>Ga0116226_10000510_pt1 | contig 33067 bp, 17 predicted proteins | sample S1TSphfallax_FD_89692 | JGI IMG/M metagenome (GOLD analysis project Ga0116226, IMG submission 89692) | Host-associated microbial communities from peat moss isolated from Minnesota, USA - S1T2_Fa - Sphagnum fallax MG | ecosystem: Host-associated > Plants > Peat moss > Unclassified | place: USA...
AATAGTATAACTATTCACACGTAAGCGCTCAAACTGGACACCAGTTAAATATTATTGCAATAATATTTAACTGGTGTCCAGTTTGAGCGCTTACGTGTGAATAGTTATACTATTCCTTCATTTACCATAAAATATGCCATGGTTAGGAGGAAAAGGACGATATAACATCCTTTTACTCACCAGCCTTGATTTCTACCCCACATATTTTTTTTCTTTAGGTTTTTTATTATTGATCCAATCCATGCTAATCTAATAATTAATTATTATCAAACCAAGCAATAAATATTATTGAGAATAAAGAATGGCCGTATCCATAAATGATTTTGCAAAGAGGAGAGGGGAGAGAGGGGGAGGGGGTAAAAGTTAGTCTTTTACCCCCTCCCCCTCTCTCCTCTCTCCTCTTTTTCACCTCCCTCCCTCCCCATTTCCTCCTCACGTAACCTATCTATATCAAATAATATTCTACATAACCATGTATCACATTCCAATATTATTTTTCCGAAACAAAAAAGTTTGGGATTTTTACAAGAGTATGAACGAATAATTTTTTTTCCACAAAATCAATGTTCGCAAAATGTTTGCTCTCTAATATTTCAATCCTGAAAAGTTAGCAATTTTTTCCGACAGTTTTTATTAATACAAATTTCTTTCAAGACCATATGACTTCTACAAATCCAAGCATTACATTTTAATACGGGGTAAATACCTATACATATTAAAAGCTGTCTGATATATTGAACTACGGGAAGGAACGCACAGTAAGATGCTTGTTCACACAAATAGATTTGATGGATATATACGAAACTAAATATCAAAAGAATTATGGAGTATAATGTGAGTAGAATATAATGATTTTTTCACAATACTATTACTCTGTGCGAATAAATCTTACAAACTTGTTTCAATCTATGATATATTCATATTGTTTTATTCCTGAACAATATGAATATATCATAGATTGAAACAAGTTTGAGCTTTTTAATATATTCATATAGCTTTATTACTAATATTAGATTTGTCTCTACCCGATTCAAGCGAAAAATCAAATACTTTTCTATTTCATCCAGAAAATATGATGAACGATTTATTTCATCAGGAAGTGAATAGAAAAAATTTTGTAAAAATTTATATAAAAAACGTTTAAGTTTTATGAAATTATTCAGAATCAAAATTCTGATATAAATTCAAAATTGCAGGATTTTATATTCCCTGAATTTATGAATTGATTCTTCCATATTTACGGGAGGTAAATAACACATTAATATATTATTTGGTTTTTTAGAAAATTTTATCCTTCTGGATCTTCACTCCCTCCTAATACCAGATTTCTTCATTTTCTATAACATTACAATGAATGGATGTAAAAAATCTATTTGTATTAGAAGCAGATTCTTATACAAATTATTTATAACAATATTCGAGTTTATAATCAATGAATTAATTATAAAAAATTAATTTTATAATTAATTTCGGAAACCAATCATTAGTTAAATAAATGAAAGAATTATTATAAATGATATAATTAATTCGTTCCAAAATTTACAATTTTTTCTCCAATTCAAAATTTTAAAATTTTATTATTTCTATTATCAAAGTAATGAATGAATCTTACCAATTCATTGAATTATACAAATATTGAAAAGTGTAAAATAAAAATTAATTCATAGAGTATAAGTTATGGAGAATATAAATATAATTTATTCCTATTGGTTATAAAATTATATTTCGTGAAAGTAAATGTTGTAAAATAAGTATATTCCTGTAAATTAAATTCAAAATCTATTTCTACAATAGATTCTAATTCGGATAAGATATATAGCAAAGGCATTGATATCATATTGCTAATTTGATTGTATATAAACAATATTTACCATATAATTAACAGATATATTAATTACATTTAAAATATTGTTATATTTGAGAAATAACGCACTTTTAAATATTTATCATCTCTAAAAATAGTATTAAATATAATATATAAAAAAATATTAATCCTATTGTAGTAATAATAGACCCGATAGAACTTATTCTATTCCATTGCAAATATATATCAGGATATCTGGTATTCTACGTGGCATACCACATATACCCATTATATGCATTGGGAAAAAGGTTAAATTAACACCAGGAAAGTTAATCAAAAATGTATTCTGCCTAAATTATCAGCATATTTACGATTAGTGAATAAATCCATCAATGATAAAATGCTGAAAATAAACCAAATACTACACCCATGGATAGAACATAATGGAAATGTCCTACAACATAATATGTATCATGTAAAGCAACATCTAATCCTCCATTGCCAAAATCATACCAGTTAATCCACCCATAGTAAATAATAGAATAATCCTATGGCAAATAACATGGGTACGGACATATCGAGTAAACCTTCAGCATAGTTGCAATTCAACTAAAAACTTTAATACCTGTGGGTACAGCTATAATCATGTTACTGATGTGGAATATGCACGCGTATCAACATCCAATCCTACTGTATACATGTGATGTGCCATACTATAAACCCTAGATATCCTATAGATATCATGGCATAAATCATTCCCAAATGTCCGAAAATTACTTTATTCGAATATTCCGAAACTACATGACTAATAACTCCAAATGAAGGTATAATTAGAATATATACTTCCGGATGACCGAAAATCAGAATAAATGCTGATATAATATGGGATCCCCTCCCCGGATGGATCGAAAAATGTAGTATTAAAATTTCTATCTGTTAATAACATAGTAATGCGGCTGCGAGTACAGGAAGCGATAATAGTAATAGTATGGATGTAATGAAAATAGCCATACGAATAGAGGTAATTGTCCCATTGAAAATCAGGAACTCGCATATTATAAATTGTTATTAAGAAATTAATAGCTCCTAATAGGGAGGAAAGTCCGCTAAATGTAAACTGAAAATGGCAAAATCTACAGCAGCTCCAGAATGAGCAAGTATACCACTTAAAGGTGGATATATGTCCATCCCCCAGCAACTCCACCTTCTATTAATCGGAGATTAATAGGAAAGTAAGTGATGGGGGTAGTATCGGAAACTAAAACTATTTAATCTCGGAAATGCCATATCAGGGGCCCTAACATTAAAGGTACTAATCAATACCAAAACCACCAATCATTGCTGGCATTACCATGAAAAATATCATAATGAAAGCATGTGCTGTTATAATCACATAATATACTTGATAATTACCAGCCAATATTTGATTTCCCACATCGGATAATTCCAAACGTATTAATACAGATAATATAGTTCCAATAATCCTGCGATTAGAGCGAAACTTAAATATAATGTTCCTATTCGTTTATGATCGTAGTAAATATTCAATTCATTTTATTATCTTCTGCAACTTTCACACGACTCTAGTTTTGTGAAAGTTGCAGAAGATAATAAAATGAATTGAATATTTACTACAACCATAGGATAATGTGAATAATTAATTATCGTAATCGGTTCGATACAGCGAATATAACGTCCCGCGGAGGATTTGAACCTCCATCTGCATGGTTAACAGCCAAGTATCTACCATTAAACTAGCGGGATAATAATAATAATAATTATTCGGAGTGACAGGATTGAACCTGTAGTCTTCTATACCCAAACAGACGCATTACCATTTTTGCCACACTCCCATATAACGACTTGATGGGAATCGAACCCATAATCTTTATTTAGGAAACAAATGCTCTAACCAATTAAGCTACAAGGTCGAAGAATTTATACTATTGATACAAAGCCCTTCATAGGATTTAAACCTATAACCTTTGATTTCGGAAATCAATGCTCTAATCGATTAAGCTAGAAGGATTTTATACTTAGCTTCTACAGGATTTGAACCCGTATCTTATGGTTTACAAAACCAACGCTTTACCTTTAAGCTAAAGAATAAAATATTTGTAAATTAATGGGGGAGGCAGGAATCGAACCTACTGTCAGGAGTTATGAGCACCGATGATACCATTATCTCTCCCCCATATTGGATAGAGGGGATTTGAACCCCCGGCCATAAAGGCTATAGTTTCAAGACTACTGCAATCAACCACTCTGCCATCTACCCTTAACGCGGATAGTAGGAATTGAACCCACATCAATGATTTTGGAGATCATTATTTTACCATTAAACTATATCCATGAATTTTTTCCCACAGGTTTCAAGCAAATATACTATAGATTGGGTCAGAACGCAATGGGGGAGGCAGGAATCGAACCTACTGTCAGGAGTTATGAGCACCGATGATACCATTATCTCTCCCCCATATTGGATAGAGGGGATTTGAACCCCCGGCCATAAAGGCTATAGTTTAGCAAACTACTGCAATCAACCACTCTGCCATCTACCCTCTGTTCCGGATCGGACTCGACCAACAACCATCCCGTTATGAGCGGGACGCTCTACCAATTAAGCTACCGGAAAATTAATTGGACTAATTGCAGGTGGGAGGAATCGAACCTTCCATATTTTGATTTCAGTCAAAAACTCTACCATTAAGCTACACCTATCAATATACCGAATAGGATTGAACCTATAACCTTTTGCTTATCAAACAAATGCTCTACCTTTAAGCTACCGGTTATATATCCCTAGCAGGACTCGAACCTGCAGAAATTAAATCCTAAGTTTAACACGTCTACCATTCCGTCATAGGGCAAAGGCCAGGAGGGGATTTGAACCCCTACTTTGTATTTGCAGACACATACACTTCCCTTTATGTACCTGGCGTATTATTCAGGCCCCAATCTTATCATTACTTCTGGTCGGAATTGAACCGACATCTCTACAGTCGCAATATAATGTTCTACCCAATTGAACTACAGAATATATCCATGGAGGGACTTGAACCTCATGCCTAAGCCATGGATTTTAAGTCCACTACGTCTACCATTCCGTCACATGGAAGGCGAGAGATGGGATTTGAACCCACTACTTCACAATCACAAATGATATTTTACCAATTGAACTACTCTCATAGAGGCGATTAAGGGATTTGAACCTTATCTGCTTGATCGACAACCAAGTATTTTCCCATTAAACTAAATCGCCTTAATGCCCAGTATGGGATTTGAACCACATCCTATGGCTTAAGAGACCAATGCTCTACCTTTAAGCTAACTGGGAATGTATGCATCTGCTGGGAATTGAACCAGACCTACTATTTGGAGACAGATATCATAACCATTAGACTACAGATGTTATTGCATTATAATATATTTCATGGGTGAATAGGATGGAAGATATAGTAATAATGAATAAATCAGGAATTATTCATTAATCGTTTCACACAAAATTCCAATCCTAATCCTAATCAACATACTATATAATAAATCATTTTATAAATATAATAATTATTTAATCCTGTTATAATTCACAATTCGATCTATTCACAACCTAACAATTCATTATTGTATTTGAAAAAAGAGCCCATTTTATACCCTATACATTTATTAATGAGGTATATCATTTATACCTTGTATTAATAGAACCGTGTATAGAGGTGATAAAAAGCTGAGGATTAATAGATGGAATAGAATGAATAGAATTAAAAATCAAGTATTAATGGTGGGAAAATAACTTGATCTATTTGAGACATTTATGAAATTGATCATTCCCGTATACACACTAAATACATCATTGATACGGAGAATAATTTTTCCTAAATCATACCCTATCCATCATCAATACTTTATCCCCAATTAATATTTTCTGTATATAAACGAAAAGTAATTGGAATAATAGATATTAAACGATTATTACGATTTCTTAATAATATAATTACTACTAATTAATAGATATTTTAATTAACTAAATGTATATATCTATAATTTGTAAAACTTATACAAACTTATACAATCTTATAACAAATTTAATATTAATTAATTGTACAAATTCGGTGAATACGTTGAGTAATTCTATAAATAATAATTCTTATGCACTTCCTCGACAATATATTGAGAGAAATAGAAAAATCATATTATATCGACGAAATGTCGATAATAAATTGCTAGAACAAGGCTTAAATGATGATTTTTTAACGATTTAAATTTTAACAATCTGGCGAACAGGTGAGAATAAAAATAGTTCCGAATAATACATGTAATCCGTGTAACCCTGTTAACATATAAAACAACTAGGATAAACACCATCGGATATATTAAAGGTAATTCGAAATATTCAAAAGCTTGTGAATATAGGAGGAAATAGCTAGTAGAATAGTTGCTACGAATGCTCTTACACAATTCGGAATGATCCTATTATAATAGCCTTATGAGTTCACGTTATTGTCAAACCGGAAATATTAATAATAATGTATTAAATACAGGTATACCTGTAGGTTGGGCTTGCTAATACCTATAGATAATCAATGCATTCCCAATACAATCGATGGGCATAGGGATGAATGAGAAAATGCTCGGAAAAATCCGGGGAAAAGCATAATTTCTGATACTATGAAGAGCGCGAATCCATTATTAAACATTTACGAATAATTAATGTATGATAATAATCTGATTCTCAGATAATATTCTGAAATCGGGGGAAAAGATTTATCATTAATCAGATTATTCCCACAAGCATAAGATATGAATCATAATTGTATATATAAAGAATCAATCCTGAGATTGTTGTGAGAATAGAACCTGACATATTTATAGGTCATTGATTCAATCCAAGGATTAGATATAAATGGGTTCTATTCAGAATGGAAGAAAGTGACATATAATATATATTTTTCTTTCTCCCCACCCATTGCGATCAAAAGCAACGTTATTTAATTCTTGTACAGAACTAATATAAAAATAATGTATACAGTATTTGATCGGATAGAAACCTATAAATAATAACAATTGATTCAATTAATAAATCGAATTTTTGTAAGATTATTACATTTTAATGAAATATTACAAATATTACATATTGTAATATTACTTAGAATTTTTTCATGACTATATACCATAAAATGCTGGTAATATTTGGTAAAACCAAATTACCAATTTTTGTGTATATATTATGAGTAATTTTTTACTCCGATAGAGAATGATCCTAATCATTTAATAGATATAATATCTAACCAATAATTAGAGCTTTTGTTTAAATATCTGAACTAGGATTTTCCCCGTGCACAGATTTATCCACTAAAACAAATTCACATGTATGAATCAATTGGTTCTAACAAAGTGGTAATGTCAATACACGAACCATAGATTATAGATAGTTTTCCTATTGCTAATTATTTATATACTAAATCCACATTGTGGTATAAAATCTAGCTGTTGTTAGCCTGTTAAAGATAATGAATATTTATATTAAAACCCTGAATAAATACTAATTCAAATATATGCTTGGTTTCTAAAATAGAGTAGGTTGTATCAATAATTACAGGCTAAATATCAATTTGCGCCTGATAAATAAGTCAGCTTTGTCTCATCGAGTATTAAATCATAAAACTGGCGAAAGTACATCCCATCAAGGCCGTGAATAAATGAGGAATGACTGCAAAAATCAAGCAATTGTTTGTTGAGTAGACGAACGAAATATTATAGTAACAAAATATATAGTAATATTATATCCAATTTTCCCCCCATTCCAAAATTCTTTGGAATAATACATATATTCTATTTATCGGGGAGAAAATATTCGATTTAATCCTATTTAGTAAAAATCACCTCAATTTTAATAATGTGATAATGAATTTATTATGTTTAATAAGATTATTACTCGAAATAATATATATTTATTCTCTGTACATAACAGAGGTTAGTAGTATGGGTAAAAATATTTGCCCTTGTTTTCTCTATCGCCTTTTACAAACTTAATATTCTCATGCATTAATTAGTGAAAATATATTAATATATGGAATCATGTCTATATTATATTTTATCAAGTTATTAATAGAATGAATATATACTAATTATCCTTTTAATAAACATATTAATTCGAATATAATCCTCCTTTTAATCTATAAAATATTATTACTAATGCTAATCCAAAGCTGTTTCTGCAGCTGCTATTGTGAGAATAAATAAGACTATAATTTGTCCATATAATCATCAAAACATGCAGAAAATATTCCAAAGTTTAGATTAACAGATGATAAAATTAATCAAAACTGATTAATATTAATAGTAAATGGCGATAGAAGTAAAATAATCCTGCTGTTCCTATTAAAAAGGGATAAATGTTAGGAATAAATATTTTAACATATATTCACATTGATTAGATCTTATATGAAAAGGATAGAAAAGCCATCATTATAGCCAATAACCCATGGCTTCACACGGAGCAAAACCTAATAATGTTAATTGAATAAAACGATTTTCTTTTACAGGATTACGACTTATGCCAGTAATAATCCAGAAAAAACAATCCTATACCAGTACCAGCACCTATAACACTATAGTAGCTGAACCAGCTCCTATAAATCTTGCAGAATTTGTTAAAGCTGAGAAAAATGTAGTAGTCATATGATTATGTAGAAGGAATAGTATGAAAAAGTTCATACTATTTATTTTTATTCCGCACCAACTTCCGTTAGCACGACCTTGTTACGACTTAACACCCATTGCCAGTATTAATATCTTATCAAATATAATAGAATAATTTATATATGGGAATAATGGAAAATGATTAAATTTTTCAGTAGAACATTTTCTACTGAAAAATTTAATCATTTTCCATTATTCCCATATGTTCAGTATGAGAATTAACTCGTACTAATATATAAACTCTGATCTAAAAATAATCCCGATAAATCCACTAATACCAACTCTAAGCGCTTGACGGGCAGTCTGTACTCGAATTAAAAAGGATTCACCGTTTATGGTGACAAACGATTACTAGCTATTCCGACTTCATATAATCAAGTATCAGATATAATTCGAACTTAGGTTAATTTTAAAGATTTGCAATCTAATAACAAATAGCTCTCATTGTATAAACCATTGTATCATATGGATAGCCTAGCTCATTAAGGGCATAACGACTTGACATGATCCCACCTTCCACCTAATTGTTGAATGATTGTTTATTCAGTCTATTAATAAAGATTATCTATCGGAGTAATGAATCAATTGATTTCTTATTACGAATATATAATCTTAACGGAATAGAAAAATTCTATATTTACAGAATAAGAATATATTCATTCATAGAATGAAATAATATTTACTAATAATATACTGAATTATGGGGTACATTCGTTCAGGGACTTAACCTAACGTATCAAAACACGAATTGATGACAGCCATACACACCTGTAAGACATTCATTGATCTAGAAATTATATATTTTTCAGCACATTTTCTTATCATTATTATAATTTCTATTCTATCAAATTAATAGTATGAATTATCTCCTATTACTAGTAAGATTTAATGCGTACATCAGATTAAATCATATGATCCACAGCTGTTAAAATTCGCGTCAATTCCTTTGACTTTCGACGTTGCCACATTACTCACCAGGTAGGGAACTTACGCGTTTACTACGAATTAATAAATAAAATATATCAATTCAATCCCATAGGTCAGGGTGTAAACTACCAGGGATACGAATCCTGTTCGATACTTACACTTTCGCATTCAGGGTCAATGATTTATTGCTTGACGCGTTAACCTGCTTAGTCATCCTTCCATCGTCTATGAATTTCACCTCTATTATGGAAATATCTCAAGCTCTAAATCAATCAAGTTTAATAGTTTTAGTAATGGGTTAAGGCTATAAACCTTATATTTCATTATCTAACTTATTTCACCCCTATATCGCCTTGTACACCTAGTCACGAGGTCAAAGACTTGCACAATCCGTATTACCGCGGCTGCTGGCACGAATTAGCCTGTGCTTCCTCATTTCTTACCTTCATATTAATCAGAAACGAGTCGAAGTTTACGATAACGAGAAAAACCTTCATCCTCCACGGAAACTCGCTGGATCGCACATTATGCATTGTCCAATATTCTTACTGCTGCCATACGCAATGTTCGGGCTGTATCTCAAGCCTGTGTGGCAGATCACTCGTTAAAGTCTGCTAAGCATCTCAGGCTTGGTTAGCTATTAACATAACCAACTACCATAATACTCTATAGCCCATTTTATTGCGCTAATTCTGCTTTCGAAATAATATTTCATTATTAGAGATACTCTAGCAATAATTAAGGTTCTTATATATAACTCACCTGTTAGCCACTAATACCAATTTGATTAGTTAAGGCTAGCATGTATTAAACTGTTCCAAGCCTTCTGACCGAGCCAGGATTAAACTCTTATATTTTGTAGGAGATAAGATATAAATCAATCTCTTATTATAATATATCTACAAATTGTCTGGTGAAGAAATTAAATAGGATATAAATATTACAAAAATTTTGTATAATTTTTATATTCATTTTCATCTGTGAAAATGAGTGTGAAAATTATATTAAGCTGATTGAATTAATTCAATCAGGCAAAACTCAATGGAATATTATATATTATCCAGTATTATAATCGTGAGAAATTGATTGTGAAAAGAGAATACAATCATTTAGAGTGAAATAATATTTTCTCCCTATTTTATTATTATAAAATTAACTGGGAATTTTCCGAATTTTACTATATAAAAATTATACAGATTTTTGATTCATTGGAAAAAAGCACACTATTATTTCCAGCTCCATCAATTTTCAGAATTACGATGAATCAATTAAATACAGATTGATTATATTTATTATACAATTATATAATTATGATTAATAATTTAGTAATTGGAAGAGAGAAAAATAAGGAATATTTCAAATGGAATATCAACCACATGATAGGATAATGAAATTGGAAGAGTTAAAATATAAAATTCAAGTCTTGTACAATCCGCGAAATATTTTATATATTCTGCAAAATACCATAAAATATTCTATTATGATAAAATAATGAATATAATAAACTAATTAATAATCCAAAAAATTCATGAATAGAAAAATTATGCTTGTATTCATTATCTCCAGTAATAATAAAAATCTGCTATAAAATTTATAGTCCCCGGGAAATTAAAATTGAAATAATGAATATGAAATATGCGAAGGAAAATATTGGCATAATTGCAAACATCCTGAATGATAAAATATTATTCTAGTTTTATATCTATCATATAAAATACCTATACCAATAAATAATCAGCAGATGTGAAAGCATGTCCTAGCATTAATGTGAAAGCACCTATAAAACCAATTATTGTTGACCCAAATATTCCGATTAGGGAAAAATTCATATGAGCTATAGAAGAATAGCTACAATTTTTTTAATATCAATTTGGATTATAGCGGAAAAGGATGCATGAAGGAATCCTATTAAAGATATTGTGATAATGTAAAAATTGAATCATTTATTATATAATATTTAAAGGTAGTATAGATTTAATGAATGCATAAGAACCTAATTTTGATAGAATACCGGCTAAGATTACAGACCTGGAGTAGATGCTTCAACGTGTGCTCTGGCAATCATATATGGAAGGGAATAATAGGAATTTTAAATCCAAAACTCAGAAATAGTATAAAAATGTATATATATCTTTGTAATAAAACATTATCGAATTATTCGGTATAAAAATGGAAAAGAACCACTGTTTGAATAAATACTCAGTAAACAGATTGGAATGGAATAGAACTTGATAAAGTATAAATATAAGATTGATAACTAGCATATATTTTTCTGTTCCTACTACCTCAAAAGCCTATCAGAAAAAATATTGGTATTATGATAAATCATAGAGAATAAAGAATGTTAACATATCTAGGGAAGCGAATATATTTATTAAGATAATGAACAAATTGATAGATTTATTAAATATAAATTTAATTGATATTTAAGAATCAATGATTTAGAAGACATATAGTGATAATGATAATGGATAAACTAATTGAGGATAGATTTAATCCATCGAATCCTAATATATAAGTTGTATTTAGTAGAGAATATGAATTATTTCATAATAGATCCAAATGATAGAATAATTATAGATTATTTCATTGATATGGGAAAAAGTGAGAGTGTAAAAATAAATAATCAAATTTTTATGAATAATATAAATAATCTATTGATTTTGGCGAGAAATAACAGATTTCTCGCCTGAATGGAATTATACAAATCAATCATAACTAATTATGGGGTGATTCTATAGAATCACCGGATATATACGAAAAAGTACTGTGAATACATAAGCTTGTGAAAAGCTACTCCGAATTCTAATATAAATATTATGGATAATAAACTAACATTGATATTGAATAAATATTATAATTCATAACATTTACTATAAAAGAACAAATAATATAAACTAACGTATGTCCTGCCATAATATTCGCACTCAATCGTATGGCTAGACTAAACATTTTGAGAAAATGTGAAAATATTTCTATAATAATAATAATGGTATTAGTGCAAATGGACATTGTGGTACGAATAATTAAAGAAAGTAAATTTATGTTCAAAAATCCTATCAGGAATAGAGCTGAGCACATATTGATGGAAAAAAAGATTATTATTATTAAATGACTGTTAGAGCTATACCAAAAGGTATTAAACTTATTAAATAGCATTTAGTATGAATAGGAATGAAGTAAGAATATAGGCATATATATATATCCTTTGAATCTATATATTGTCTAATACTAGATATTATCACCATATGAATAAACTCTATAATATATTGATATATTGTTGGAATAATACAATTTCTTTGTTATATAATGATAATAAGGATAATAAATGATGATAATGATAAATAATATATATATAATATTTGTGTGAAACAGTGGGAATGGAGAGAGTTATTATAAATGATTATATCAAATTGTTCTAATGGTGTTTTCACGGTGTATATACACTGCCAGTATAAATCATTTACCATACTCATCCCTATTATTATCATAGTCCCATTTCCCCATACATAATTAGCAGATGGTGAATAATTCGAGTAAACATTGGGATGTATGGAGATAAATTTTACACATCTATTAATTCAATCTGTAAAGAAAAAGCATTTTTTGAAGTATCCATCGATAAATATTAAAATCAAATCCATATTAGATTTGATAAATATTATTAGATTTTTACCTCTTCCTACGCTTTCTTTTAATCTCCCCCCCAAAATATATATAAATTATCTCACATAATCAGATAATATCATTAGCCATTCAAATACCTTGATTTATATATCTATCAACAATAATATTCGCAACAAGTATTCATATGAGAATAGCGAACATACTACTGACAGCTTTTATATAACCCCATCAATAACTCTTCTGATTAGTTTTTATACATATCATCAGAATATGATTATCTATATTCCGGATGAATGAATAATTCCTCAACCGATTTTTAAACCGTCCTTTAGATAAATAAATGAATATTCTTATTTTATAATAAATTTTAAATAATTTCATCCGAAAACTATATCATCTTAAATTGATATAATATTTAAATACCTTTCGTTTAAAAAGAAATTGATTGATTTTTTTAATAAAAAAATCAATCAATTTATTCTTTCGCATAAAAATTATTCAAAAAATTGATTTAAAATACACTATTTGCAACATATTATCACGTAGTAAAAAAAAATATATATATATATATATATGGACTCGGTGGGAATTGAACCCACATTTTTTGAATGCAATCAAATATTTTACCATTTAAATTACAAGCCAATATATTTTCTCACAGGGTTATGCACAAGACTATTTACGGACCTAAGAAGAATAATAGAATGGGAGGGAGTAAGAAAATTAACCGTATATTAGTGCATTTAAAGTCATACGGTTTTTTTCATACTTATTATATACAAACCTAATATTAATATTAAATATATTTCCTCGTCAGTGACTCTTAAATTAAAAAAACCTCTATCGTCAGATTGTCTTATATTAGATTTCCCCCGAATACCGAAAATAAAATTTAGCCAGAATTTTCTCTTCTTACTCCGGATATTCGCAGTGTATGAGCTAATATTACCAGTTCCGTAAGTAAAAGGAACATAGACTGAAAATATCAAAAGCGCAATTTTATGAACCAAGCGTTTAATGGATTTAATCAATCTCATAATTAATGTTGTAATTAGTAGATTAATTAGTGTAGGAATTGATTTATCCTAAAGTATATAATCTTTGGAATCAATCTTTTTATCGTGAAAAATATTTGCATTAAACAATTAAATATAAAATATTTATAATTAATATGTATAAATATTTTATACGAATATTTAGGCATAAACATAATACAAATTAATACAAAATTTTGAGTCAGAATATAAATAATCCGAATTGTATATGTATTTTCATATTTACTACATTATATGGAATAAGCCCTAAATTAGAAAAAATAACTTCTAAAAAATTTAGTAATATATTACTACTTTTTTTACAAAATATATATATATATCCTAACAACGCTATAATCTTTAGCAATTTTAACAAAATTTTTTTAAAATTATATTTTCCAACTTAATATGTAATCAGTTGTTAAATAATCCAAACGTAGCTTCCAGGCTTACTACAGATTTAATAGCCCGATAACAATAGGTTGTCGTAAATTTACATTATATCCATGGAGTTTAATTAAAATTAATTTACTCAAAAAGCCAAACAATCATGAAACACCCCAACTCTGCATTCTTCTCATACTAGCCTACGAAATTCCAATTTTATAACATATATAGTAGATAGAGACCAACTGTCTCACGACGTTCTGAACCCAGCTCACGTACCTTTTTAAACGTCGAACAGACGTACCCTTGGATCTCCTACCTATCCAGGATAAGATGAGCGACATCGAGGTGCCAAACAATTCCGGCAATAAGGCTCTTGAGAAATATTAGCCTGTTATCCCTAGCGTAACTTTTATCCGTTAAGCAATAACTCTTATTTATGAAGAAATGGATCATTATGACCGACTTACGTCCCTGTAAGATATGTCTATCATACAGTCAGGCAAAATTTATAACCATAAATATTAAATCGTAACCCAATTTATTTTTACCATATGTACACTCCGTTACATTTTGGGAGGCCACCGCCCCAGTGAAACTACACATCATACATTTTAATCTCCTCAAATTTAGTTCAAAAATTTTAAAGAATTATTATCTCAAGAAAGCCTAAATAATCAACTAACGTCAAGATATAATAAGCTAATAACTATCCTGCATACTTAAAAAATTTGGATCAATATATGATTATAGTAAAGCTGCATAGGGTCTTCTCGTCCCACTATAAACAATTCGCATCTTCACGAACACTTCATATTAAGCAAGTTGGGCTTGAGACAGTAGGACAGTCGTTACTCCATTCATACACGTCAACAATTAATGACTAGGGATTTCGCTACCTTAAGACCGTCAAGGTTACAGCCGCCGTTTACCCGAGTTTATCCTAAAAATTATAATTTTAAGTCTTCACTTCCGAGCACCGGGCAGGAGTCAGACAATATACATCATATTTTTATTTAGCATTGTCTTGTGTTTTTGCTAAACAGTCGCCGCCCTCTATTCTGTGCCTCTACATATATTGTATTTAACAATAATATAGAACCTTTCTCCCGAAGTTACAGGGTCAATTTGCCGAGTTCCTTAAACCAATTAACTTGTTCGCCTTAGTATACTCTACTCAACCACCCTTCACGGTAATAAGTACGGTTCTAAAAATTTTAGTTCTTTCTCGAAATAAACAAAACTTTTATTTTCAATCAAAGTAATAATAGTTTAAGTATTGAATCATTTTTCACCAAAATAGAATTATGTAATATTAAACATAAATACCCATCGATTACGAAATAATCTTTATCTTAGGGACCGATAACCCACTCAGCACACCTTTTAAGAAATTAATGGAACCCTTGGTTTTACGGCGTCAATGATTAAACTCTAAAATTATTAGGCCTGTAAGCAAAATCATTTTAAATACAATGACCATCGACTTAATAATCCAACATTTTTACTTCTGATATTTCCAACCAATTTTACAATCAATTTTATCCAATTTACAGAACATTCTGCTACATATATTAATATTCATGGCTTTGGTAAAAATCTTATAGTCCCGCTAAATTGTGGGATAAAAATTCCATTTATTGATGAGCTTTACGCTTTCTTCAAAAGATGACTGCCTCTAAGCCAACTTGCCATAAATTAAAGAAATAATTCATCCTTCTTAACACTTAGATTTCATTCAGGAACTTAGCCTATGATCTGGGTTTTTCCCCTCTCGACATAGGGCCTTCGCGTCCCATGTCTGTTCGCCTTCAACGAAAATAAATCTCATTCAGAGTTTGATCAATTTATGAGAAATGTGAAAATTTCCTTTACATCGATCAGTTACTTTACCTAGAATATATTCAAATGAAAACACACTACTTAGATAGTTTTCGCAGAAACCAGCTATCACCAGAGTCGTTTAGCTTTTCACTCCCAATCACAAATCATCTTAGATTTTATAACAATCACAAGTTCGGTCTCCAATAAATCAATATTTTCAACCTGTTCATGATTAAATCCTCTGGTTCGGGTCTAATCCATATAACTTAACGCTCGATTAAAACTTAATTTCTTTACGCTCACGACTTGTTATACAGATTAACTTGTTGGACCCTTATACAAAGGTACGCTATTGCTCAAAAAACTAGTCTCATAAATTGAGCTTTAACTGAGAACAAACCAAAAATTTCAGTCACTTCGCAGTATTTTTGTAAAATGCTTTTTCACCTTCCTCTTCGATCTTCGTACACTATCAATTATTAATAAATGAACAGATTAGGGAATAAAACTTTATTCATTTCAAAAACTTTTACACATAAAGCTTTTTACTGTATAATATTATAAACTTTTTATTCGTACTGGACTATAACTTCTATGGTCTATCTGCTTAAAATACGTTCGGATTATTTTCATAATACAATTAATCTAGATTTTTAAATGTTTACGAATTAACGCCTAACCAAAATAGATTGATTATAGACAAGACTAAATTCAATTTAAAAACAATTAGTTTTCCTCGCCAGTACAAACTAATATTCTATCCATCAATTACTAAGATGTTTCAATTCATTGAGTTTTATTATTATAAAATTTATAAAATATTTAATAAAAAATGGTTTTCCTAAGGAAATTAATGAATCATAAGTAATAATCTCTACCCATTACATTCATAACAAAATGTCCTCAATTTATTAATATATAGGCATCCTTTTTTGGCTTTACTCCTTTACAGATCATAGATAGAAATGATTAATAAAATTTACTATATATACTATACGATTAAACCGAGAAAATATTAATTAAATCTTTTTATATTCAATATACTTGAAACCATCCACCCTTTCCATAATAAATTTGCAATAATTTTATCACTCACATTAACAAATTGAATGATTAAATCTAAATGATTAATATCATATGATAAGATAAAATACTAAATTATATTAAATAATAGTCATATTCTTATCACTCTCAATAATATAATGAATTATTCCTTATTATAGTGGGAATGAATATATCCATATCATAATGTTAACGAATATGAACTCTGTAGGGATCGAACCTACGACCTTCGCTGTGTAAAAGCAACATCCTAACCGACTAGACTAAGAGTTAATGAACTCTACGGGAATCGACCCGTGTTTTAACCGTGAAAGGGTTACGTCCTAACCGTCTAGACCAAGAGTTATATCCATTCAATCTGATTAATCATTTAATAAATCCAACTTTTCTACGTAAGTAGATGTTAATAAACAGTTTGTATACATCCGGAAGGAAGGATTCGAACTTCATATATTGGTATCAAAAACCAAGGCCATACCATTAGGCTACTTCCTCACGAAGAAATTATTCACATTAAGTAATTTGTGAAAATACCTATAGTAGGACTTGAACCTACATGCCTAAGCCATGGATTTTGAATCCATTACGTCTACCATTCCGTCATATAGTATGAAGAGGGAGGGATTTGAACCTCAAGACTAAATGTCACGGATTTACAATCCGCCGCAATAACCATTCTACCACCTCTTCATATATTATCATTTGGACGAATAATAAATATCAAATTTTGCAAAATAATTAGGATTAATAATATTTCACTCACTATCATAATCATTCTATACCTTATTCTGTCCCATGCATTTTACCCTATCCTTTCACTCACTTCTAATCCCCTAACTCCTTCTTTTTTTCACCACTAGTAATGGATTCGCAAGCAAATTATTATAAGAATTTTTCACGGGTATGGAAAAGATTATTCATTTTTACCTATTCTTGAGAGGGAATTTATTAGGGTCAAAAAATTTTTACACCCCCCTAAAAAACCCACAAAAAGCCCTATTTTTTGCAACATAATTTGACAATTATTTCCTCAACGACTTTTGAATGTTGATAAATGTATCAAGTTTTATTCACCTTCATATTCCAAAAAGTAATATTCCTCTAAAAAAATATAGACCAAATCTATATCATTTTTTGAAAAATAATATCTTCGGACATATCACCAATTTCTAGATATTTAAAGTAAAATAATATATTTTTAAATGTATGAAAAATATATTTTTCTTATATATTTTTTAATATGAAATAAAATGTATATATACTTGCAATAAATCAAAGACTATATGGAGAAATAGTTTATACATATTATGAAAAAAGTTATTGGAATTTTTCACAATATATTCTAAAACTATTTAAATTCGAGCATGTATATATTTATATACAAGTTTATAAAAATTATATGTATTTTAGACATAATATAAAATATATTTTCTGAAATTTTCAATAAATATTATTTTTTTCATTATATAAATTACCACTAAATATAATTTAAATATAATATATATATAATGAAGAATATAATATTTATTATATATTTTATTATTTTCACTAATAATATTATTAATATTATATGGATTATGGCTAGAATAATAAATTATATATCTTATCATATATTCTTGTCATTTCACCATATCTGATTCGAAACAATTTTGACAAATAACTCTATCCAAATCCAAAAATTCATTTTCTTCCTTATATAGGATAAATGAATGGATTTCATTGACTTATAATGTAAGAAATAATTAATATTTGTCAAAAGATTAAAATTTAATCTTTTGACAAATATTAATTATTTCTTACATTATAAGTCAATGAAATCCATTTAATGAATTCATATCTATTAATTAGATATCAGAAAAAAATTCTCATAATATATTAATTATTGGAATGAATTAAATCTTATTGCATATACCATCTTTATATAATTATTACAATTCCAAGGATAAGAATGAATTTACTCCTAAAATAGGATTTATTCACTTTCAAACCTAATAATTCGGTCTCTTATAATCATTATGCCTTGAGGACAAATTATTGTAGACAAGGATCAAAATTTATATTCAAACTAGGTACAGGATTTTTTGAAAAACCTATTAATGATGGAATATATTAAATAATGAATAAAATTTTATTAATTTATTAAATTAAGATATTTAATATATTTCTTCATCAATTTTGTCTTTGATCTAACTTTTTACCATATCTAAATCTGTTAAATCTCCTATACTTATTCCCTTTGAAAAATTTATACCCTTTGAAGACAACTTTTTATGAAACGATTCTTAAATATTATATTATTATAATTTTACCATATTCATAAGACGTATTTATCCTTTTCTAGCTAATTTCAGAAAATACAACTTTTATAGAATTTATTGAATTTACCCTTGCGAAATAGTTTATTAACTTTTTCCATCGAAAATTTCAATTCTTTACCAGAAATCTTCATTCTATCCGATCTATAACACAGTCTTTTCCCTATCTTCCTATAATAAATTTTTAAACTATTTCAAATAATACGTTCGATTTTCCCACTACCCCTTAATCTATCATTTAAAAATTTTAATCTTTTACTATAATTCCTCCCCATTCTCAGTCCATTCTCTGTCATATTACACAAATTTTCACCCTTGTACAGATAATATCTGCGGAGAAAGGATTTTATAGAAACTTAATCTTATCATATCGTAGTAAATAAGACCAACATTTTCGACAAAACTTTTTAAAATTCTTTTAGATCATTTCCCATATTTATACACTTTATTACAATTCATTTTACCGAACGGAGAAAATGATTTAACGAATATAGAATTATTTTATATTTATTAAATCACTTTCTCACAATAAACTCTTATATTTATAAATTTTAAAAATTGGTTTAGTAAATAGTGCTTATTCTTTCTCTTCTCACGAATTGATACTTGAGGGATGGGAAAAAATTTTTAACCTAATCAATAATCAAATTAAAGTACTATTTTTTTAATACCTTTCTTCCTCTCGGGAAAAAGTTTAGGAATTTATCCGTGGAAAAATATTTTCTCTCCAATTTCGAATATTTTAAGTATTTCGCAATACTAGTCTTTATTCAAAAAAGCTTTTTTCTTCCTCTCCAGTAAAAAATACGAATTCCCCTAGTGAAAAGATTCTAAATAAATTACAATACTTATACATTCTATACTTAAAGTTAATGGAAATTTTTTACACAATTTATGCAATCTATCTGTAAGAATTTTATCACTATCAAATACTTAAATATATTATTTAAATGATATTGTTTGGATAATACATTATTAAATTTTCATAATTATCATATTGGGAGAAAAATAATTTTAACCTATTAATAACATTTATCCTATTCCGTCGGAAAAAATGAAATTATACTTTTACTCATATTATATCTGTTAGATATAATATTTTTCCCCCTATCCGTATTAATACAATATCTTTTCAATAATCAAGAATTGAAAGAAAATAAACGTTTTTTCGTCGTGTGTATAGAAATCATGTTATTACAGAACCATATTTAAAATACATTATTATATTTGCAAAAGTGCTTGGTAAAAAGATATACAAGCGTATGAATATGAATTACCTGGTATAGCGAAGGAAATACCTTGACTTTTAGAATTGTATCCACAATACCTATACATGGTATATTCCCATTTAGTGCTTCCTTAATAACGAAATAATTTGAATTGCATCGGGTATTATAACTAATCCAGGTCAAGTAAATCTGGAAAATTTTCAGTATGAATTTTGTAGTAGAATAAGAAATCTCGTTTTTCATCTTAGAAATGGATTTATTTTTCAATCTGAAAAATGTTTTATAGTATATCTATAGTTACATAACATACCCTTACTCATGAATGACAAACGTAAAATTCACCACATGAATTAGCAAAAATTGTGATAAATATCCATACTTTTTATCCAAATTGATAAATCAGATAGGTTTTAATGCGAAAATACATATCGTAAGGTGATAAAACTTATTTAAACATTATAAAGAATTTGACCAGATCTATTATAAATCTATTATATATACTATGTATACACGAATTATTCATGACATATAAAAATTAGAATTTTTACTTTACAACCTGAATGAACACCTACTCTAACTAATTGACATAGGAAATATTGTAAAATTTCATTACGATTTTATACGATTAATATAACCTATAACACGGAATATATCCACAGATGAAGGATATATCAATTCTTTGAATTAGGAATACATTTAATATATGCTGATAATAATCTATAGGATATATACATGAATTTTGGAGTATGAATAAAATCCTACGTTTTTTGATTCTAGACAGTGGATTAGAATATAAACGTTTTTTGTAAGAAGGTCTAAAACCAATTAGTGTGAATAAATTCACAATATAATTATTATAAAATATAAACTTTCTATTTACTAAAATATTCCATCTTTTATAACTGATAAAATTCGGAAGGAGTTTTATAAAAACTTGTTCTATATATAATGGATGTAATGCGACATTCTATAAATAAATATAATTCATCTCAAATAACCATCTCTTTTCCTCGCCAAAATAGCCATTTTATTAAATCATTTATAACTATAAATAATATAAAAAAATTTACCAATCGGAAAGAAATAATTTTTGGAAAACTTTTCTTTTCTTATTAGGTTTATACTCTCATCCAATCTATAAATATATCTACGCATTCGTTCAATTCTCTCCCTCCTCCTACTTTGAAAATTGAGAAAAAAAACTTACATATTAAATTTTTTTAAAAAATGTTGTTTTTAATACACCCCAGATATCTTCCTTGACGAATTTATAATACTCCATTTATGGCGAATGATTAAAACCATAAATTTTTGACATAAAAATTTGAATAAATTTAATATTAATGTATAATTTGTTAGAAAAAATGCATATATTTTTTTACGAAATCGAATTCGTTCGTTGAAAACAAACCCATTTATAATAGTGAAATAATAAATTTTATTTTAATAGTAATATATATGAAAAGCCTATTAGAATATAATATATTTTAATCCTTATTAAAATGGATGATAAACTGTACAAACCAATATCATTTAGAAAATTGTAAAAGAATTGATTAATATAATTTTGATAAATTTTTCCTGTAGTAAACCCTTTGAATCATATAATCATTAGATGTATAAAATCTAAAATCTCGATTCGAATAAATTTATCCGATAATAAATTATCAAAATTAAAATGTTTATATATAGTATATAGATTGTAGAGAGATAATAGATCTAGTTTATTATTGTCTATATAGCAAAGATTAGCATAATTTCAAACACAGGATCTATAGAAATTTATTAACTAATAAACGTGTTAAATCGAAATAACCGTTATCATTAAAAAAAAGATCTTTTACTAAAATATCTTCTTCTCGAATAAAAGATTTAAATCAATAAAATCTTTATCTATTGATTCAAAAAATTCAATCCTTCATAAGTATTAAAATTGTTACATTGATTGAAATATCTTTAAAATCAAAAATACATCATTTCTTTGACTCTTTCATTCAATAATTTATTTAATAACGTAGGATTTATAAAATCTTCGAGGAAAGAATAATAAATTTTTTTCCAACTACCTTTACGTTGAAAGTGCGGTTGTCCTCCAACAAATGCAATTTCATATCTTCCAAATCTTCACGCATATCTTCATCCATTCCAAAATCTGCCAAAACATTCTATTTATAACTTTATCCAGTAGATAATAATTGAATAATAAACTATATTAAATTTGAAATGTTTGGAACTGCTTGGAATAACTTAAAATGTGAATATAAATCTTCTCTCAAATTTATCAAATAATATATCATTCTCCTATATGGATAAAAATCAAATCTTTGATTTTTATCAGGACTCTATATCTCCTGAAAAATCCTGCAGCGTATTTAGTACCTCCACTAAACGCCTATAAGTTTTTTTATTCATGGTGCTAGTTGACTGTTTTGTAACGCAAACAAAATGAATCAAAAGTATATTTCAATTTCTCCGAAAAAGTTTTTTTACAAATTTTTCATTGTATAAATTCTTAGCTATTTCCAATTAGGCATATACTCATCAGCAGTTCAGGATATATTTCTTTCAGTAAAAACAATTTGAAATAGTGAATAAATCTTTATCATTTAATTCTCACGCATAGGTAAGATTTCTGATAATGGAAAATCGACCAAATTTAGATAATTATAAATCCCATATTAAGAAAATTTAATCTATCTAAAATTTTTCTATCCGTTCTTTCAATAATTCAAACCTATCACTACGAAAGCATCGAAATAGCATATTTTAACAATTGTGGATAATTTGTCATTGAATATCTACATTTTCGCGAAAATATTTTTTAAAACTTTCTATTCCTCACCTTTATCAATAACGTACCTTTGAAAATAAAATCCGATTCATTCAGAATTCTGTCATTATTTCATCTTCCGTTCATACTCATCAATCCAATGGAATCAATATAATCCATAGCTTGCTTTAATGTAGAAATTCAGTTCCTCTAAATCTTCTCGATCATAAATCTTACCATCAAGACTATTTGACCAAAATCTGTATATTTATTAAAGGCTATAACTTAGGCTTTCCCAATAAAAGATCAAAAATTCATCAAGATTTATATATTATAATTATTATAATATTGTTCATATACGAATCAAAAATATCTGCATTGTACCGAGTAAAATACTCTTCATCCGTAAACATATTTAAAAAAGTTTGTATTCTTTCTGAATATGTCGTTCAAAAACTTTGCGTATATGAACATGAATTGATCCATTAATAATTTGATCTCAATAAATATTCCTTCTATCCATTTTGACATTAATTTATTAAATTTATTTATAACGGAAGTGCAAAATGTTTAAGATCATAAGCGAAAGAATATTTTTTAATCATTCTTACTAATTAATATCCATATTTTTAGCATATGCAGCAATAATTTTCTTATTTTGATAAGAATTGGTTCTAAATGTAAATGATTAATTTCTTTAACACAGTATTTTCGAACATATATTTATATTCACCATCTAATAGACTTATGGAATATCATTACATAAAGTATCTAATGAAACATTGCTGAATTGTTTATTGATCCATCATTTTAATCTCTAAAATTTTCTTCCTCCGAATAAGATATTGAAAAATGTTGATGATTTGAACTTGTGAATAATTCTAAGAAAGATTAAATTGTTTGACATAATTGATAGATCTATATGATAAATCATAAAAAAGGTATTTTACGTTTAGATTTTTAAAATCTATAGGATTACGCTTTTGATGTTATCAAATTCATCAATGAATAAATTGTCTCCATGGAATGGAAAAAATCTGGTTCCATTAATACAGGTTTAATCTATTTTGCCGATAATTATAATTCCTCAATTTCGTGAACGTATAAAAGAAAATGCACTGTTTGTATATAATCTATAATTCCTTGATAAAGTATAGGCACTTTATACTATAAATCATTAGTTTATTACGATAGCATTGTAAGGATAAAATTTTAAGAATGGATAATATTAGATAAATAACCCAATTATTATATTTACGTGTGATGAAGGTAAATATCATAGAATATTCTACCTTTATTATTCAACTATATTCCATCAAATCATAATATCAATGTTGTTTTCGGAAAGAGATAAATTCTTTTCCACAATTTATCAAAAGCTCTGTAACGAAAACCCTATGAGCTTTATGAAATAACTGAGTTGTTTCATTCCTTTATCGTGAGTAATAAGAATTGTTCAAATGTTTCTTCCATTCATTCAATATTCAATGCTTGTATTGTTCATGGGAAGTGTGATAATGGAGGATTAGTTTTTGAAAGGTCATACTTACTACCATACGTTTAGTTTTCTCTCTGGAAGAATACGACGTGTTAAAGGTTTCAATATTCATACATACCAAAAATAGGATGAATTTTTCCAACTTTTCATATCAAATATCTCTTCTCGATGATATTTAAAAAACCAATTATTTTTCTCAATACTTTCGAATTGAAAACATCTAAATAATTCCTGAATAACTTAATCCAAGACTACTATATTTATGCCATCAATTAAATTCAATCTATTAAACTCCATCTCTGTGGTTCAGAGTTTTCATCCTTATCCGAATTATCATCCACACTTTTACTTTTCAGCAAATCCTTTACTGCATAATCTGATCGAGTAATTTCATCATCATATTTACCATATGTAGATTCAATATGTTCTTTACCAAAACGACTAATTATTTTATTATTAAATATTCTACTTTGATCTTCCCCCTACATGATTTGTAAAGAAATATCACCAATCAATATAATGTTATACTTTTTATCAATTATTGAATCATATATTAAGGAGATCAATATTCCAAATATAAGTATCAATTCATCTACCCTCAAGAAGTGGAAAATATCATTATTCTGATCAGATATACCAAAAGCATCTCATCTTGTTCTTTAAATTTAGTACTTTTTTATATTTCTCTATTTGTTTACTCCTATATCCGAAATTAAATCGACATATAATTTTGAGAATGAATGAAAAAATTCTTTTAATTCAATTTTATCCAAAGTTTATTCATTTTCTTAATAAAAGCTAATTATCTAATATTACTGGATCATTTATCAGATATCTCCAAACCTATAATTTCCAATTGTTCTGGATCTGCGATAAAAGGTCAAATTTTACCGTCATAATGCATTACATTTGTCTCAACATATACGTTCTATAACGGTTCTTCTTTCTAACACAGAGAAAGAGTTATACATGAACGAATTATAAGAATAACCAGATTATATTCCTGGAAATTAATCATGAATAATTAATTAAATTATCTACAGTTAACAGGAATCAATTGTTGTATTAATACATTTATACCATATTGTTTTATCAGACCTATATTTGATTTTCAGCAAAGAAAAAACCTATTGATTCTTTTGATAAAGAAGTAATTGATAATTCAGATATAATTTTACTTCAATGTTTTCACGAATTTGTAAGGATATGTAATGGACTGAAATTTGTATGATTTCATATGGAATATTTCTAAAAGACTTAATATATTCACTGAATCAAATCTTTTAAACTTATTAATTCTCATTTAATGAAAAAATATCCAAATAAAGTTTAGATTTAATAATGATTCTGAAATAAAAAATTAGATCAATTTTCTAATCAATTTGATCTAACGATTTATGATAGATTGAAAAATTAAATTAATTGCAAATTTATTTAATAAGTTATATTCAAATAATTTATTCCATAGAGAATCTTTAGAATTATATACCATATAAATGAATCATTTGTATTGGTTTTGAAATATCTAAGTGCAATTTTGAAATAAATATATCATGAAATCTAGGAGCTTTTACATAATTTCTCTTCCGTTTCTTTCTATACCTAAGCCTGAAATATATCAAATTCCTTTATGTTTCCTTTTTTTAAAATCAAAAATTCTATTATAAAGTCCATATTTCTTACACGTTTATTACCTATGCTCAGAAAATGTAATAATATTTTATCATTGATATGGAAGATAAAGCCAAGCTTATTGTCATCCAAAATGTTTATTCATTATTATAGACATTTTAATTTTTTCGTAGAGTAAATGGCTAGAAAATGAATGGTATTAAATATTTAAAAAAGGAATAATATTAGAATCCACATTAGCTGTTTCTGTTGGAAAGAATAAGGATTAATCTTATTAAATATATATTATTTGTCGGAAAATTAGTATAGTTTTATTCAAACCCCAATTCATAGTACTAAATTATATAACTTGCACAAATATAAAAAATATTTATTCCATTTATCCCACGATAATTTCATCAAATTTACATCATATTTATATCGATATTTATAATCACATAAGCTTTCTCCGAATTGTAATAATATTCATATTTTAATAAATTTTTCAAAAATTTAAATTTAAATTCGATTGGATTGAAAAAAGGGTGTAAAATTTCTCCAAAAATTTATTCGGCTTCGTCAGAGTGAATAAATTTTTGGAGAAATTTTACACCCTTTTTTCAATCCAATTGATTAAAATCATAGGCTAATAAACCTAGAGTTAAATTTGGATTTTGGAATAGTGAAAAAATTTTCCGATAATATACGTTATTAATATTGAGAAAATATATTTGACACAATTTATAATAATTCAGTATATAGGAAATGGGCAAAATATTAAACGTCTATTAAAATCAAATCTATTATATATTGATATAATTTGTAGAAATCTTTGAACAAAGGATTAGATCATAATGTTTTAATAAAATTTTATTCAATGCAAATTTCTTGGAAAATGTCAATTACTATACTTTGATCTATGTTTATTCTTCTTCTCATCCTCACGGGATAATGTTTCTGATAAAATCCAATGTATACGTAGAAACAAATATATTTGTTCGCAGTAATAAATCCTTAAAATAAGAATTATAATTATAATATTTTCAAGATTTGATGATTCTATATTATCGGATAAAAGTAATTCTAAGGTTTGTAAATATCCCGTGAAAAAGCACTAGATGCTAAATATTTTCTCATGAAATAAAATTGATATAATTTCAAAAATTTATAATAAGTTGATCCAATTCATATTCCATATTTTTACGAATCATTGAAAAAATTCATTGATTCGAAATCATATAGAGTGAGTAGAAAAATTCATTATATAATGAATTTTTTCAGTATGTAAAGAATTAAAATGTATAAATTTTTTTCAAACATTAACTTATTATAATTAGAAATTTTAACATACTCTGTAAAAAGTCATTATTTTTTCCGAATATAAGGTTAAAATATTTACGTATTGATTATTTAATCGACGAAATGTTCAAGTTTTTAAATATAATAATTTTTTCTATAATACATACTCATGAAATATTTCTCGAATAAAACTCTATTAATGGAAAAATATTTATATTAGCGATGAAATTCATATAGGAGAAATCAATTTATTAGAAAAATTATTAATATCTATCCATAATTCATATAATAATCTATAATACATGCTACTGCGAAACATTTCGTTCAATAATATTAATAACATCGTTACAGTATAATTATCCATGAAGGCGAAAACTCTTTTATTCCCTCATCCATATATTATCATACAAATCGTATAAATAATTCAATATTTTATTGGTTATAATAATAATGGTTTTAAAATGATAGGTCCGTAAAAAACTTGCTTGGTATATTAAATGATGGATAGATAGCATATACAGCCCGAATACAAATTTAGACTCGGATAGTATAAAGATTTTTTTTCCCAACCGTAATCTTACTAAAATAATTATATGTAGGTCTACCTTCTGTAAAAACAATATAACCATTTGATCTATAGTCCAAAAATACATTTTCGGACTATTATAATATTTTGAATATTTTAATCGAGGAGGATTATTACCGAACGTATCTATGGGAGGATAGTGAATGAATATATGAGGGGATATAGAGGATGTGTCATTAGAATCATCGTTTAAATCATCAATACAATCATTTGTTTGGTTGAAAAATTTATTATCCAAATCATTTAGAAAAGCTTTTTCGTCAAAAAAATAAGTGTGTGAATGTTTGGAAACATTACTATTATAATCAATAACCGGATATTTCATATATCATAAAGAAAATAATTGAGCTCGAAAAATGCTTTATCTTCTGCCGATAATCTTCCCAATTTTGCCCTAGAATTTATCCATCTGCAGGAGAGTTTATGAACAGAATTTACTAAGGCAAGAATATGGTAATCAAAATTATGGGAATCAACTTTTATTGAGTTAATCCTATCTTATCCATACTCCTGATAATATATTATTTTCTATTGGATCTAGAGATAATTTTTAGTCTTATCATAAAACATGTTTTATAATTCATTCTAGACTAATTCTTACAAAAAATTGATATCAATTTTATCGGCAAGATCACTTACTAAATATAATCATTATATTTATAAAAATAGTCCCTTTTTATCCTTTTACGACATTCATGCACATAGTTTTTGAATTTATACCCTTGGAATAGGAAATTGAATATTTACTTATAAAATTACTAAAAAATCTTTCTCAGTATAATCAGTATTCCATAATTATCACCCTGCTCGGAGTATCAAATAATTGTTTTCCGCGATAATACACAGAATCTTGTCTTGCGGAAGTACTCTGAAAAAATCCAGCACAAAATTTATTCATTAAATTTTTTTTATATTCCTCATACCAAGGATTAATTATTTCACAATCTACGAATTTGAACATTCCTACAATTGCTGAAACATTTCTAATCCCTTGAATTTCAACTATATTACATTCCTTCGAATACTCTTCCACTTATTTATAAAATATATTCATTTCTTCCATGTGTATACATACTACTACACTGATCCTTCTCAACCCTTTCGATATATTCCAGCAATAAATCAGAGCATGAAGAGATAATAATTTTTTCGAATAATACATAAAATCCTTTTGTTCCTTGATTGGAGTAAGAATATCAGTATCTTTTATTTCTATAGTTATACGTCAAACCTATTATCATAATCTTTTATCCATTTAATATACTTTTGCATTGATATTTCATATTTAGTGCTCATATTCGTACTTATAAGTCCAATTGTTTAGATGACATTTTCAAATCAATTACTTTCTTAAAAATCATTTTGTTATCAAATATTGAAATTTTGTTATTAAATATTGTTTATTAGGTAATTTGTATGCTAATATATATTATTGAATTTATCATAATCTTTATAAATAGGATTCTTGAAGAATTCAGGTTAAAGCCATTAAAAATTAATCAATTTGAAGCTATATCTTTTACATTATTGATCGAAATCACTAAATCTCCTGAATGTGATATTAGACATATATCATAAATCATTTTTGTCGATTGATTTTCGATACAAGGTTTTTTATATGTAGCAGCGCATGTAAAAACGCTCTTTTATAGCTTTCTTCCCTGGTTCAAGATTTTGCATAAGATTTGAAAAAATTCTTCATATTAATTATTAATAGTTCAATCAAACTTTTCTTCATCTTTCTCTTACCCCGGGTAGGACAGAACAAATAATGAATTTATTCGTGTTCATAACATATTTCAGATTATGAACATTACGACTATATTTATGCCAAGAGGATCATAATAAATCTTCACTAAACAAAAGTTTTTGGAATGAATATGGTAATATAATATTTATGGGATTAAACTTGTATACGAAGAAAGAACATATTCTTTTACGACTAAATTTAAAGATTGAAGTTAAGGGTATATCTTTTAATAAATATGAATTTGAAGGTATATATAATTGTGAAATAGCAAAATATCATGCTTTACGATTTTTTTTAAGGTTAAACACCGGTTTCTCCCTAGCAATAGATCATGCCTTACAATTTTTCCTGAATTTAATAAACGATTTTTTCTCATCAACAAACTCTATTTTAGGAGAACGACCATATGCAGAATCTGGAAGAACAGGTGCAAATAATAATTCACAATAGTCAAAACAGTAAGAATCCTCGGGTAATTTCAGCATAAAATCTGTTCTGTTAAAATCCAATAATTTCTTATCTCTACAAGCCTGGGATTAAATTTGTGAGGGAGAAGATCTTGATTATCCCACTTAAGTGCAGCTTTATGACTCATATAAAGGATGTCCTCTATAGACATCTTACTCAATAACTTCTCCACAGCTGTTTTTTTTTTAGTATGTACGAAATACGTTGGAGCACATTCTGAATATATTTGTTTTAATTCTATAATATTATAATCCCCATAAACTGGTTGTTGGTCTTCATCACCAGGATGAATAACTCAATGAAAATTACGTCCATAATCCAATTCTTGCAATAAAATGGGATTTGTAGGAGGATGTACGGGATTATTATAAATGTGCCTGCTGCCCGGCGGAAACAATCGTGTTCTATGGAGAGCATTCAAAAAGAATGGATACAATTTTTCCAATATGTATATTCAGTAGGACCCATTAGTAATATATTCGCTTTATTCACAAATCATTCAGCAAGTATTTTGTAGTTCTAGCATAAAACTTAGTATGTCTCCATTCATTCCAAAGATCTTGTCCTCAACATCTACACGTTTTAAATTTTGAAGTGCTATCAAATCGAAAGAATTAAAATCATGTTTAAAAAGTTGATGTGGACATCGTATTCTTTCCGGAAGATACTTGAGTGCTGACTTCTCAAGAATTGTATATTTACTTTTTTTGTGGGCACGTTCTATTCTATAATACTCGAATACATAGCTTATAGCTGTTTCGGTACTTCTACCATACCACGTGCGGACGAGGTCTTTGTCATCGTCCGCCAGCGCATAGTATCGTTTTCAAGTTGCTACGATGTCTCTTCGATACCACAACATTCAGAATTATCTGCAAGACTTCCTCTCATAAGAACCCGTTCGTCCGAACGAAACGTCCTTTCCTCTTGACGCACTTTCTCTTGACTATATAATCGATATAATTCTTCTCGTTCCCTAATATATGGCGGGTATAGAAAATTTTTCATACTTTCAGCAGTTTCATCACATTTACCAAATTTTACTATAAAAACTTCCGTGCTATTATCAGCCATCATGACTAATCAACATCTACTCTTAATAATTGAAAATATAGTACATTGACGAGATTTAGTATTTCTTCAATTCTTTTAAACTCCTTGACTCAATCACTATCATATTCTACAGGTTTAAATATGTCCCACCAAGTTCTAGTTTCTTATGCAGAAGAGAATCACTTATACCTTTTACATGATAATAATTACCAATTCTAGTCTTTAGAATTATCATAAATCTGTAAAAGTTCTTTTGAAAGGTAAACTAATTGATCCTCGATCTGGTATTAGCCTCTTATCTATAAATGGTCATATTCACTAGTAATCAATACATAATTAACATATTAGTATAAAATTCTTTAATTGTATACGTTAATTCTCTCTCTACACTATCGAATTCAAGAATTAGTTCCTTTTTCAACAAATGAAATACCCTGGCTACAGATAATCATTCTTCAATGAATGGATCTGCTCCATTGAAAATTTCCAGATAATCGCAATATTTAATAATAGGAGTTATTCCAAAAAATTTAGTAAATTTTCTAGATTCTTTCAATAGAATAGCTCTCTTGATAATGTTTTCATCGAAGGAAGGACACTCATAAGCATTTTTCATAAGGCTTATACAAGTGGATATACCATCATGTAACATGATATTACGCTCGAAAAATTTTATGAAAAGATTACTTTCAATCATAGAAGGATTAAATAATCCATCTTCGAGACATAAGTAGGGTCTGGATGGACTTTTTGATATATGAGAAATAGTTCATTCTAAGGAGTAGTATTTAATAATGAATTCATTTTAATTAATACAGGTATGTGAGAACTCTCTAATTTTCGTCAAATTTTACCGAATATTTTATTAGTGTGTAAAGGAAGACATTTATTAATAAATTGAAAGTTGATTCATATCCAGAATCATTAAATAATCGGATTCCTCCAGACCCACCTCCATCTCCGGGAAAAGAATTAAAAGAATATCTATTAATTTCCATTCAGAATCATTAGATGATTGGGTTCCTCCAGACCCACCTCCATCTCCGGGGAGAGAATTAAAAGAATATCTATTAATTTCCACTCGGAATCATTAGATGATTGGGTTCCTCCAGACCCACCTCCAT
>Ga0116226_10000511_pt1 | contig 33067 bp, 29 predicted proteins | sample S1TSphfallax_FD_89692 | JGI IMG/M metagenome (GOLD analysis project Ga0116226, IMG submission 89692) | Host-associated microbial communities from peat moss isolated from Minnesota, USA - S1T2_Fa - Sphagnum fallax MG | ecosystem: Host-associated > Plants > Peat moss > Unclassified | place: USA...
CGAAGCCGGCGAGAACGAAGTGCTCAAGAACGGCACCGCCGACAACCGCATCGTCATCCACGGCGAAGAGGCCAAGCGCCGTCTCACCGAGGCCAACCTGCGGCTCGTCGTCTCGATCGCGAAAAAGTACGTCGGCCGCGGCATGCTGTTCTTGGATTTGATCCAAGAGGGCAATCTCGGCTTGATCCGCGCGGTCGAGAAATTCGATTATCGCAAAGGGTATAAGTTCTCGACCTACGCCACGTGGTGGATCCGTCAAGCGATCACGCGTGCGCTCGCCGATCAGGCGCGCACGATTCGCATCCCGGTCCACATGGTCGAAACGATCAACCGGCTGATCAAGATCTCGCGTCAGCTCTTGCAAGAGCTCGGCCGCGATCCGACGGTCGAAGAGATCGCAAGCGAGATGGGGCTCACGCCCGAGAAGGTTCGCGAAGTCATCAAGATCTCGCAAGAGCCGATCTCGCTCGAAACACCGATCGGCGAAGAAGAAGATTCGCATCTGGGCGATTTCATCGAGGATCAGGAAGCGGTCGCACCGGCCGAAGCCGCCTCGGTGATGCTGCTCAAAGAGAAGATGCAAGACGTCCTCAAGAACCTGACCGAACGCGAACGCAAAGTGCTCGTGCTGCGGTTCGGCCTCGAGGACGGCCACCAGCGCACGCTCGAGGAAGTCGGTCAGGAGTTCGGCGTCACGCGCGAACGCATCCGCCAAATCGAAGCAAAAGCACTGCGAAAACTCCGCCACCCCAGCCGCGGCAAGGCCCTCAAGGACTACTGGTCCTCCGAGTAAGCCCCGCAAACGGAAGCTCAAAAAGAACCCCGCAACAAGAAGCCCGCAAAAAGAACCTCGCAAAAAAAATCGCAAAAAGAAGCCCGCAAACGGAAAACGCTCGTCAGAAGACGGGCGTTTTTTCTGTGTCATCCTGAGCCTGTCGAAGGATGGGCGCGAGAACATGGCGCCAACCCCGGCCACGATCGCGGCGTCACGCGCCACGTGCTTGCCAGGCCCATCCTTCGACAGGCTCATCCTTCGACAGGCTCATCCTTCGACAGGCTCAGGATGACATGGGCTAGCTGGGTGCTGGTGAAGGGGCGGCTGTCGGTGCAGTCGCTGCTGCGGGTGATGCTGCCGCGGGCGGCGCGGTCGCGGGCGTTGTGGCAGGCGGCGATGCGGTCGTGGCGGGCGAGGGCGAGGGGCGGGGGTGGCGGCGGTCGGTGCCTTGCGGGCGCACGAGGGGGTTGTACGTGCGCACGGGGATCGGCGTGAATTCGCCTTGCGGCGGCTCGTTGGAGAGCGAAAACGGCAGCGGAATGCGGACGCGCAGGCGCGTGCCGTCGTCGACGACGGGCGAATCGGTGCGCGCCGTGAATTCGGAGCCGACGTGGATGTCGGTCACCTCGGAGGTGACCGGCGTGACCGGCAGATCGCCGGCCAGCGTGCGAAAGCGCGAAAAGGCGATCGTATAGACGGTCGTCCCGTCAGCACGCGTCATCTTGTCGACGACGGTCAGCTGCACCGTCATGCCGGGTTCGGCGATGATGGACGCGCCGCGCATGAGCCGATCCTTCAGATGCGCGCGGAAGGCGGAATTGCGGCCGACGCGCGGATCGACGTTGGAGTCGCTCACGAACACGACGGTCGCGCCGGGTTCGAGGATGGTGGTGTCCGCCCGAGCGAACGCGGGATTGCCGTGAACGAGCACGGCGAATCCCGCAAGGGCGATCGCCGCTGCGCAGCCGGTGGCGGCGCGGCGGCTGACTAGGATGCCTTTTTCTCCTCGGCCGCCTTCGCCGCATCGGCAGCGGCTTTTTTGCCCTGTTCGATGAGGGCTTTCACCTTTTGTCCGCCTTTTTGGCCGATCTGCTCGTAGAACTCCGGGCCGTAGCGATCGCGGGTCGCTTCGCCGCCCTTCTTGCCGCCCTTTTTACCGATTTGCTCGTAGAAGGCATGCCCGTGAGCGGCTTTCGTCGCCTGGCCGCCCTTGCGTCCGATCGCTTCGTAGAACTCCGGTCCGTACTTTTTCTTGACGGTCTCGCCGCCTTTTTGTCCGGCCTCGCGGACGCTCATTCCGCCACCGGTCTTCTTGGCCACGGGTTCGGCCGGCGCGGCGGGTTCGGTCTTCGGGGTTTCTGGGGTGGACATAATGCGGTTCTACCTCGCGAAAGACGATGCTCCGGCCGTGGCCGAAGACACCGAGGATGGGGAAATCACTTCTCTCTATAACGTAAGCGCGCTCATGAAAGTTGATTGCGCTTTCGTCAAGATTTGCTTTGCAATCGCTGTGACATTCTTGCTCCAGGGCCCGATGCCATCGTCGGCCGACGTGCCGGGGTACCAGCGTATCGTCGACCTCGAAGCAAACCGTACGTTTTCGTACGAATTGGTGCGGGATCTCGATGGTGCGGATCCGTCGATCGCGACGCGCGCGGCGCTCGCGCTCGGGCGCACCAAGGACCTACGTGCCGAACCGGCGCTGATGGCGCGCTATCACGATCGCCATGCGCCCGCGGCGGTGCGGGCGCTCGCGCTTTATGCGATCGGCCTGTTGACCGACCGCACCGCGATCGACCCGGCCGAGATCGCCGCCGGCCTGCGCGACCCCGCCGGGGCCGTGCGTGTCGCCGCCACGGACGCGGCGGGCCGCCTGATCGCGGCGAAATCGCCGGGCGCCGCGAGCCTCCTCTCGCCGCTCGTGCGCGCGATGCGGCTGGATGTCGATCCGATCGTCCGGGGCCGCTCGGCCGTGGCGCTGGCGGCGTTTGCCGATGCGCCGCAGGCGAATGCCGCCGGCCGCGCGGTGCTCGCCGCCTACGAAGCGGAACGCGATCCCGAAGCGCGCCGGCACGATGCCTGGACGCTTGGGCGCGCGTTCCCGAAGCAGCCGTCGGCCGACCAGATCGAGCGCGGCCTGCGCGATCCCGACGACACGATCCGGATCGAGTTCCTCGTGGTCGCCTCCCGAAATGGGGATCCGGGGATCGCCCGGGTGATCGATCCGCTGCTTCACGATCCGTCGTGGCGGGTCGCGGAACAAGCGATCGAGGCGATCAAACGGCTCGCGGGCGAACCGCGCACGCCGCATCTCACCGCGATCCCGGCCGGCGTCATCACGCCCCCGCCCGTCCCCGCTGAGACGGCCGCGCCGCTCCCGCGACCGAGTGGTCTTGGGGCGGCGCGCAAGCCCGTCGCAGCGGACGCTCGCCTCGATCTCCCGCTGTGGCCCGCGACCGCCGCGCTCATGAACGGCCCGATGCCGGGCCTGCATCCGCGCGTGCGAATCGGCACGACCAAAGGCCCGATCGTCGTGCGTCTCTATCCCGAGTGGGCGCCGCTGACGGTCGCCAACTTTCTGAGCCTGGTCGATCGCGGCTATTACGACAATCTCCGCTGGTTCCGCATCGTCCCCGATTTCGTCGCGCAAACCGGCGACCCGCAAAATACGGGCGACGGCGATGCCGGCTACATGATCCCCGCCGAGGAGAGCCCGCTCGATCAGGGCGCCGGCGTGATTTCGATGGGACTCAATTACGAAAAAGACGCCGCGGTGCGCGACTCGGCCGGCACGCAATTCTACCTGACGATGTCACCGCAGTACCACCTCGATCGCGCGTTCACCGTCTTCGGAAAAATCGAAAGCGGCTTCGATGTGCTCGGCCGCCTCATCGAATCCGACACGATGACGAAAGTCGAACAGCTCCCGCCGGATTAGCGGCGTCGAGAACGTCGCCGTCGCTTCTTCGCCGGGCGACTTTGGGGCTTAGCGCTTGAGCAGCGATCCGAGGACGAAGAAGGCGTTCTCTTTACGTTCCATGATGCGGCGGTAGAAGTAGCCTGCCCAGTGCGTTCCGTACGGGACGTAGATGCGCACGCGGTAGCCCGCGGCGACGAGCGCGCGTTGCATCTCGGGGCGGATGCCGTAGAGCATTTGGAACTCGAAGTGGTCTTTCGCGATGCCGCGCTCGGCGGCGAATTGGCGCACGGCGGCGATGAGCCGTTCGTCGTGCGTCGCGATGCCCGGATACGTGCCGCGCGCGAGGAGCGCTTCGGCGTAGCGAAGATACGCGCGGCGAATGTCGGGCATCTCCTTGAGCGCAACCGCCGGCGGTTCGTTATAGGCGCCTTTGCAGAGCCGGACGCGCGTCTGTGAGGCGATCGCCGACTCGATGTCGCCGGCCGTTCGCTTGAGATACGCCTGCAGCACGATGCCCACGTTTTCGTTGCCGGCCGCGCGCAGGTGCTCGTACACGCGCAAGGTGGCGTCGACGACGGCCGAGCCCTCCATATCGATTCGAACGAACGGATCGGCGTTTGCGTGGGCCGCCGCGCACACGGCGCTCGCATTCTCGACCGCAAATCCCTCGTCGACGAGCAGTCCCATCGCCGTCAATTTCAGCGAGACGTTGCACGCGACGCCCCGCTTCTGGATCGCCTCGAGGAGCCGAATGTATTCGTCGCGGGTGGCAAGCGCTGCGCTACGTTCGGTGACGTCTTCACCGAGGAAGTCGAGCGTTGCCGAAAAGCCCGCCGCGTTGAGCGCGGCGATCGCGTCCATCGCCGCGCGGCCGGACTCACCCGCGACGAAGCGTTTGGCCACAAAGAAGAAGCGTTGCTGAAACGCCGAATCCGGGGCGAGGAGCCGATCGATTACCGCCATGCCGGGAATTTGCGTTCGAGCCGGGCGAAATCGCGGCCTCCGGGCCGGCTGAGCAGATCGTGAGCGGGCTCACGATAAACTTAACCGGTTGGCCGCTTGTCCCTAACGCTTTCTTTACGCTTGGCCGGGTAGCCATGTAGGCCGAAAGCCCGTCTGAGAGAATCGACCTAGGTATGCCCGAGCTCTGGCGTGTGCTTGTCGCGGACGATGATCCGGAGATCTGCACCCTCATCAAGACGATCTTGAAAAGCGGACCGTATGAGATGACCATTTGTAACGACGCCGAGAGCGCGCTCGTGCATATTCAGCGCGACGAACCGTTCGATATCATCATTTGCGATTTCATGTTGCCCGGAATCTCGGGGATTGACTTGATCGTACAAGTGCGTGCCAACGACGCGACCGCGCAGGTCCCGATCGTGATGATCAGCGGCCACAACAACTACGCGATGGACGCGCGCGCCAAAAATGCCGGGGCGAACGCCTTTCTGAACAAGCCGTTCACGCTCTCGCAATTGCGGTCGACGGTCGCCGGACTCTTGCAGGGGCCGCTCAGCACCGCATCGTCCTAATCGGGTGACATGGGAGCGGCGGCGCTAAAGATCGCCTTCGTCGCCCTCTCGCTCGCACTGGACGTCTTCGCCGTCTCGGTCGGGGTGGGGATGCGCGGCGCGGGGATCGCACTCAAAGTCCGGATCGGCGCGGCATTCGCGAGTGCTGAGATCGGCATGACCCTCATCGGCGTGCTCATCGGCAAGGTCGCGGGTCTCTATCTTGGCGAGGCGGCGGCCTATCTCGGTTTCGCGGCGCTGGTGGGCGTCGGCGCGTATATGATTTACGAGTCGCGGCGCGGCGACGCCGGCGCGGGCTTCGACCTCTCGCGTGGTTGGGGGCTGGTCCTCGCCGCGCTCTCGATCAGCCTGGACTCGCTGGGGATCGGATTCTCGATTCTCTTCATCGGCGTCCCGCTCGGGGTGTCGCTCGCGTGTATCGGGGCCGCCTCGGTCGGCTCGACCGCGCTTGGCCTCACGCTCGGAAAAGCGCTCGGAAAACGCGCCGAAGAATCGGCCGGCGCCTGGGCCGGCATCGTCTTGATGGCAACGGGTCTGGGTTTTGGAGCGCTGCACTATTTCCACGCCGGCATGTGAGCGCGTGAACGGCGCGCTGCTCGCGATCGCGCTCGCGCGTGGGGCGCCCGTGATCGTCGTCGGCAGCGCGAAAAACGTCGGCAAAACGGTCGCGTTCAACGCCCTGCGGGCCGCCGCCGACGAACGCGGTATCGCGTACGGACTGACCTCGATCGGGCGCGACGGCGAGCCTGCCGATGCGCTCGACGGGCGTGATAAGCCGCGCGTGCGGATCCCGCCCGGCAGCATCGTCGCGTTGCCGGAAGAACTCGTCCCGCGCTCGCCGGCGCTCGAAATTCTGGAACTTGGCGAGCGCAGCGCGCTCGGCCGCATGGTCTTCGCGCGCGCACGCCTCGCGATCACCTGCGAGATCGGCGGACCGCCGAGCGCTCGCGCGGTACGCGCGACGATCGACCGCTTGCGAGCTCTCTGCGCCGGCGCCGTGTTCGTCGATGGAGCGATCGATCGCGTCGCGGCGCTGGCCGGCGGCGCGGATGCGATCGTGGTTGCAACCGGCGGCGCGAGCGGGGCGACGGTGGAGCGCGTGGCCGAGATCGCCGGAGATCTGGTCGCGCGCTTGCAGACACCGGCGTACGATCCGCAGCGCGACGGGCCCGCGCCGCTCCGCATCGCGGGCGCGCTCGACGCGCGGCTCGCCGAAGCGTTGCTCGCCGGCGAGCCGCAAACCGTCGTGGTCGCGGATCCGACGCGGATTGCGCTGCGCGGGCGACTCTTTGCGCGACTGGCCCGGCACGTCGCCGTGCGCTGCGAACGCGCGCTACACGTGGTCGCCTGCACGACCTCGCCCGACGGGCCGGGCGGCGGACTCGATCCGGTCGCGCTCGTCCGCGCGGTCGCGCGGGCGACGGGACTGCCGACCTTCGACGTTCTCGCGGGGCTGCGCGCGTGATCGCCGATGCGTTCACCGCCGAGCGGATCGGCGCTGCGTGGCTCCGTGCGGCGCTCACGCCGGTGAGCGATTTCGGCCGCCGCGCCGAGGATGCGGCCACTGCGGCTGGGCCGCTCGACGCGGCGAGCGCGCGCGAACGGTGCGCGGCGATCGTGCGGCTTGCTGCCGCGCTCGATCCCGACGGCGCCGGACGCGCGCGTGTCGCGCTGCGCACGGTCCCGGATCCGCTCGCCATCGTCTCCCGCGCGCGCGCGGGAGACCCGCTCGGCGACGTCGACTTCTACGAACTCGGTCGCTTCGCCGATGCGCTCGATGCCGTCGCGCACGCGTGGGTGCAGGCGGGCGGGGCTGCCGATGAACTTCCCGTCGCGTCCGCCGTCGGTACGGTGCTCGCACCGGGCCGCAGCGGGGCCGGCTTTTACCTCGCCGATGCGTTCGATCCGGTGCTTGCCGATGCGCGCACGACGATGGCGGAAGCCGATACGCGTGTCGAGCGCGAACGAACGCGCTTGGCTGAGGCGATCGCCGAAGAACTCGGCTTCGTTCCGGCCGCCGAAGAATTCGTGATCGTGCGCGAGCAGCACGCGGGGCCGCTACCGCACGGCGTGCGCGTCGTGCGCGAGACGCCCGCCTACCGGCTCTGCACGCTCGAACGCGATATGCCCGCGCTGCTCGCCGAAACCGAACGCGACGGCGAACGCCGTCTGCTCGCCGCCGAAGAAGAGCGCGTGCGGCGCGAGCTCGCGGACGCGATCGCGCGCGAACGTGAGGCGATCGTTGCGGCCGTTGCGCGGCTCGGCGAACTCGATTGCGCGCTCGCGCGCGTTGCGCTCGTACACCGCTTCGGCGGCTGCGTCCCCACCTTTGCCGATGACGCCTTCGTGCTCACCGAGGCAACCTTCGCGCCACTCGCCGAGGCGCTGGCGGGCGAGGGCCGGACCTACACGCCGCTGTCGATCGACCTGCGTGGCACCGCGGTCTTGACGGGACCGAACATGGGCGGGAAGAGCGCCGCGCTCGCCCTGTGCGGATTCGTCGCCCTGTGTGTCGCGGCAGGCGTGCCGCCGCCGGCGCGCGCGGTGACGCTCCCGCCGATCCGCCGGGTCGCGTGGATCGGGGGCGGCGATGTGGATCGCGTACGCCTGCTCTCTGCTTTCGCCGCCGAAGTCGTCCGTGCGCGTGACGCGCTCGCCGCTCCGGAATTCCCCGCGCTCGTCCTCGTCGACGAATACGCGCGCACCACGGGCCCGCGCGAAGGCCGCGCGCTCTTGATCGCACTCGTCGAAGCGCTCGCCGCGCGCGCGCACACGAGCGCGTTTGTCGCCACGCATTTCGACGGAGTTGCGGAGGCGGCGCGTGTCGCCCACTTGTGGGTCAGCGGCGTCGCGCCCGCGGCGCTCGACGGGATCGCCGCGGGCGATTTATCCGATGCGCTCGGCGCCCTCGCAAGCGCGATGGACTATCGCATCGTGCCCGCCGGCCCCGACGTCGCCGCGGGCTCGGATGCGATCGCGCTGGCCCGCATCCTCGGCCTCCCCGCCGCGCTCGTCGCGCGCGCGTCGGTTATCTACGAGCGATAACGAGTGTGCCAGCCGAACTCGGGTGGCGGCAGCTCGTCATTGCCGGAAAGTCGGCGAGGATGATATGCTACTTATCATTTCATAGGCGAGTGAGGTTTCGGGGTGGTTGGCTTTCTCGTTGCTGCTTTTTTCGTTGCTCCAATGACCGGACTCATTCCGAGTTCTTGTCATGTACCGCTCGTCTTCATGGATGAGTCCATCGCGCAGTCCGGCCCGATGAACGATTATCGGAAGGCTGAGGAAAAACGACTTCCCCCGAAAACGCGCGTGTATGTGGGCGATGCAATCCTCGTCCAAACCGGGAAATACAGTCAGTCGTTTCCCGTTGAGTCAACCTTCACGTGCTCCGCGGGCCGATTCGCCCTCCACGATCAACTGACCAAGACCACGGCTTCTTTTCCAACGACGGCCGTCGTCCGATATGAACGCAGCGTATCGATATTTTTTGTTGGTCCGCATCAGACGATACCAGCCAGGCTTGCCAATGAATTGAAGCGTGGCCAGGCCAGATTTCAGAGAACGCTCTGAGGATTTGCTCGTTCGGTTTCTCGAAACGGTTTGCGCACGATGACCGTCGTGCCGGGCTGACGAGCGTTGCAATGCAAACCGTTGAGGTGGGTCGAAAGGGCCCGGGGTGGAACCGCTGGTCATCACGGTCGCGCCCGTCGGGGCGGAGCTCACGCCGGAGCAGACGCCGTATCTGCCGGTGACGCCCGCGCAGCTGGGCGTTGTTGCGCGCGAGATTCGCGCGGCGGGGGCGTCGATCGTGCACGTTCACTGCCGCAACGACGATGGGACGAACACGCACGATGTCGCGCGCTTTCGCGCCGCCTGCGAAGCGATTCGGGCGAACAGCGATCTGATCGTTCAGTTTTCGACCGGCGGTGCGATCGGGATGACGCCGGAGGAGCGCGCGGCGCCGCTCGAACTGCGGCCGGAGATGGCGACGCTCACCTGCGGCAGCGTCAATTTCGGCGACGAGATCTTCGAGAACAGCTTTCCGATCATGCGCGGGATCCTCGCCGCGATGCAGCGCTACGGCGTCGTGCCGGAACTCGAGATCTTCGATCGCGGCCATCTCTCGAACGCCCGGTTGCTCGCCAAATCCGGCCACCTCACGCTCCCGCAGCACGTCGATTTCGTGCTCGGGGTGCCGGGCGGGCTCGACGCATCGGTCGACAACCTCGTCGATCTCGTGCGCGCGCTGCCGGCCGGCTGCACGTGGTCGGTCGCCGGGATCGGGCGGATGCAGTTGCCGCTCGCGGTCACGGCGATCGCGATGGGCGGCCACGTTCGGGTCGGTTTGGAAGATAATATCTACTACGAGCGCGGGCGGCTCGCGCGTAACGAGGAATTGGTCGCCCGCATCGTGCGGATCGCGGGCGAGCTCGGCCGTCCCGTGGCGACGCCGGATGAGGCGCGCACGCTGCTGCGGCTGCGCCGGCCCGCGCTGACCGCACCCTAAGGCCGGCCGGAGGCTCACCCTCCCAGGAGCGCTCCGAGAGCCTCCGGAATGGCCTCCGGCCTGTTCCCTGCCCGATTCCGCGAATCGAAGAGGCCCTCGCTGCTCACATTCGTCGTCCGCCGGTCGCTGCAAAGTATCCCGCTCCTGTTGTTGATCTCGCTGATTCTCTTCATCATCCTCAACAACGCCCCGGGCGGTCCGCTCACCCCGTACCTGCAGAATCCGCACATCACGCAAGCCGATATCGAGCGGCTCAGGCACAATCTGGGCCTGGACCAACCGGCCTGGGTGCAGTATCTGCATTGGCTCGGTCATGTCGCGATCGGCGACTTCGGCTATTCGACATCCAATTCGGAACCCGTCATCCAGGCGATGCTCGAGCGGCTGCCCGCTACGCTGGAACTGATGGGCGCGGCGCTCGTCCTCTCGCTCGTTGTCGGCGTTGCGCTCGGGATCATCTCGGCGCTCAAGCCGTATTCGTTCCTCGATTACGCGATGACGACGTTCGCGTTTTTTGGTCAATCGATGCCGGTCTTCTGGCTCGCGCTCATGCTCCAGATCGCGTTTGCCGTCTATGGGATCACGGCGTTCGGCTATCACTTTGCGCTGCCGTCGGCGTCGATTTCGTCGCTCGATACCTTCGATTGGGGCGATCGGCTCGAACATCTGATCTTGCCGACCATCACGCTCTCGCTGCTCTACATCGCGCAGTGGAGCCGCTTCATGCGCTCCTCGATGCTCGAGGTGATCAAGACCGATTACATCCGCACGGCCTCGGCAAAGGGACTCTCGCGGCGCAGCGTGGTGCTCAAGCACGCGTTCAAGAACGCGCTCATTCCGCTCGTGACGATCATCGCGGTGACGCTGCCGCAACTCGTCTCGGGTGCCGTCGTTACCGAAACGATCTTCGCCTGGCCGGGGATGGGCCGGCTGTTCTTCAACGCGCTCGGGGTGTTCGATTTTTCGCTGTTGATGGGCTACCTGTGTCTGGCCTCGTTTCTGGTCGTGTTCTCCAACTTGCTGGCTGACATCGCGTATGCGATGCTCGACCCGCGCGTGAAGTATTCGTGAGGCGCGGCTGATGTACGCAGGGCCTGGACGCGGCGTGCAAATGCGGCTTGATGTCGGCGCGGCCGAAACCGCTGCCGAGCACGAATTCACCGAGAGCCGGCACGTGGCGTGGCGGCGCTTCCGGCGCCACAAGCTCGCGATGGGCGGCGCCATCGTGCTGTTGCTGCTCATCGTCGTCGCGCTGTTCGCAAATGTTCTCGCGCCGGTGAATCCGGATTTCCAAGATCCCGCATGGAGCGGCTATCCGCTCGCGCCCGGTGTCGCGCACCATCTGCTCGGCACGGACGAACTCGGCCGCGATCTCCTCTCGCGGCTCATGTACGGTGCGCGGATTTCGCTGACGGTCGCGTGCTTCACGGTGATCATGGAAGTGGTGATCGGCGCGATCATCGGCGCGATCGCCGGCTACTATGGCGGCTTGATCGACTTCTGGCTAATGCGCTTCACCGATGTCTTTCTCTCGATTCCGCTGCTGCCGCTCTTGCTCGTGCTGACCGCGATCGTCGCCGCGACCTCGAACAAGGCCTCGCTGAGCTTTCTCACGATCGTGGTCATCATCGGCGGCCTCTCGTGGCCGACGGTTGCGCGGCTGGTGCGTGCGTCGTTCCTGACGCTGCGTGAACGCGAGTTCACCGAGGCCGCGCGTGCGCTCGGCAATCGCGACGGGCGGATCATCTTCCGCCATCTCCTGCCCAACGCCGTCGCGCCGATCATCGTTCAGGCGACGCTCGACATCGCGGCCGTCATCACGACCGAATCGACGCTCTCGTTCCTCGGCTTCGGCATTCAGCCGCCGACCGCGTCCTGGGGCAACATGCTCGCCAACGCCGAGTCCAACATGACGATCGCGCCGTGGGTCGCGATCTTCCCCGGGCTCTGCATTCTCATCACCGTGCTCGCGATCAATTACCTCGGTGACGGCCTCCGCGACGCCATCGACCCGAACATGCGCTAAGGGGTCTCGCGCGCGCAGGTCTCGCAGGTGCCGGAGAACGTGAGCGCTTCCGTGTGGATGTTGAATCCGTGGCGGGTCGCGATCTCGACGCGCGTTGATTCGGGCAAGGCGAATGCCAAATCGGCGATCGCCCCGCAGGCCGTGCAACGGAAGTGGGCGTGCGGTGAAGTAGCGGGTTCGTAGATCGCCGACGGCGCGCCCGGCACATCGAGTTTGAGTATGTGGCCGAGATCGCTCAGGCGAGCAAGGCTGCGGTGAACGGTGGCGAAGCCAATTTTCGGCTGCCGCAAGCGTGCGAGAAGATAAATTTCTTGCGCGTTCACGTGCGAACCGTGCGCGATGTCGTTGACGACGTCGAGGACGATCTGATAGTTGGCAGGCAGACGTTGGACGCTTGACACGGTACGGATTGATCGGCTACTTTACGTGAGCGTGAGAGTGAAAATCGCTCTCACTCTACCGCAGTCGTATGCTCGATGCAAGTTTCGGAGGAAATCACGTGTTAGCGAAGGTCGGCGCTCCGGCGCCAGCGTTCAAACTCCCCAGCACCAAAGGTGCGACCAGTTCCAAGGATCTTGGCGCTGAAATCAGCCTGTCCGATTACAAGGGCAAATGGCTGATCTTCTTTTTTTATCCGCTCGATTTCACGTTCGTTTGCCCGACCGAAATCCTCGCGCTCTCGGATCGCTACTCGGAGATCACGGACCTCGGCGCCGAAGTGCTCGGTGCCTCGACGGACTCCGTCCACAGCCATTTCGCCTGGATCAACACCCCGCTCGAGAAGAACGGCATCGCCGGCTTGAAATACCCGCTCGTCGCCGATTACACGAAGGAAGTCGCGCGTGCCTACGGCGTGCTCGATGAAGCCAGCGGCGTCGCGCAGCGCGGCCTCTTCATCATCGATCCCGACGGTATCTTGAAGTACACGACCGTCACCGCCGACAACGTCGGCCGTTCGGTCGACGAGACCACCCGCGTTCTGCAAGCGCTCCAGACCGGCGGGCTCTGCGCCGCCGATTGGAAGCCCGGCAAGAAGCTGCTCACGGTCGGGTAGTTCGTGCCCCTTCGGATGAAAACGGAGATGCCGTCGCTGGACGGCATCTCCACCTGGATCAACGGCGGCGAGCCCTCCCAAGCGGACCTCGCCGGCCACCCGGTCCTCGTACATTTTTGGTCGCTCTCGTGCTACATCTGCCATAACGTCGCGGAGGTCGTCTCCGGCTGGCGCGACACCTATGGTCCCCAGGGGCTCAAGGTCATCGCGGTCCACCAGCCGCGCAGTCCGGCGGAACTCGACGTCGCTGTAGTCACGGAAGACGCCCTCGGCCCGATGGGCCTCACCCAGCCGTGCGCGATCGACAACGAGCACGACCTGGTCGGCCGCTTCGATAACGAGTTCGTCCCGGCGTACTATGTCTTCGATCGCGACCACCAGTTGGTCCACCGTCAAGCCGGCGACCGCGGCTTCGACCGCCTCGAAGCCAAGATCGCAGAAGTCCTCGGCCTCGCCCCCGCGACCTCCCAAGCCTAAATCCCGGGTGGCCTGGCGCCAAAATCCCGAAGTCCGAGACGTCTTCCAGCGCCTGCGACTTCGCAGGCTGACGTCCGGTGACGGTTCTTGCGCTCGCAAGACGAAGCCCTGGGATCGCGGTCGCGACGTTCACGGTCGAGGAAGCGGGGAGGGTCCTCGGAAGAGGAAAGCCCTTTGCCTTGCGCGGACGAACCCGGTCGGGTACACTACCTCGGTTGACCTCTCGTGCGCAAGTGGCGGAATTGGTAGACGCACTAGCTTGAGGTGCTAGCGGGAGCAATCCCGTGCTGGTTCGAGTCCAGTCTCGCGCACCACCCTTCGAACGGCTCCGCTCCCCAGCGGGGCCGTTCTCGTTTTCCTCACCATCCCACCGTCCCACCGGCGCGGCGTCCCATCGGCGCGGCGTCACCGTCATCTCACGACGGCAATGCCGGAGTGTCATCCTGAGGCTCTCGAAGGATGGGCATGCGAATCACCTTGCCAGCGCCCCGGCACCCACCGGCGGAAACCGGCCTGACCGGCACGCCCATCCTTCGAGAGCCTCAGGATGACACTCCGGCGGCTCAGTCTCTGATACGGATGCCGCCCACACGGATGCCGCTGCGGATACGGATGGCGTTGCTGAAGCGGATGGCGTTGCCGAAGCGGATGGCGATTCCGCAACGGAAGGCGCTTCCAGGCTGGGCGATCGGGATGCCCCGGTCGCGCTCCCCGGACTGAATTCCGAAACAACCGTGGGCCGGCGTACGTAGTTCCGACAGACCTCCGGATCCTGAAGGACCAATACGCCATGTGGCTGACCCGCTTTTGTATTCAGCGACCCTTGATCGTGGCCATGTTTTTCATCGGCCTGGCGATTTTTGGTTTTGTCTCGTACCAGAAGCTGGGTCGCAACGAGCAGCCCAACGTCAACTTCCCGGTCGTGATCGTCGTGGCGAGTTATCCCGGCGCATCGCCGACCGAGATGGAAAAATTGATCATCAAGCCGATCGAAGATCAGCTCGACGGCATCGAACATCTCGATCAGATGACCGCGACGGCGCAAGAAGGCAGCGCGGTCGTCGTCGTGCAGTTTCAGCTCGACACCGATCTGAATTACGCCGCGACCGACGTGCAGCGACGCGTCGATGCCGCCCGCACGTACATGCCGACCGATCTCGTGCCGCCGAGCGTCGAAAAGAACGGCGCCGATCAATCGATGCTGACGTACGCGCTCTCGTCGCAATCGATGACCGGTCCGGCGTTGCAAGATCTGGTCAGCGACCGGATCGTTCCGGAGATCAAGGCGTTCGATAACGTCTCGGGTGTGGATGTCTACGGCGAACCCGGCCGCGAGATGCAGATCGATGTCGACCCGCTCAAACTGCTCGCCGCCGGCGCGACACTCAGCGACATCTACAATGCGGTCTCGCAGAACAACGCGAACCTGCCCGGCGGCCGCGTCGATTCGCCGACGCGCGAAACCAGCGTCTCCGTCCACGCCGACATCCTCGGCGCGCAAGACCTAACGCAGATCCCGATCCCGATTTACAACACGGTGCAAGCCGGCGGCTCGTTCCAGACAACGTCGGCCGATAGCACGATGCGGCTCGGTCAGTTCGCGACCGTCACCGACGGCCATTCCGAACAGCGTTCGGTCTCGCACTTCAACGGTGCCCCCGCCGTCTTGATGGACGTCAACCGGACCGTGAACTCCGATGAGATCGCGACGACGCGCCGCGCCCGCGAACAGATGAAGGCGATCTTCGCGAAGTATCCGCAGATCAAATTCAAGGAAGTCTACGCGCCCGCCGACTACACGCAAGCCTCGCTCAACGGCGTCTTCCAGAGTCTCTTCGAGGGCATTCTGCTCACGGCGATCGTGCTGATGCTCTTCCTGCACGCCTGGCGCAACGCGGTCGTCGTGATGATCGCGATCCCCTCGTCGCTGCTCGCGACCTTCGTCGTGATGAAGTGGCTCAATTTCACGCTCGACAACGTCTCGCTGATGGCGCTCTCGCTGATCATCGGCATCCTGGTCGACGACTCGATCGTGGTGCTCGAGAACATCACCCGCCACCGCGATCTCGGCCAGGGTCCGGACGAGGCCGCGATCAGCGGGCGCAGCGAGATCGGCGGCGCCGCGATCGCGATCACGCTCGTCGACGTGGTCGTTTTCTTTCCGCTCGCGTTTCTCTCGGGCTTCGTCGGCAAATATTTCATCGAGTTCGGGATCGTCGTCACGGTCGCGACGCTCTTCTCGCTCTTTGTGTCCTTTACGCTGACGCCGATGCTCGCGGCGAAGTGGTCGGTCAAAGCGCGCAGCACCGCGCCGCCGGCCTATCTCGAATGGTTCCAGATCGGCTTCGAGCGGCTCGCGAGCTGGTACCGCGAGATCGCGCTGCCGGCGGCGTTCCGGCATCGCTGGCTCATCGTCGGCGGGTGCGCGCTCGCGGTGTTCGATTCGCTGACGTTGCCGGCGCAGCCGCAACCGGACGCCGAATTCTTCGCGGCCGAAGTCGATGCGGTTGCGGCCGCGGCGTGTATCGGGTGGCTGGTGGCCGCTCGCCGGCGCCGTCACGTGCGCGCGTCGCTCACCGCGATCTCGGTCTGCCTTGCCGGCGCCGTGCTGATGGCGACGATGGGCTCGCTGCGGCTCTATGTCCCGTTCGAGTTCATCCCGAACGAACAGCAAGGCCAGATCTCGGGGACGATCACGTATCCGACGGGGACGCCGCTTGCGATCACGGCCGGTGCCCTCGCGCGGATCGAAACGGCGGCCATGAAGGTGCCGTTCGTCGAATCGGTCCGCACGGTCGCCGGCTCGAAGCCGAGCGGCTACGGCAGCACGACCGGCGGCTTCGTGGGCCGCTACAACGTCTGGCTCGACAAAAACCATCGCAAAGCGACCGATGCGACGATCGAGAAGCTGCGCGGCATCTTTCCGAAGCTCGCACCCGGTGCGGTCGTGACCGTCTCCGAACGCGGCGGCGGCGGCAGTGGTGCCGCTATTTCGTACACGCTCAGCGGTCCCGACGACAAGATCGACGCGGCCGCCGACCGGCTCGCGACCTACATTCGCTCGATCCATGGGGCGACCAACGTGCAGACGGGCGCCGAGCTCGAGGCGCCGCGTCTCAATATCCACATCGATCCCGCGAAGGCGGCGGTGGTCGGCGTCTCGCCGGGCGCCGCCGCGCAGGTCGCGCGCATTGCGGTCGGCGGCGTGGTCGCGACGCGCGTGCGCACCGAATCGGGCCTCATCGACGTGCGGCTCGAGTACCCGCTCGCGGATCGGAACTCGGTCGAAGAGATCCGACGCATCGCCGTTCGCTCGAACGACGGGTCGACACTCGTGCCCTTGTCCAGTATCGCGGATTTCACGTATACGAAGGCGCCGACCAAGATCGACCGGCAATCGCGCCAGCGCATCGCGCAGGTCACCGCCGACATCGATCACTCGACCACGACGACGCTCGGCGATATCACGGGGAAGGTCAACGGCAAACTCGCTCAGCCGGGCTTTCTGCCCACCGGCGTGACCCTCGGCACGAACGGCGACTCGAAATTCTTCGGTGAGTTTCTCTCGAGCATGGCGATCTCGATGGTCGTCTCGTTCGCGCTCGTCTACATGCTGATGGTGATCCTCTACAGCAATTTCGGCACGCCGCTGGTCATCATGTGCGCGATCCCGATCGCGCTCGTCGGCGCCTTCTTCGGTCTGCGAATGTTCGGTCAGTCGATGAACCTGTTCTCGGTCATCGGGGTGATCATGCTCTTCGGCCTCGTTGCGAAGAACGGCATCCTGCTCGTCGACTACGCGAACACACTGCGCAAGCGCGGGATGCGCGCCAAGGACGCGATGGTCGCTGCCGCCGGCACGCGCCTGCGGCCGATCTTGATGACGACGGCGGCGATGGTGTTCGGGATGCTGCCGCTCTCGCTCGGCCTCGCGGAAGGCGGCGAGATTCGCAAATCGATGGGCGTCGTGCTGATCGGCGGCTTGACGAGCTCGCTCGTGCTCACGCTGTTCCTCGTCCCGGTCGTCTACACCGGATACGTCGGCCTGCTCGAGAAGTTCGCCGACCGGCGGGCGCTGCGTCGCGAGCGAACCGAGTTGCGGCCGAAAATTCCGGCCGGCGCCGCCGGCGATTAGGCAGAGACGGCAAGCCCTCCGCGCGTGAAGTTTCCCGCCGCCGCGGGTAGCTTCACGGCGATATGAATCTGCGCTCGCTTCCCCGCCTCATCGCTCCCCCAGCCGCGCTCGTGCTGGCCGCATCGCTTGGCGGTCTCGCCTCGGCACAAGACTTCAACGTAACGCTCAACGGGACGCCGCTCTCGCTGAGCCCGGCGCCGGTCGAGCGGGCCGGACGCGTGTTCGTGCCGCTGCGCGGCGTGTTCCAGGACCTCGGCGCGTCGGTCGTCTACGCAAACGGCGTCATCAACGCGCAAGGTAACGGCCGGACGATCTCGCTACGCGTCGGCTCGATGCAGGCGACGGTCAACGGCCAAACGGAGCTGCTCGACGTCGCGCCGTTCATCGTCGGTGCGAGCACCTACGTTCCGCTGCGGTTCGTCTCCGAAGCGCTCGGCGCGAGCGTCAATTACGACGCGACGAATCGCATCGTCGCGCTCGTGAGCGGCGAGCCGCAACACGGATCGCAGCCGCCGCAACAGCAGCCGCGACAAGCACCGCCGGCGCAAGCCGATTTCAATGCCGTGCATCTGCTCGACGTGCATCCCGCGCCGGATTCCGCAACGCGCGGTTCACGGCCCGCGATCAGCGCGCACTTCTCGCAGCCGGTCGACGTCAACTCGGTGAAGATCACGCTCGACGGGCGCGACGTCTCGTCGACGACCTACCTCAATCCCGGCCAGTTCGATTTGACGCCGAGCTTCGATCTGCCCGCGGCCCAGCATGAGGTGCACGTCAGTGGTGTGGCTCGCGACGGCGCGCCGTTCGACCGCACGTTCCACTTCACGTCAGGCCTCGCGCTGCAGGCGAATTACATTCGCGACCTCGCGCCCGCCGACGGCACCCCGGTCGCCGGTTCGTTCCGCGTGACCGGAATGACGCTCCCGAACTCGAACGTGCGGATCGTCGCCAGTGGCGGCGCGTCACTTGAAGGCTTCCTGCGCCTCGGGACCGACACGTTCACGACCGACGTCACCGCCGACGCGAACGGCCGCTTCCGAGCCGACGTGCCGCTGCAAAACCGGTCCGGCGGCAGCGTCGTTCTCTCGGTTCAATCGACCAGCCCCGACGGCCAGTCGATCGTGCGCCGCGAATCGCTCACCGCGGGCGGCTAACGAGCAAGCCCGGCTAGATCGTGCGCTCGATCCAGGCGATCGAGCGCGCGACGATCTCCGGCGAACGTTCGTGGTAGAGGGTGATGCCGGTCGACGACGTGTTGGGATAGGCGAACGTTTCCGCCGGGTACTGCGCGACGGCGGCAAACGCGGTCGCCGACCCCGCCGAGCGGCTGTCGCCGGAGCCGTAGATCAGATAGATCGATCGCGGGCCGAAGGCACCGGCGCCGGCCAGTAAGCGGGCGCGCTGGTCGTCCAGCCCGATGCAGACGCCGCTCGCGTTCCCCCAGCCGCGGCCGCTCGAGGCATAGACCAGATCCGCACCGAGGCCGACCCCGATCACCGCGAGTTTCGAGGGGACGGCTTTGGGTTGCCGGGCCATGAAGGCCAGCGCCGTTCGCATGTCGGTCGGATACTGGTGCGGTGAAATCAGATCTTCGACATTGGGTTTGAGCAGGTCGGGGTGCATATCTTGGCGGACAGATTCGCCGTGTCCGCGCAGGTCGATCGCCAAGACGCCCCAGCCGCGCGAACGGAAGAACGGGACGAACGGATCCCAGACGCTGCGATCTTCGCCGGCATCGTGAATAAGCAACAGCGAGATGGCGTTCTCATCACGCGCCTCCCAATAGGAACCGCGTAAATGAACGTTGTCCTCGGTCAAACAGGTGACGGGGCGCGCGTCGGCAACCATTTCGGCCGTCGTACCAGGGCGGAGGAATCTTGTCCTCTCGGCTAGCCCTCGTTACGGGCGCTGCGGCCGGGCTCGCGCACGGCATCGCCCTCTCCCTTGCGCGCGACGGGATGCGCATCGCCTTTACCTATCGGCCGGACGGCACCAGTCCGCACGCCCTGCGGGCCCTCCTCGCCGCGCACGATCCGGGCGCGCTCGCCGTGCCGGCCGATTTCACCCTCGAGGGGGCCGCGGCCGAGGTCGTCGCGCAGATCGAGCGCGAGCGCGGACCGGTCGATGTGCTCGTGCATGCTGTTGGACCGATCGTCGTGAAGACATTCGCTAGTTCGACGCCCGCCGACTACGCGGCGATGGTCTCAGGAAATCTCGGCTCCGCCGTAGCGCTGGCGTTCGCGGTCCTCCCGGGGATGCGGGCGCGCGGCTTTGGCCGGCTCGTCTTTTTTGGAATGAATGGTTCGCACATCACTCAACCCGCGCGCGGGATGTCGCTCTACGGCGCTGCCAAAGCAGGCGTGGTTACTTTTGCGCGCGCGCTCTCGCTCGAGGAAGCCGTGCACGGGATCAGCGTGAACGTGATCGAGCCCGGCGATATCCGCGATAAGGCCGCCGACCGCGCGGCCGCGCACGCCGTGGTCGCGAACAACCCCACCGGCCGCGCCGGTTCTTGGGAAGATATCGCGGCGGCGGTGCGGTTTGTCGTCGGCGACGACGCGGGATATTTGAACGGTATGGTACTCGGTGTCAACGGCGGCCTGATTGCAGCGCATGAGTAGCGTCGCGCAGCCGCAAGCGCGCGTGCTGATCGTCTTCGCCTGGGTCATCGTCACGGCGGTCACCCTGATGCGCGCGATCGCCGGTTTCAAGCTGCCGCTGACCGGCGATGAGGCGTATTATTGGGAGTGGTACCGGCATCTGGCGCTGGGCTACGTCGATCATCCGCCCGCGGTCGCTTGGACGATCGGGGCGTTTGCCTGGCTCGGCGCGGGCGACCCCGGCCTCGTGCGCCTTGGCTTCGTCCTCTGCGGCGTGATCGCAACGATCGCCGGCGCCTTGGCGGCGACGTATCTCGCGCGCGGCGATGCGCGCGCCGGTGCCGTTACCGCAATCGCGTTTGCACTCACGCCGTTGCTCTCGATGGCCTTCGGAAGCGCGTCGCCGGACGGGCCGTATCTTGCGAGTTGGACCGTTGCGATGTTGTTTGCGATCCGGGCGTTCGACGAGCGGCGGCGCAGCGATTTCATCGTTCTGGGGATCGTACTCGGTCTTGCGCTGCTCGCCCGCATGTTCTCGTTCGCGCTCGTGTTCGGGATCGTCATGTACGCGCTCGACCCGAAACGGCGCTCGGCCTGGCGCGACGGTCTCTGGCTCAGCCTCGCGCTCGCGGCGCTGGTCTACGCGCCGTTCATCGTCTGGAACGCGTTTCATCAGTGGGTGACGTTCGATTTCACGTTCGTCGGACGTCACGTTCGCGAATTCCAGATCACGCGTCCGATCACGCTGCTGCTCACCGAGGCGGCCGCCTATTCGCCGGGACTCTTCATCGGCGCGCTCTTGATCCTGATCCGCGGCAACGCGCTCTTGCGCTGGACGGCGCTCCCGCTCATCGGTCTCTTGACGCTGCTTTCGTTCATCGAGCCGGTCGAGATCCATTGGATTCTCGGTGCGTACGCCTCGCTCTGCATCGGCCTCGGTGAAGCGTATGTCTCGCTCAAGCAGTGGGCGCGTGTCATCTGGGCGAGTTTCGCGGTCGTCCCGGCGTTCGTGCTGTTGCCGCTGGTGTTCTATGCGGCCGTCGCGCCGGGTTCGGTCTATCAGCAATTCCGCAATACGGGCTCGACGCTGCGCAACAACGGTCCCTTCGAGATCTTCACGTACTGGGAACTCGCGCAAGATATGCGCGCGCTTGCCGCCAAGGACGACGCCGTCGTGATGACCGACGGTTACGGGCTCTCGTCGGTGATCGATTTTTACTCGGGCGTCCGGCCGATCGTCATCGGCTATGATTGGCAAGGCCGCGAAGCTCGAAACTGGTATCGTGACTCGCAGCATCCGACGCGAGCGATCTTTCTCGACAAAGAAATGCTGGCGCCCGAGCATCCCTCGCCGCAGCATCCGGGGCGCCCCGATTTCGCGGCGAAACTCGCCCAGGCATGCGGTCGCGTCGAGCCGATGCCGACCCTCGAGATCGGCTTCTTGAACGTGCCGAAGCGACCGTACTACCTCACGATGTGCGACGACATGAAGCCGGATGCCCTGCGCATCTTGCGCTGGGAATCGAACGCGCCGCGCGTCGCCGCGCGGTGATCGATTACATTCCGCTTAGCCGCATCGCCGGCAAGCCGCGCACGACGGCGGAACTGCGGCGGCTCGCGACCGAACGCATGCGCGGCCTCGGCTATCCGGTCGTCGCGACCGAATTCTCACCGCCCGGCTCGGGCTGCCGGTTCGATGTCATTGGTCTTGGACGCTACACGCGGCAGGTCCGCATCTACGAGGTGAAGTCGTCGCGCGCGGATTGGCTCGCGGACGGCAAATGGGAGCGCTACTTGCCGTATTGCACGCACTTCGCGTTCGTCGCGCCGGCGGGCGTAATCGCGCGCTGGGAACTCGACCGCGAGATCGGGCTCGTCGAATACGGTCATCCGGCGCTGGAGCGGATGCTCGCCAATCGCCGCTATGGGTTCACGGTTGCGCGCGAAGATGCACTGCGTTCCGCAAAGCCGGCGCAGCGGCTGCGCGATGCGGTCGCGGACGCCGAGTGGATGGCCATCTTGGAAGCGCTCGCGTTCGGCGCGCCGCTTCCGGCGGCCGAACCGACCTTTGCCGATGGAGCTGGTATTTGAGCGATCACCGCCCCTTTGCGTTGCCGGGCGCGCGCCCGCACTACGGACCGGACAAACGCGTCGACGTCGTTCACATCGATCTCCACCTCACCCCCGATCTTGCCGCCAAGACGCTGGCCGGCGTCTGCACGACGACGGTGACGGCGGTCGAGGAACGCATCACCGAGCTGCGCTTGGATGCGATCGATCTGATCGTCCTCGGCGTGCGCGACGCGGGTGGCGCGGCGCTGGCATTTCGCACGGCGGCGGAGTCGCTCACGGTCGTGCTGGCCGAGCCGCTCCTCGCCGGCGAGACGACCTCGTTTGCCGTCGAGTACCGCGTCGAGCAGCCGCGTCGCGGACTGTATTTCATCGACGCGCCGCGGCAACTGTGGACGCAGAGCCAGGACCAGGATGCGCGGTACTGGTTTCCGTGCTTCGATCATCCGGCGGAGAAGCAGACGACGGCGCAAACGATCGTCGTCCCCGAGGGACTCTTTGCGCTCGGCAACGGCGCGCTCGCCGCGCGTACGACGGCCGCCGGACACACGACCTTCCGCTACGAGCAGCGCATCCCGCACGCGACCTACCTGACCACGCTCGTGGTCGGCAATTTCAGCGAGATCGCGCAAGCGCATCCGCGCGTCCCGATCTGGTTCTACGTCGAACCCGGCCGGGAGGCCGACGGGGAGCGCGCGTTCGGCAACACACCGCGCATGATCGATACCTTCGAGGCTGCGATCGGCGTGCCGTACCCTTACGAGCGCTACAGCCAGATCGCGGTTGCCGAGTTCATCTTCGGCGGGATGGAGAACACGTCGGCAACGACGCAGACGGATCGCACGCTGCACGACGCGCGCGCGCACCTCGATTTCTCGAGCGATCCGCTCGTCTCGCACGAGCTCGCGCATCAGTGGTTCGGCGATCTCGTGACCTGTCGCGATTGGGCGCAGGCCTGGCTCAACGAAGGGTTCGCCACCTACTTCGAGTGCGTCTGGCGCGAAGCGGATCTCGGCTGGGACGAATATCTGTACGACGTCTTCACGATCGTCGCGCAGTATCTCGACGAAGACGGCGACCGCTACCGGCGTCCGATCGTCTGCAACGTGTATCGCGATCCGATCGAGCTCTTCGATGCGCACCTGTATCAAAAGGGCGGCGCCGTGCTGCACATGTTGCGCGGCGAACTCGGCTGGGAGCGGATGAAACGTGCGCTGCGACGCTACGTCTCCGATAACGCGCAGCGCAGCGTCGAGACGATCGATCTCGTGCGAGCGATCGAGGCGACCACCGGCCGCAACCTGCGCGGGTTTTTCGCGCAGTGGATCGAGCGCGGCGGCCACCCGGAACTCGAGATCGGCTACCGCTGGGACGCGGAACGTAAACACGCGCTGCTGACCCTCACGCAGAAGCAAACGATCGACGATGCGAACCCCGCCTACGCGTTCGATATCGATGTCGGTTTCGTTGCGGATGCGCCGGCGGCGCCGGCGCGCGATGCGGGCGATGGACCACTGCCCGGCGAGAAGCGGCTGCGGCTGCGGGTCGAGCGCGCGCGCGAGACGTTTGCGATCCCGCTCGACGCCGAGCCGCAGCTGGTCCGCGTCGATCCCGGCGCCTACATCTTGAGCACGACCGCGTACGCGCTCGGGACGGATATGCTCGCGCGCGTGTTGCGCGGCGAGCCCAGCGTCACCGCACGCATTCGGGCCGCGCGCGCGCTGGCCAAAGACGGCTCGCGCGTTGCGCGCGAAGCGCTGGCCGGGGCGCTGCGCGACGATCCGTTCTGGGGCGTCGCGGTGGAGATCGCAGCCGCGCTCGGCGCGACGCGCGCGCCTGCCGCGCGGGCGATCCTGCTTGCGAACATCGGCCACCCGCATCCCAAGGTGCGACGTGCGATCGCAAGCGCACTCGGAGCCTTTCGCGATGCCGAGGTTGCAAGCGCGCTGCTCGCGCTGCGCGACGACCCGTCGTACTTCGTCGTCGCAGCGAGCCGCGCGGCGCTCGGCAAGACGCGCGACCCACGGGCGTTCGAGGAACTGCTCGCGGCGCTTGCGATCCCATCCTGGAACGATACGATCGCCGCCGGTGCCGCGAGCGGCCTGGCGGAGCTCGCCGATCCGCGCGCCTTCGAGCCGCTGCTGGCCGCGGCGCGGCCGCCCAGCGGTGAGGGGCTGCGGCGCGCGGCGGCCCGCGCGCTGGGCCGCTTCGGGGCGCTCGTCGAGCCGCTGCGCGGACGCGTCGCCGACGCCCTCGAGCGCATCTTCGATGACGGCGCGTACTTGGTGCGCGTGAGCGCTTACGCGGCCGCCGAAACGCTCGGCGATGCGCGGCTGCTGGGGACGCTCGACCGGCTCGCGCGCCTCGAAGCCGACGGCCGGCTGCGCCGCGATGCGGCGGAGGCCGCGATCCGCGTTCGTGAAGCGCAAAGCGTGCCCGCCGAGGTCGTCTCGCTACGCGAGGATCTCGACAAACTCAAGACGGACCTGGCCGCCCTGCGCGAGCGGCTGGACGAGCAGCCCAAATCCTGATGCGGCTCCGGTCCGTCTTCGCCGCAGCACTGCTGTCGGTGCTGCCGGCGTGCGCCCCGCACCCGGTCCCCGCCCGCGTCCCCGCGTTCAAACTCGCGCCGGTCCCGGCCGTACACGCGCCGCGCTGGAGCGCCGCCGATCTGCGCTCGCTGCAAACCGCTCTGCGCGGCGCGTTCGCGCAAACGTCCGCGGTGACGAGCGGCGTCGCGATCGTCGATGCCGACGCGCGCCCGCTCTACGGCGTGCACGATCGCACACCGCTCACGCCGGCCTCGACGTTCAAACTGCTGGCCGGGATCGCCGTACTCGATACGCTCGGGCCGCGGTTCCGCTTCGCGACCGATCTGCGCGCGCCCGAAGTGCCTGTGGCGGGGACCGTGAACGGCGATCTGTATCTCGTCGGCAGCGGCGATCCGACCCTGACCGCCGCCGATCTGCGCGCCGCGGCGGGCGCGCTCCGGCGCGCCGGCGTGGCGCGCATCGACGGCGCGCTGATCGCCGACGCGAGCGCCTTCGCGGGCCCGGAGGTGAACCCGGCCTGGGATCCGGACGATCTGCAATACGACTATGGAGCGGGCCAGAGCGCGCTCGACATCGACGGCGGAACCGTCGAGTTCCATCTCGTCCCCGGCGCCGTCGGGACGTCCGCGAGGATTGAGACCCGGCCGCCCGGCGGCGGCGTCGTCGTGCGCGGCGGCGCGATCACCGGGTACACGACCGACCTTGCGATCCAGCGCGATGCGGATCGCAACGTCTTCACCTTTTCGGGTCGCATCGCGAGCGGTGCGGAGCAGTCGTTCTTCCGGCCCGTCGCCGAACTGCCGCTCTACGCGGGGAGCGTGCTCGCGAGCCGGCTCGGGGAACGCGGGATCGCGCTCGGCGGCGGCGTGCGGCTTGGCGTCGCGCCGCTCGGCGGCGTGACCCTGTGGCTGCACCGTTCGGCGCCGCTGGAGCGGATCGTGCGCGACATGTGGGTGCACTCCGACAACCAGTATGCCGAGCATCTCCTGCGCGTGCTCGGCGCGGAACGCGGGACCGGCACCGTGGCAAGCGGGGCGCGCGCCGAGCGCGCGCTGCTGACGCGCGACGGCGTTCCGCAAGCCGGCTTGCGTGTCGTTGACGGGAGCGGTCTTGCGCCAAGCGATCGCGTTGCGCCGCTGACGCTCGCGATGCTGCTCGCTCACGCGGCGAGCGGTCCCGCCGGTTCGACCGTCGTGCGCTCGTTGCCGCGGGTCGGAATCGAGGGGACGGTCCGCTATCGGGTCCTGACCGACGGCGCCGGCCGGGTGCGCGCGAAGAGCGGCCACATCACCGGGGTTAACGCGCTCGCGGGCTACGTCCAGACCCGACGCCACGGCCGCGTCGCCTTCGCCTTCATCATCAACGGCAGCGGCGCCGACGACGGACCGGTCGACGACGGCATCGACCGCGCCCTCGATATCCTCGCGCGATCCTGATAAAACTATCAACGGCCTCTTCGTGCTCCGAGAAGACCTCCGCGATGGGCGCGCCGGGGTCGTAGGAGACGAGCGTTCCCCGGAGTACGTGAACCCGAGCGTTTTTGATACCCGCTTTATCGACGTGGTCGCGGCTGCCGTCCGGGAAGCCGCGATCGAAGAAGACATCGCTCGCCGGACTTCGCTCGTTCAAGAGGACGATAGCACTCTCGCCGCCGTGAAGTAGGGACAATGCCCGAGCGCATCCTGATCATCGAAGACGATCCAGACATCGCCATGTTCGAACGAACGTTCCTCGAACGGGCCGGGTACGAGATCAAAGTCGCCCATACCGGGGCGGCCGGCCTCGAAACCGAGCCGCAATTCAAGCCCGCGATCGTGTTGCTCGACGTCGAACTGCCGGACATCTCGGGCCTCGACGTGTGCACCTCGCTCGCCAACTCGAGCGACGCCTTCATCCTGATGGTCTCCGCTCATTCGAGCGAGGGCGACAAGCTCAAGGGCCTCGGCCTCGGCGCGGATGATTACATCGCGAAGCCGTTCTCGGGGAACGAACTCGTGGCGCGCGTCCAGTCGTTTTTGCGCCGCCGCGAACGCTCGCGGCGCAGCGACTCCGATGGCAAACTCGCCGTCGGCAGCGCGTCGCTGGTGCGCGATTTCCACACCCTCGAGAACGGCACGACGAACGTCACGCTCACGGCGCTCGAGTTTCGTCTGCTGTGGTTCCTTGGTGAGGCCGAAGGCAAGCTCCTGACGCGCGCCCAGATCCTCGAGCGCGTGTGGAACGACGTCTCCGGCGTCCCGACGCGCGTCGTCGACGTGCACGTCGCCGCGCTGCGCAAGAAATTGCGCGAGGTCGACGCCGGTCTCGAAATCTCCAGTGTCCGCGGGATCGGGTATCGGCTCGACTCGAAGTGAGATTGCGGTGAGCGGTCGGGGCGGGCTTGCGCTCGACGCGCGCGACCCGCGGCCGCTCTACGTGCAGATCGCAGACGGCCTGGCCGGCGCGATCGAGCGCGGCGAGTTTGCTCCGAACGCGCGCTTGCCCGCGATCCGGGCGCTCGCGCGCGAGCTCGACGTCGCCTCGATCACGGTGAATGCGGCGTACGACATGCTCTCCGCGCGCGGTCGCGTGATCGCCCGCGCCGGACGCGGGACCTTCGTCGCCCCGCCGCGTTCGCACGAACGGCCGTTCGCGACGAAGTGGGAACCGGATCTCGGGCGCGTTGCGCGCGCCGAACGAATGGAAGGCGTCTTCGATCAGCTCGCCCGGGCGCGCGCGCCCGGCGCGATTTCGCTTGCGACCGGCCACCCGGCGCCCGAGACGTTTCCGCTCGCCGACTTCGGCCGCGCGATGGCGCGCACGTTCGCGGAAGACGACGCTGCCGCGATGCAGTACCGGGCGAACACCGGCGATCCGGCCCTGTGTGAAACCCTCGCGCGCAGCTTGCGCGCGCGCGGCTGCGCTGCGACGGGGGCGGAGATCATCATCAGTTCCGGGGCGCAGCAAGCCGCCGACCTGATCGCCTCGGTTGTCCTCGGTGATGTTGGCGCCGTCGTCGCCGCCGAGGCGCCGACCTATGCCGGTACGCTCGGCGTCTTCGATGCGCGCGGCGCACGCTACGCCGAAGTGCGCAGCGACGCCGAAGGCGTGCGCGTCGACGACGTCGAGCGCGTCTTCGCCGAGGAGCGGCCGCGCTTGTTCTACGTCGCGCCGATCGCGGTCAACCCGACGGGAGCCGTGCTTCCGGCCCGGCGCGCGAAAGCGATCGTTGCGCTCGCGCGCCGGTACGACGTGCTGATCCTCGAGGATCAAACCGGCTGGGTCTTCACCTACGGCGGCGCGGCCCCGCCGCCGCTCGCCGCCTACGACACCGATGGTCGCGTCGTCGTGATGGAGTCGCTCTCGAAGTCGATCTTCCCGGCACTGCGGATCGGCTATCTCTTCGTGCGCGGCTCGATGCGAACGTCGATCGAGGCCGCCAAGGTGCGCACCGATTCGTTCACCTCCACGCTCACCCAGCGCGCGCTCTGGCGGTTTCTTGAATCGCCCGATTACCCGCGCCATCTCAAGGCGGCGCGCGCGCTCTACCATCGGCGGCGCGACGCCTTCATCGATCTGTTGTGCACGGCGCTCCCCTGGGCGCAGGTGCGCCCGCCGGAAGCGGGGACGAACGTTTGGTTGCCGCTCCCGTCCCGCATCTCAACGCAAGCGGCATTTGATGCCTGTGCGCGCGAAGGGGTGCTGGTGATGCCCTCCGAGCCCTACTATCCCACCCGCACGGGTCCACCCGCGCTGCGCCTCTCGTTCGGCGATCTGGACGAAGCGACGATGCGGACGGGCATCGACCGGCTGGCGCGTGCGCTCGTTCGATGCGGGGAATCGTGAGGAGCGCCGGTGTGATCCTCGCCCGGCTCGGATCCATCGCCGCGTTGGCAGCCGTGCTCGCCGCACCGGCGGCCGGTGCCCCGGTGCGCGCACCCGTCGTGCGGTACGGCGCGCCCGCGGGCGCGCTGCCCACGGAGCATCTTACGAGCGGCACGTTCGATGCGGTCTTGCCGTCTGGGCGGCTCGTTACGCCGAGCGGCACGAGCGTTGTGACGGGGATGAACGCGCTGGGTGCGGCGCTCACGCCGGACGGCCGCTACGCGATCGTCAGCAACGACGATGAGCGCGATGCGAACGTGCGCAGCATGATCGACCCCGACATCACGGGCGGGTATGCGCTCGCGGTCGTCGACACGGCCTCGCTACGTGTCGTGAGTCGCTTCAGCGAGCCCGGCGCAACCTATTTTGCCGGCGTCGCGGCATTTGCCGATCCGGCGAACCCGGCGCGAACGCTCGTGCTCGCGGCGGGTGGCGGGAGCAACGCGGTCTACGTGTTCTCGCTTGCCGCAAACGGCAGGCTCGTGCCCGACCGTACGCACGTGATCCCGATGACCGGCCCCTTCGATCCACTCTTTGCCGACGACGGCCACAGTGTTCCCACGACGATCGCGGTCTCGCGTGACGGCCGCCGCGCCTACGTCGTCAACGAGGGCGGCGATACGGTCGCGACGATCGACGTGCTCGCACGCAGCGTCATCGGCACGCCGCAGCCGGTCGGCTTTGCGCCCTATGCTGCCGCACTCGCCGGCGACCGGCTCCTGGTTACGAATGAAGGCCTGATGCGCTACGGCTATACGGCGCCCGAAGCGCTGCCCGCCTTCGGTTATCCGCCCGCCGATCGCGCGCGAGCCTCGTCGCTCTCGCTGCTCGATCTCGATCCGGCGGGAAACCTCGCGCCCGTGCCGCTCGAAGCGGGCGCCGTGCAGGCCGTCGCAATGGACAACCCGCCCGACGGCATCCATGCTGCCGGCGGCGCGCATCCCTCGGCGCTGGCGGTTACGCCGGAGGGCGGCTACGCCTACGTCGCGATGACCGGCGTCGATCGCATTGCGACCGTCGCCCTCGGCGCAGCGCCGCATGTCGTCGGTGGCACGGAGCTGCGGCTCTTCGATCGCGGCCCGTACGGCACGCAGCCCAGCGCCCTCGCGCTCAGCCACGACGGCTCCACGCTCTACGTTGCGCTCGCCGGGCTCGACGCGATCGCGGTGATCGATGCGCGCGATCCGGTTCACCTGCACCGCAAAGGCCTCATCCCAACCGGCTGGTTTCCGATCGCGCTCGCGCTTGCGCCGGACGACGCGTCGCTCTACGTCGTCAACGCGAAGGGCTTCGGTCACGACGCGGGGTTCAGCGGGGACGACACGGATCAAACCGGCGCGTCGGCAACCTGGTCGACGCTCGAGAAGATCGATCTCACAACGACGCGGCTTGCCGATGCGACCGTCACGACGCTCAAAGATGCGCGCGCGCTCGCGGGCACGCGTGCGCCGGCGCTGCCGAACGCGGTGCGCAATGTCGTCGTGATCGAAGCGCCCGGCGCGACGTTCGATGCGGTGTTCGGCGACCTGCGCAGCGACTGGTCGTATCCACAATTCGCCCTCGCTGCGGCCGCGACGCCGAACCTGCACGCGCTCGCGCAACGCTACGCGCTCGCGGTCAACTTCTATGCCGATGCCGAAGAGGCCGATGCGGGCCATCAGTTTCTGGCCACGGGCGAAGCGACCGCGTACACCGAGCGCGCCGTTTTGAATAAAGCCCTGCAACGCACGCTCGTTGGTGCCGATGAAAATCCCGAAGACGCCGCCCGGTCGGGCTCGATCTTCGATGAGCTCGCGCGGCATCGGCTCGCGTTCCGTGATTACGGCGATCTGGTTTGCGTCGCGGGCTACGACGGCGGCACCGCACCCGACCCGCGCGCCGACGATCCGGCCTTCGTGTCAGCCGACGATCTGCTCGCACCGACGGCGAGTCTGGGCGGCCGCTACGACGAGAACGTTCCCGTCCCGGCCGTGCTGCGCGGCCACATCGACGAACGCTATCCGGCTTGGAACCCGCGCATTCGCGACGAGCGACGGGCCGCGGAATTCGTGCGCGACTACGGCGCGCTCGCGCGCGCGAATCGCGCCCCGCGCTACGCGCAAGTCGTGCTCGGCGGAGCGCAAGCCGATGCCGACGCGGCAATCGGCACCATCGTCGCGGCGCTCTCGCACGCGCGGAATTGGCGCACGACGGCCGTCTTCATCACCCCCGTCGACGCGCTCGGCGGACGCGATCATGTCGACGAATATCGCACCTATGCACTCGTCGTCTCGCCCTGGGCGCGGCCGGGGTATCTCGGGGCGCACCATCTCTCGAGCGTCAGCGTGCTCAAGACCGCGGAAGAACTCTTGGGGCTGCATCCGCTCTCGCTCGGCGATCTGCTCGCGACCGACATGAGCGACTTTTTCGGCAGCCGTCCGGACGCCGCACCTTTTCGCGCCGCAGCCGGACTCGTCTCCCCGACGGAGAAGCCAGCCGCATCACCGTGACGACCGAATCCGTGAAGACGTTTGCCGCACCCTATGTATCGCATGACGCCGGCGCCCTCGCCGGCGCCGTCGTGCTGCGGCCGGGCAGCGCGGTCGACCGGCTCGTGCCGATCGCGGGCGAACCCTCACCGATCGCGGCTCGCGCGATCGAGCAGCACGCGATCCTCGTGCGCACGCTGCGCGACCGCGGCGTGCACGTCACCGAGCTCCCGGCCGACGTCTCGTCGCCGACGGCGCCGCTGCTCGCGGACTGCGCCGTGTTCTTTCCCGACGGAGCGCTCGTGGCGCGGCCCGCAGCGGTGGAACGGCGCCACGAGCCCGCGGCGCTCGAAGCCGCGCTCGGAACGCTCGGGATCCCGGTGATCGGGCGTATCGAGGCGCCGGGTTTACTCGACGGTGGCGATGTCATCGTGGCCGGCGCGACCGTTTTCGTCGGCGTCGTGCGCGGCCCACAGGGCCAGCGTCAGCGCTCGAACGCGCTCGGCCGCGCACAGCTCGAAGCATTCGCCGTGCGTGCCGGCATGACGGTCGTCGAGTTGCCGATCGCCGCCGATGTCTTGCACTTGCGCAACGTCTTCTCGGTGGTCGGTGCGACGACGGTCATCGCGGCGCCCGCGAAGGTCGACGTGACGGGCGTGAGCGGGATGACGGTCGTCGAGCTCCCGCTCGGCGAAGAATATGCGGCCGGGGTGCTGCCGCTTGGTGAGATGCGCGTGCTTGCGAACCTGCGTTTCCGGGAAAGTCTTGCCATCATGCGCAAGGCGAAAATCGCGGTCGAAGCGATCGACCTGTGGGAGTTCGGAAAAGCGGGTGCCGGGGTGTTCTCCCTCGTCCTTGCCGTTAAACGTTCCTGAGATGCGGATCGCTGTCCTGAGCGACATCCACGGAAACATCCGTGGCCTCGACGCATGCCTGACCGATCTCGCCGCGCAAGGTGGCGCCGATGCGATCGTTGCCGCCGGCGACCTCTGTATGGACGGCCCCAAACCGAAGAAGGTGCTCAAGCGCCTGCACGAGATCGGCGCGTTCGCGGTGCGCGGCAACACCGATCGTGCCGTCGCGCTCGAACCGCTCGATGCCGACGGTGAGATCGCGTGGTATCGCGAGCAGATCGGCCCGCAGTGGCGCTCGTATCTCGGCCAGCTGCCGTTCGTGCTGCGGTTCGGCGAGCCGGGTTCGGAACTCGTCGTCACGCACGCCAATCCCAAGAACGACGACGAGCACGTCTGGCCCGACGCGGCCGACGATCAACTCGAGCGACTCTTCGGCGACGTCGATGGCGCGGTGTTCGCGTTCGGCCACCTGCACCTGCCGTACGTGCGCGTCTGGCGCGGGAAGATGCTCGCGAACGTCGCCTCAGCCGGCTTGCCCAAAGACGGCGATCCGCGCGTTCACTATGCGATCTTTAGCGAGCGCTCCGGCGGCTGGGAAGTGAAATCGCGGCGGGTGGAGTTCGATATCGCGCGCGTCGAGCGCGAACTCGAGAAGAGCGACCATCCGCACAAGGGCGAGCGGATCGCCGTGCTGCGGCGCCATCGCTACAAACAGCTCGGCAATGTGATCCCGTGAGCGATGCAGCGATCCGTATCGACGGGCTCGTCAAGCGCTATTTCGATTCGCGGAATCGGACCGAGCTCGTCGCCGTGGACGGTATCTCGCTGCGCGTCGAAGCCGGCGAGTTCTTCGGCTTGCTGGGGCCAAACGGCGCCGGCAAGACGACGACGATCAACGCGATCGTCGGCCTCGCGCAGATCACCGCGGGTTCGATCGCGCTCTTCGGTCACGACGTCGTGCGCGACTGGCGCGCCGCGCGCACGACCGTCGGCCTCGCGCCGCAAGAATACAACTTCGACCGCTACCTCAACATCCGCGACGTCTTGATCTTCCAAGCCGGCTATTACGGGTTGCGCGGTGCCGCCGTGCGGCGCCGCGCCGACGACTTGCTCGAGCGCTTCGATCTGACCGGCAAAGCGCGTCAGCCCTATACGCGGCTCTCCGGTGGGATGAAGCGGCGGCTCACGCTCGCGCGCGCGCTCATGCACGAGCCGCGCCTGCTGATC
>Ga0116226_10000512_pt1 | contig 33044 bp, 31 predicted proteins | sample S1TSphfallax_FD_89692 | JGI IMG/M metagenome (GOLD analysis project Ga0116226, IMG submission 89692) | Host-associated microbial communities from peat moss isolated from Minnesota, USA - S1T2_Fa - Sphagnum fallax MG | ecosystem: Host-associated > Plants > Peat moss > Unclassified | place: USA...
ACACAAATGCGGGATATGAGAACCAGATAACGTTTGGGCACGAAAAACCGTTCTAACTTATTGCACCGGTGGAAGTAGGCATGCATATTACCGCCGGTTGCAGGGGCATACTCATCGAAAGATGAGGACGCAAAGCTTCCGGTCTACGGGTTCGATGCCTAGGACAGCGGGGTTGCCAGACTTGAGCTTGCGCGAGCGCCGGGAACAGCCCGACTCGGGCAAATCGTCTGATTCAATCTCGCCGCGTCCGGACTCATCTCATTCCCGACGGCGGCAGCTTTCCATCCTCTCTCTTCAATGGCCACCCCCTTCGGCGATTACCGTGAGTAGGGTCACGGTCTATTTAACAGTTTCTTGCTAAGTTTGCTGCACGTAGTTAATCTCGCGCAATAGTTAAGGCCTCCAAGGTACTGAGGATAAAAGGAAAAATCTGTGTGGTCCTTAGTCAAAAGATATCGTCCCCTACTGGGGCTTGACATAACCACCTCGTCGGTGAAGCTCATAGAGCTCACGATGTCAGGGGGCCAATATCGTGTGGAGTCGTATGCTGCCGAGCCGACGCCGCACAACGCCATCAACGAGAAAGCGATCGTCGATGCGGAAGCGGTCGGCGAAGCGATCCGGCGTGCCGTCAAGCGCTCGGGCGCGAAGAGCCGTCTCGCTGCGATCGCGATCAGCGGCGACGCGGCGATCACGAAAGTGATTCAAATGCCGAAGAGTCTCGGTGAAAACGAACTCGAAGGTCAGGTCGAGATGCAGGCCGACCAATACATTCCCTTTCCGATGGAAGAGGTCAGCTACGACTACCAGGTCGTGGGGCCCTCGGAGAAGGATCCCGACATGATGGACGTGCTCCTCGTGGCAACGCGCACGGAGAACGTCGAGCAGCGACGGGCCGCGGTGCAAGCCTCCGGCCTCACCGCTCAACTCGTCGACGTCGAAGCTTTCGCGCTGGAAAATGCCTGCGCCCTGATGCGTCATCAAATGCCGGATGGCGGCATGGATCGGACCGTGGCGGTCATCGACTTCGGCGCCAGCAGCACGACGTTCAGCGTGCTCGGCAACCTCCGGGTCATCTACACCCGCGACTTCGCCTTCGGCGGCCAGCAGCTCACAGAAGAAATCATGCGCACCTACGGCCTCAGCATGGAGGAAGCCGGGCGCGCGAAGAAGGAAGGCGGCCTGCCCAGCAACTACCAACCCGAGGTTCTCGACCCCTTCATCGACGACATGACCCAACAGGTCAGCCGTTCATTGCAATTTTATCTCGCCTCGGGCAGCGGTCGTTCGCAGCCCGATCAGCTGCTGATCTGCGGAGGCTGCGCGAACATTCCGGGAGTCGCCGACGTCATCAGCAGCCGCGTCGGCGTGCCGGCCGAGAAGGGTGATCCGCTCGGCAACATGAAGGTTTCGTCGAAAGCCAAGGCACAAGCTGTGGGTCGCGATGCGACCGCCCTTTTGACTGCATGCGGCCTCGCGCTGCGCAGCTTTGATTGAAAGAGACACCATGCCGCGTATCAACCTACTGCCTTGGCGCGAACAAAAACGCAAGATCCGGCGCCGGGAATTCCTGGTCGCCGCCGCCGCCGCCGTCTTCGCGGGCGCCGTTTTCGCTTTCGGCGGCCATCTGCTCTACTCGAGCTGGATCGCTCTGCAGAATGAAAAGAACGACGTGCTCAAGAAGGAAATCGGCAAACTCGACGCACAGATCGCCGACATTCAGGATCTCGAGGGTCAGAAGCAGCGGCTCGTTGCGCGCATGACCATCATCGAGACTCTGCAGCGCAGCCGGCCCGAGATCGTGCATCTGTTCGATGACCTCGCGCGCACCGTGCCAGAGGGCGTCTATCTGACGTCGATCAAGGAAACCGAAGGAAAGCCGCGCAAACTGGAGATCAAGGGGGTCGCTCAATCGAGCACTCGCGTCTCCACGTTCATGCGCAACATCGATGCTTCCACCTGGATGTCCAATCCGCAACTGCAGGTCGTGGAATCGGCGAAGGACACGGCCTTCGGCGGCTCGAGCTTCAGCTTGACCGCCAGCGTCGTCGGCGTGGACATCGACAATACGGGTACATCGCCCGTCAAGAAGGCGACCGGGAAATGAATCTCCTAGAGGAACTGAAGACACTCGATCCTCGCGACCCGGGCCGGTGGCCCTGGATCGTCCGCGGCTTCTTCGTCTTGCTGATTTTCGTGATCTGCACGGCCGTCGCCTGGTACATGGTCATTTGGACGGACGACCGGCCGCAGCTCGAAAGAGCCGAGACGACCGAACAGGATTTGCGCCAGCAATTCGAGACCAAGCAGCAGCGTGCCGCGAATCTCGATGCCTATAAGTCCCAGATCCAGGAAATGGAGCGCACCTTCGGCGCGATGCTGCGCCAGCTCCCCGGCAAGACGGAAGTCCCCAATCTGCTCGTCGACATTTCGCAGACCGGACTCGCAGCGGGCCTGCAGGAAAAGCTGTTTCAGCCGGGAGGCGAGGACACCAAGGGCTTCTATGCCGAACTGCCGATCAAGATACGGCTCGTCGGCAGCTATCACCAGTTCGGAAGTTTCGTCAGCGGCATCGCCGCGCTGCCGCGGATCGTGACCCTCCAGGACACCGAGATCAAGCCGCAGAATGCCGGCGCCCCGAAGGATTCGAGCTACGACAATTTGACCATGGACATCACCGCCAAGACCTATCGCTACATCGAGGACGCGGACAGTCAATCCAAGGGCAACAAGAAGAAGCCGGGAGGGGCGACATGAAACGCGGACAGTTGAAAGTACGTCTTTCCCGGGTTCGTCCTTCTCTGGCTAGTCCCTCTCTGGCGCTGCTGGCCGCGTGTCTGACCGTGGTCGGATGCTCCGCAGGTCAATCCGATCTTCAGAAGTGGATCGACGCGACCAAGGCGAAGCCGGGCGGTCATATCGATCCGTTGCCGGAGGTCAAGCCCTACGAGACGTTCACGTACGCGGCCACCACATTGCGCTCGCCGTTCCAACCGCAGGGTCCGGCCACGAACCAGGCGAGTCTGCGACCCAGCACGCGGCGCAATCGCGAATTCCTCGAAAATTTCTCGCTCGACACTCTCAAGATGGTCGGCACTTTCAAAGTCGGACCGGCGTTCTATGGATTGGTTCAGTCCAAGGATGGACTCGTTCACAAGGTGCAGCCGGGCAATTACATCGGGACGAACGACGGGAAAATCACCGAGATTACGGGCGGAAAAATTAGCATCACCGAGATCGTCCCCGACGGTCTGGGCGGCTATATCGAGCGACCGGCTTCGTTGGCATTGGCCAACTGACGCCACAGGGAGACAATAGAGATGAGCAGAACACAAAAGCGGGTGATGGCGATGGCGGCGGCTCTGTGCGCCGTGCTCTCGTTCGTCACGTTCCCGGCGCTCGCCGCCGATCCGATCAAACTGGAATCGGTCGACGTCCAGACCCTGCCGGGACAGCAGGTCCAACTCAAACTGCACTTGAGCGGGCCGGCGCCTGAGCCCTTGCCGTTCACGATCGACAAGCCGGCGCGAATCGCGTTCGACCTGTTGAACACGACGCTAGACCTGCCTTCGCGCCGTATCGACGTGCGCTCCGGCGGCGTGGACACCGTGCTTGCCGCGGAAGCGAACGGGCGTACGCGTCTGGTCGTCAACGTCGACTCCCTGATGCCTTACACCACCAAGGTCGTCGGCAACGACATCATCGTCACGCTGGGCACGCAGGCGGCCGAATCGGCGAACAAGACGGCCCTCGCGCGCGCCAGCGCCGGCGAGAAGGCGAATCCGGCCGAACGGTCGATTCGCACCATCGATTTCCGCCGCGGTTCCGACGGCACGGGCCGCGTGATCGTCCAATTGAGCGATCCGCGCACGCCGGTCAATGTGCGCCAGGAAGGCAACCAGGTCGTCGTCGACTTCGCCAACACCGCCATTCCGAAGAATCTTCTGCGCCGCTACGACGTCATGGATTTCGCGACCCCGGTCCAGTCCGTCGACGCCGTCCGAGTCGATGGCAGTTCGCGTCTCGTGATCACCGCGCAAGGCGATTTCGAGCAGCTCGCGTACCAGTCCGACAACCAGTACACCGTCGAGATCAAGCCCTCGCTGAAGCACGTCGCCACCGAGGAGAAGAAGGAATACACCGGCGAGCGGCTGACGCTGAATTTCCAAGACATCGACGTCCGCTCGGTTCTGCAGTTGCTCGCCGACACCAGCGGCCAGAACATCGTCGTCAGCGACTCGGTGACCGGCAATCTGACCCTGCGCCTGCAGAACGTGCCCTGGGATCAGGCGCTCGACATCGTCCTGCGCACCAAGGGCCTCGACAAGCGGCGCCAGGACAACGTCATCATCATCGGGCCGACCGAGGAGCTCGCCTCACGTGAGAAGGCGGAGCTGTCCGCACGCAAAGATCTGCAAGAGCTCGCGCCGGTGCGCACGGAGTTCCTGCAGGTCAACTACGCCAAGGTCGACGATCTCGCCAAATTGATCCGCGGCACGACAACGGGCGGCGGCGGAGCGTCGGGCAAGAATTCGATGTTGTCGACACGCGGCACGCTGTCCGTCGACACCCGCACGAACACGCTCATGGTGCAGGACACGGCCGACCGTCTGACCGACATCCGCCGAATGGTGCAGACCTTGGACGTGCCGATCAAGCAGGTGCTGATCGAGGCGCGCGTCGTCGTCGTCAGCGACACGTTCGAGCGCGATCTTGGTGCCCGCTTCGGCGTCACGAACGTGCAATCGAACGGTAACAACGGCTTGCTGGCCGTCACCGGCTCGGGCACCGGCGCCGACACCATCATTCAGTCTGCGCTCACGAACCTCACGGGCACGGGCAGCGCGTTTCCGGTGACGACACCCGCGCTGGCGAACCGCTACAACGTCAACCTGCCCGCCACGAACACGGCCGGCAGCATCGGCATTTCGCTGCTCGGCGGCAGCTATCTGGTCGATCTCGAGCTCTCGGCTGCGCAGATCGAAGGCAAGGGCGAGGTCATCTCCTCGCCGCGAGTCATCACCGCGAACCAGAAGGAGGCCACGATCCTCCAGGGTACCGAGATTCCCTACCAGGAGTCCGCTTCCAGCGGCGCGACGACGACGCAGTTCAAGGACGCCGTGTTGTCCTTGAAGGTCACCCCCTTGATCACGCCCGACAATCGCGTCGTCATGGACATCGACGTGCGCGACGATGCCGTCGGTCAGCTGGTGCAGAGCGCGACGGGCGGTTCGGTGCCCTCGATCGACACGCGTGAGATCGTCACGCAGGTCCTCGTCAATGACGGACAGACGGTGGTGCTGGGCGGCATCCTGGAGACCACCAAGACCAAGTCGGTGGAGAAGGTGCCCTATCTCGGCGACATCCCGCTGCTCGGCAACTTGTTCAAGACCACGACGGACGTCCGGGACAAAACCGAACTCTTGATCTTCATCACGCCGAAGATTCTGCGTGAAGGCTCGAATTTATATTAATCGATGCCGCGGCACGGCACCGGTCTAACGAGGATGTTAAGACATGCGTAGATTATCGATCATGGTCCTGGCGGCGGCCTGGCTGCTCTCGGCCTGCGGTGGCAGCACGATCACTCAGAAGAGCGGCACGTCGAGCAGCAGCTCCAGTTCGAGTTCCGGCGGCGGCAGCTCGAGCAGCAGCGGTGGTGAGACTTCGTTGGTCAAGACGCTCACCTTGACGACGAGTTCGCCCACGATTCTCAACGATGGTTCGACGACGGCGACGGTCACGGCCCTCGCGCGCGACGCAAACAACAACGTAGTCGCGGGCGCGCCGGTCAGCTTTGTGGCGAGCGCCGATGCAATCCAACCCAGCGGCACGGAAACCACCGCCGCAGGCACGGTCACGGCGATCGTTAGCACGGGCGGCGTCGACACGGTTCAGACGATTACCATCAACGCCAGCAGCGGCACGGTCAAAGCGCAACCCATTACCGTTGGCGTCATCGCGCCGACGACGCCGACTAATCCCATTTATTCGATCGGAAACGGCGTGGGCAGCTGCTTCGTGGCCAATAAAATCGGCGGACAGCTCACGACGGGCGCATGTTCCTCGGTGCTGACCACCGCGAACGTTTCGGCGGGCGGAACGACGGCGTTGAGTCTGACCGTCGTCGATCAGAACGATGCGCTCTATATTTCCAAGCCAGTCACCGTGACCTTCAGTTCGCCGTGCATCGCCTCAGGACAGGCAGAAATCGTGCCGAACGGGAGCACGACGCCCGTCACCTCCATCACGACCTCGACGGGCAGCATCAACGCGACGTACGAAGCAACGGGCTGCGTCGGCAGCGATACGATCAGCGCGACGGCGACGGTCAATACTCAAAACCTGCTGGCGACGGGCACCGTGACGGTCGTGGCCGCGTCAGTCGGATCGATTGAGTTCGGAAGCGCCACCCCGACGACGATCGGCCTCAAAGGCACCGGCATCACGGACACTTCGGTCGTGACCTTCAAGGTGCTGAGTTCCACCGGTTCGCCGCAAGCCGGGCAGACCGTCGACTTCTCGATCAATTCCAGCGTCGGAGGAATCACCATCTCGCCCACGTCGGCGACCTCGGCAGCTGACGGGACCGTTCAAACGGTCGTGAGTTCGGGTACGGCCCACACCTCGGTGCGCGTCACCGCAACGATTCCGTCTAGCGGATCGACGCCGGCGATTACGGCACAGTCGAGTCAATTGACCATCACGAGCGGTCTGCCGACCTCGAACTCCTTCTCCATCGCGATCGGGAGCCCGAATTATCACAACGTCAATACCAACGCACCGTCCACGCCCCCGGCCTGTCCCAACGTCGAAGCCTGGAATCTCATCGGCGTGACCGTGCCGTTCACCGTCATTCTCAGCGATCGCTACAACAATCCGGTGCCCGACGGAACGGCCGTGAGTTTTACGACCAATGCGGGCACCGTCGCTGGTTCCTGCACGACGACCTCGACCAGCGGTACTTCGGCTGCGACGTGTCCGGTGACTTGGACCAGCGCGAGTCCCGAGCCGTATTCAGTCGCGGCCAACTACACTCCGAGCAACAGCGGGCCCGTCAATCTAGACGCCCTCGACAAGTATCAAGACGGCCGCGGCCAGGTGCTCGCGTATGCACTCGGCGAGGAGTCGTTCACCGATCTGTCGGGCACGGGGTACTACGAGGACGCGGATCCATTCATTCAGTTGAGCGAGCCTTTCCTCGACGAGAATGAGAGCGGCACATTTTATTCCAATACCGTTACGGTGGCGGGCGTCACTTCCAAGCTCGCGGATTGGTTCCTGGACTACTACGGAACGGGTTCTTACGTAGCCCCGAGCAGCGCCAACTCTTTCGTGGGTATCGTCTGCACGCCGGCGACGGATCCGACGACCTGCAGCGCGAGCACGCTGCCGATCAGCGCGAGTCACACGATCGTCCTGTCGACGGGGACCGCGAGCAGCACGTACAGCACTCTGGTGACTCCGAATGGCGGCAATACGTATGTCCCCACGTCGGCGAGTGTGACGGCTACGGCCGCGGGCGCGCCGGTCTATATCCAGATCCTCGACCAACACGGTAACGCCATGCCGGCCGGCAGCTCCATCACTTGGTCGACGACGAGCACGGGCCTCACGGTGACTGCGGTCGGACCAACGGCCGTGGGTTGCGATAGCAATAACTACCGACCGATCGCATACACGAATGGTGTTCCGACTTTCACCGGCAACACGGTCAACGTTTCGGCGAACTATCAAGGACAGATCTATGCCGCGACCGTCACGTCAGACTCCACGTTCGTTTCCCCTGGCTCGATCCAGGTGACTGTCGCCTCGGAAGGTACGGGTTCCACGACGACCTTCACGATTCCGGTCAACTAAGCGTCAACAGCCCGATGGCGGGCTCCTTCGATCGCGGCGGGCAGCCGCGCTCGAGGGGGTCTCGCCGGCCCGGCCCGGCCCGGCGATGCAGCAGCCCGCTGCCGATTAGACTATGCTTCGCGACCACGATGACGCCGAAGCGCAATATATTCCTGATCGGCCCCATGGGCTCCGGCAAGACGGCCGTGGGCCGGCATTTGTCCCGGTTGTTCCGCCTGAGCTTCCACGACAGCGACGCCGACGTCGAGTTGCGCACGGGCGTCGACATCGCCTTCATATTCGAAAAGGAGGGTGAAGCTGGCTTCCGGCTGCGCGAGAAGGAGTCGATCGAACGGCTGACGCAAATCGAGGGGATCGTCCTCGCCACCGGCGGCGGTGCCGTGATCGAAGACGACAACCGGCGGGTGCTGCGGGAGCGCGGCACCGTGGTCTATCTTGAAACCTCTGTGGATCAGCAGCTCGAGCGCACGCGCCATGCCCGGCATCGGCCCTTGCTCAACGACACCGACCCCGAGGAAACCCTCGCTGCTCTGATGAAAAAGCGCGCGCAATTGTATGCGGAGATTGCGGATCTGACGGTTTCGACCGACGGCCGGCGGGTGCAGACTGTCGCCGAGGAAATCCACGCTGAACTGCGCCGATTGCAGGCGGCCGAGGACGCTTGATCGGCCGAGGGGCGCTGCCCCTCGGCCGGGCCCGCGCTCGCGCCGCCGTCCTCAGCCCGTATAATCCCCGTGATGCAGCCCCTGTACGTCGAACTCGGCACCGCGCGCTACCCGATACACATCGGCCCCGGTCTCCTGGGCGAGACGGAGTCGTTCGCGCATCCGGCGATCGGACACGATCTCCTGGTCGTCAGCAATGCGACGGTGGCGCCGCTCTATTTGTCGCACCTGCGGGCGGCGCTGCCGGGCCGGCGCCTCGCCGAGTGCATCCTGCCGGATGGGGAGCGCCACAAGACGCTCGCGACGGCCGGCCTGGTTCTGGACGCTCTGGTGGCGCACCGCTGCAATCGGGATGCCGCCGTGATCGCGCTCGGTGGGGGCGTCGTCGGCGACATCGCGGGGTTCGCCGCGGCCTGCTATCAGCGCGGCATCGCCTTTGTGCAGGTGCCGACAACCCTGCTTGCCCAGGTCGATTCCTCGGTGGGCGGCAAGACCGGCGTCAATCATCCGGGAGGCAAGAACCTGATCGGCGCCTTTCATCAGCCCGTGGCCGTGATCGCCGACACCGACACGCTGGCGAGCCTGCCCGATCGCGAACTGCGCGCGGGCTTGGCCGAGGTCATCAAATACGGCTGCATCTACGACCCGGAGCTGTTCGTCTGGCTCGAGCACAACATCGAGCGCCTGCTCGCACGCGAGCCTGCGGCCCTGATCCATGCGATCCGGCGGTCCTGTGAGATCAAGGCGACCGTGGTTGCCGCGGACGAACGTGAACAGGACATCCGCGCGATCTTGAATTTCGGGCACACGTTCGGCCATGCGATCGAGGCGGCGACGAATTTCGACACCTTTCTGCATGGCGAAGCGGTGGGTTTCGGCATGTTGCTCGCGACGGACCTGTCGGCCCGCTTAGGTTTAGTCGAGGCGAGTCTGCCGCGGCGCCTGGCCGCTCTCTTGGCCGCTTCCGGTTTGCCGGTCACGGCGCCGCGCATCGGCCTCACGCGCGCGCTCGACCTGATGCAAATGGACAAGAAGGTCAAGGACGGAAAGATCCGCCTGATCCTGCTCGACCGACTCGGCCACGCGGTGGTGCGGGCCGACACCGAGGAAGCGGCGCTGCGCGCGACGCTCAGCGAGTCCTTCGCATGAGGCCGAATCTCCCATGAGCGTCCTCGCCCCCTATGCCGCGCACGACGAGCAAACGCGCGGCCGACGGCACGCCGAGCCCGCGCCCGCCTACCGCTCCGAGTACCAACGCGACCGCGATCGGATCGTGCACTCGACGGCATTCCGCCGGCTGGTCTACAAGACGCAGGTGTTCGTCAATCACGAGGGCGACCTGTACCGCACCCGGCTCACGCACTCGCTCGAGGTCGCACAGATCGCGCGCACGATCGCGCGCGCGCTCAAGTTGAACGAAGTGTTGTCCGAGGCGATCTGTCTCGCCCATGATCTCGGCCATACCCCCTTCGGGCACGCGGGGCAGGATGCGCTCAACGACTGCATGCTGGATTTCGGGGGCTTCGAGCACAATCTGCAGTCGCTGCGCGTCGTCGACGAGCTCGAGGAGCATTACGCCGAGTTCGACGGTTTGAACCTCACGTTCGAATGCCGCGAAGGCATCTTGAAGCACTGCTCGCACAAGAACGCGGTGCGCCTCGGCGACGTCGGCGAGCGCTTCATCCTCCGTCAGCAACCCGGGCTCGAGGCGCAGCTCGCGAATTTCGCCGACGAGATCGCCTACAACAATCACGACGTCGAGGACGGCATCCGCGCCGGCCTCGTGTCGCTGGAACAGCTGCTCGACGTGCCCCTGTTCGCCCGCTACCACGGCGAGGTCCGCGCGGCGTATCCCGACCTCGGCGGCAGGCGCTTCGTGTACGAAGTGTTGCGGCGTATGATCAACCACCTGGTCACGGACCTGATCGATTCCTCCGCGCAGCGCTTGAGAGCCGCCGGCGTCGCCTCGATCCAGGCGGTGCGTGCCCAGTCCTCGGCCTTGGTCGGCTTCAGCGAGCCGACGCGGAACGAGAATCTCGCCCTCAAGATGTTCCTGCGCGAACACCTCTACAAGCACTACAAGGTGCAGCGCATGACCTCCAAGGCGCGGCGCGTCGTGCGAGAATTGTTCGATGCGTTCTACTCCGATCCTGGTCTCATGCCCGATGAACATCGTGCGACCGGGAGCAGGCGAGAATCCGTGCAGGGCCCCGCGGGCAGGGCGCGCGCCGTCGCCGACTACATTGCCGGGATGACCGACCGGTACGCCATACTCGAACACCGCCGACTCTTTGACCCGAGCGAAAGAACATGAATGCCAAGAATTCTGCCGACACCCTCAAAAACGATCTCCTGCTGCGGGCGCTGATGCGTGAACCGACGCCGCGCCGGCCGATCTGGCTCATGCGCCAGGCCGGTCGCTACCTGCCCGAATATCGCGCGACGCGCACGCGGGCCGGCAATTTCCTCGCCCTGTGCACGAATCCGGAGCTTGCCTGCGAGGTCACGCTGCAGCCCATCGACCGCTATTCGCTCGACGCGGCAATTCTGTTCTCGGACATTCTGACGATTCCGCACGCCATGAACCTCGGTCTCGAATTCGAGGCAGGCGAGGGCCCGACCTTCGAGCGTCCCGTGCGCACGGCGGCTGATATCGACCGCCTGCCCATCCCGGATCCGGGTGGTGAGCTTAAATACGTCATCGACGCCGTTTCCCTGATCCGGCGCGAACTGCACGGACGCGTGCCGCTGATCGGCTTCGCCGGCAGTCCCTGGACGGTCGGCACCTATATGGTCGAGGGCGGCGGCAGCAAGGCCTTCGGCCACATCAAGCGCATGATGTACGAGGCGCCGCATCTGTTGCACCGGCTGCTCGACGTGGTGGCCCGCGCCACGATCCTCTACCTCAACGCCCAGATTGCGGCCGGTGCCCAAGCCGTGATGATTTTCGACACCTGGGGCGGCGTGTTGACGCCGCGTCAATACGAGGAATTTTCCCTGCGCTACATGGCGCAGATCGTCGATGCCTTGACGCGTCGCGCCGAGGATCGCGCGGTGCCGAACATCGTCTTCACCAAGGGCGGCGGCGCGTGGCTGCCGAAGATCGCGGCGATCGGCTGCGACGCCGTCGGCGTGGACTGGACCACGGATCTCAAGACGGCGCGCGCGCTCGTGGGCGACCGCGTGGCATTGCAGGGGAATCTCGATCCGTCGGCGCTGTTCGCCTCACCCGAGACTTTGCGTGCCGAGACCCTGCGCGTCCTCGACAGTTTCGGACCCGGCAGCGGTCACGTCTTCAACCTGGGCCATGGCATCACGCCCGACGTCGATCCTGAGCGCGTCGCCGTGCTCGTCGACACCGTGCAGGGCTACGTCGTCGGCTGACGCTCCGTCCGCTGCAGCTCGTCGCGCAGCGCGCGGCGCAGGATCTTGCCGACGTTGGTCTTCGGCAGTTCCCCGCGGAAATAGATGTGCTTGGGCACCTTGTAGCCGGTCAATTCCTTGCGCAGGTGCTGGGTCAAACTCTCGGCCGTGAGGTTCGGGTCCTTCTTGACCACGAACAGCGCGACGACCTCGCCCGACGATTCGTCGTTCTCGGCGACCGCCGCCGCCTCGAGCACGCCGGGATGTTCCACGGCCACCCCCTCGACTTCGTTCGGATAGACGTTGAAGCCGGAGACCAGGATCATGTCCTTCTTGCGGTCCTCGATGTAGACGAAACCGCCCGCATCCATACGGCCGATGTCGCCGGTGCGCAGCCAATCGCCGAAGAAGACTTTCGCCGTCTCGTCCGGCTGTTGCCAGTAGCCGCTCGTGACCTGGGGTCCGCGCACGCAGATCTCGCCGACCGCGTCCACGCGCAGCTCGACTCCATCGTCGTCGCGGATCGACACCTCGGTCGAGGAGATGGGCAGGCCGATCGAGCCATTGAAATCGACACCGACGGGATTGATGCACGCCGCGGGCGAGGTTTCGGTAAGGCCCCAGGCTTGCGTCAAGACGCATCCGGTGACGCTTTTCCAGCGCGCCGCCACCGCGCTCTGGACCGCCATGCCGCCGCCCAGGCTCACCTTCAGGGCTTTGAAATCGACGGTGTCGAAACCGGGCGTGTTCAGCAGCGCATTGAACAAGGTGTTGACGCCGCTGAAGAAGAAAAACCGGTACTTCTTCAGTTCTGCGACGAAGCCCGGAAAATCGCGTGGATTCGTGACCAGCACGTTGTGGCCGCCGAGCTGCGTGAAGACGAAGCAGTTCGCGGTCAAGGAAAAGATGTGATAAAGCGGCAGCGCCGTAATGATCACGGGCGAGGGCTCACCCGTCAGCGACGGCGTCAGCCATGCGGTCGCCTGCAGGACATTGGCGACCATGTTCCCGTGCGTCAGCACCGCCGCCTTCGAGATGCCGGTCGTGCCGCCCGTGTACTGCAGAAAGGCCGTGTCCCCGTGGCCCAGGTTCACGGGCTCGAGCTTCAATCCCAGACCTAAGGCCACGACGCTCTTGAAGCGCAGCGCGCCCGGGATGGTCCAGGCCGGTACTTGTTTGCGAACGTGTCTGAGCACGAAATTGACGATCGGACCCTTCGGGAAGCCCAGCATGTCGCCGACGCCGGTGACCAGGACCTTCTGCAGCTGGGTTCTCGGCCCCACCGTTTGCAGCACATGGGCGAAGTTCTCGAGGATCACGATCGCTTTCGCCCCCGAATCGATCAGTTGGTGCTCCAGCTCGCGGGCGGTGTAGAGCGGGTTCGTACTCACGACCACGAGCCCCGCGCGCAGAGCGCCGAACAAAGCGACCGGATACTGCAGTACATTCGGCAACATGATCGCGATGCGGTCGCCCGGGACGAGACCGGATTTGACCTGCAGCCAGGCGGCGAAGGCGCGGGTCAACTGGTCCAATTGGGTGTAATTGATGGTCGTGCCCATGTTCGTGTATGCCGGCAGCGGCCCGTATTTCGCGCACGCGGATTCGACCAGCAACTTCAGGGAGTCATATTGTCCAAGGTCGATGTTCGCGGGAACGCCAGCCGGATAATTCTTCAGCCAAATTCGGTCCAAGGCGGACTACTCCTCGTTATGATTGTTCTCGTTTAGGCGGCTGTATAGCATCCGTGCGGGCCGCCAGCAATGTTGCGGCTTTCCACTGCGGTACGCCAGCGAATCAAAGTTCCACCGGAGCAAGCTCATGCGAATTTCCCAGTTGTCGGTAGCATCCCTGGGGCTGTCGCTAGCATCCCTAGCATCGCTGTCCGGCTGCGTCGTCGGCAGCGGCGCCTGTCTGTTCGAGCAACCTTTCAAGCATACGATCACGGGCACCGTGCATTTCCAGGATTTCCCGGCCGGTGAGGAACAGATCGATCACGTGCCCGTGCTGAGCGTCGACAAGACGGCCTACATCTATGCGCCGGCGACGAGTCTGCATTGTCTGCCGGCAACCGAGCTGCAGCTGGTCGGCTTTTCCGAATTGCCACCCGACATGGCGGAGGGTGCGCACGTCGAGGTGACCGGCTCTGTGTTTCAAGCCGCGTCGGTGCACCAACACACGGCGTTTTTGCTCGACGTCAAGGGGATCCTGCCGATGCCGACCGCGTCGAGCCCGCCTCCTGCGTCGAACCCCGCGCGCTAGCATCGGCAGATCCCAATCGGACTACAATGCAGCTTGGAAGGAATCGGAGGGAGAGTTTGCATGAAGCCTCGCCGGCGATCGCAGACGAGCGGCGCCGTCAATGCAGCAGCGGCTTGAGCGCGGGCCAGACGTTGGCCAGGAGCCGCGGCTGTCCTTGCGCGTTCGGGTGGATGTCGTCCGCTTGCATCAACGAGGGCGTCAGCGCGACGCCGTCCAATAGGAACGGCACGAGCGGCAGTTTGAATTCCTTCGCGACGACCGCATAGGTGCCGAAGAATTGGGCTGTGTAGTCCGGGCCGTAATTCGGTGGCATGCGCATGCCGAGCAGCAACACCTGTGCGCCGGCCTTGCGGGACAGCTGCGCCATGGCGCCGAGATTCGCCTGCATCGCGGGGATCGGCAGTGCGCGCAGTCCATCGTTGCCGCCCAACTCGATGATGACGATTTGCGGATGATGCAACGCGAGCGCGCGCGGCAGACGCGTCAACCCCCCAGCGGTCGTCTCGCCGCTCACGCTGGCGTTGACGACCTCGTACCCGTACCCTGACTCTCGGAGCCGTTTTTGCAACAAGGCGACCCAGCCCTGGCTCAGGTCGGCCAGACCGTAGCCGGCACTGATGCTGTCGCCGAAAACGAGTATGGTGGCCGTCTCCGCCCGGGCCGTGGCCGCCGTCAACAGCAATATCCAAAGGATCAATGGCCGATGCACAAGCGCTCCCGATGAATTCCGAAAGAATCGTCCTCGAAGCCCGTCACGTCTCTAAGATCGTCGCGAGCCCCGAGGGTTCGCTGACCATTCTCGCCGATGTCAGCCTCGCTGTGCGCGCCGGTGAGACGCTGGCGATCGTCGGGGCGTCGGGGGCGGGCAAATCCACGCTGCTCGCGCTGCTCGCCGGCCTCGACACGCCCTCGGGCGGGCAGGTGTTGATCGCCGGCGTCGATCTCACCGAACTCGACGAAGATGGCCGCGCTGCGATTCGCGGCAAACACGTGGGATTCGTCTTTCAATCGTTTCATCTGATTCCCTCTTTGACCGCGATCGAGAACGTGATGCTGCCTCTGGAACTCGCGAACCGCGGCGATGCCCGGAAGGTGGCGGCCGACGCGCTCGGTCAGGTCGGCCTCGACGCGCGCATGCCGCATTACCCGAAGCAGTTGTCCGGCGGCGAACAGCAGCGGGTGGCGATTGCCCGGGCATTCGTGACGCACCCTGACGTCTTGTTCGCCGATGAACCGACGGGCAATCTCGACAGCACGACCGGCGCCCGGATCACCGACCTGCTGTTCGAATTGAACCGCAGCACGGGCAGCACGCTCGTGCTCGTGACCCACGACCGCAACCTCGCGCGGCAATGTGGGCGCGTGTTCGAACTCGAAGCCGGCCACGCGGTGGTCTGACGTCCATGCGCGCCCTACGCTTTGCGCTGCGAAATCTGTGGCGCGATCTGAAGTCCGGCGAGCTCACGGTGCTCGTGCTGGCACTCAGCATCGCGGTGCTGTCCCTGACCGCGGTCGGCTTTTTCACGAGCCGTATCTCCCAGGGGGTGCGCGCCCAGGCATCGGAGGTTCTGGCCGCTGATCTGCGCCTCGAGTCGGCCGATCCCTTGCCGGTCGACTTGCTCGCGGAAGCGCGCCGAAACGGACTGCGGACGGCGCAGGTCTGGTCCTTCGCGACTGCGATCTTCAACAAGGATCAGTCGCAACTCGCCTCGATCTTCGCCGTGACTCCCGACTATCCCCTGCGTGGACGCTTGCGCATCGCCGACGCCCCCTTCGGCGTTGCCCACCCGACGACCCAGACGCCCGCCCGTGGGAGCGCCTGGGTCGACGCCCGCATCCTCGCGCAGCTGAATCTTGAGGTAGGCGATCAGGTGCACGTCGGTGCCGCCACCTTTGCGATCAGTCAGGTGCTCGATTATCGCCCCGACCAGGGCACGGCCTTCGTCGGCATCGCGCCGGCGGTGCTGATCGATGCCGGCGACGTGGCGGCGACCCAGTTGATACAGCCCGGAAGCCGGGTCACCTACGCCGATTTGTTCGCGGGTTCGCCCGCGCGCATCGAGGAATTCCGTGCCTATCTCAAAGCCCACAAGAACGGCGGTGAGCATATTCGCGACGTGGACGATTCGAGCCGGCAGCTGAACTCTGCGATCGATCGGGCCGGACGTTTCCTGAACCTCGCGAGCCTTGCGTCCGTGCTGCTCGCGGCCGTTGCGGTCGCGATGGGTGCGCGCCGCTACGTCACGCGCCACATCGATGCCGTGGCCCTGCTGAAGTGCATGGGCGGTTCACAGGCGTTTGTCCTCACGATCTCCTTGATAGAGCTTGCGATCCTGGCGCTGGCTGCGGTCGTGATCGGTGCGCTCGCGGGCTTCGCCGCGGAGGCGGGCCTGGCCTGGCTGTTGCGCGATCTGATCCGCGGCGAGCTGCCGCCGGCTTCGCTCGCGCCGGTGCCGATCGCGCTGGTCACGGTCATCGCCATGCTGATCGGCTTCGCGCTGCCGCAGCTGTTGCAGCTCAAGAACACGCCCCCGGCGCGCGTGCTGCGCAAGACCGCCGAGGCGCCACGGCTCGCCTTCGGCTTGAGCTACGCGCTCGCCCTGGGCGCCCTGTTCGGCATCCTCTGGGTTCTGGTGCGCGACACCGAACTCGTGGTGGACGTGTTCGCGGGAGTCATCGCGGTCGGCGCGGTGCTGACGCTCGCGGGCTACGGTCTCGTCGCCCTGACCGCGCGTCTGCGCGGCGGCGTGGGGGTCGCCTGGCGCTACGGTCTCGCCAACGTGTCACGCCGCGGCACCGCGAGCGTGGTCCAGATCGTCGCCTTCGGTCTGGGGATCATGGTCCTGCTCTTGCTCGCCGTCGTGCGCGGCGATCTGCTGGCGGACTGGCGGCACAGTCTCGCCGTCGACGTGCCCAACAATTTCTTGATCAACATCCGACCCGAGGAACTGCAGCCGCTCGAGGCGTTTCTCGGTTCCCACGGATTCGGCGATCCGGTCATGTATCCGATGGTGCGCGCGCGTATCACGGCGATCGACGGCGAACCCAGCGACGCGATCAAGCTGAAGTCCGAGGGCGGCAAGAATTTCCTCGAGCGGGAGCAGAATCTCACCTGGTCGGCGAATCTCATGCCGGACAATTCGCTGGTCGCCGGCCGCTGGTGGACCAAGGACGACGCCGGCAAGCCGCTGGTTTCGATCTCGTCGGAATATCAGGAATCGCTGCACCTCAAGGTCGGTGACGAGCTGAAGTTCGACATCGCCGGCGAGCCGCTCACCGTCACGGTCGCGAGCATCCGCAAGATTCGCTGGGACAGCTTCCGGCCGAACTTCTTCCTGGTATTCCCGCCGGGCCTGCTGGACGGCGCGGCAGGCACCTACATGACCAGCATCTATCTCACGCCGCAGCAGCGGCCGGCCTTGGCCGATCTCGTCCGGCGCTTTCCCACCGTCTCGGTGTTCGATGTCGATGCGATCCTCAAGCAAATCCGGGACATCGCGGATCGCGCATCGCTCGCGGTGCAGTACGTGTTCATCTTCACCTTGGTCGCGGGGATCATCGTGCTGCTTGCGGCGGTGCAGTCGACTCGCGACGAGCGCCGCTACGAAAGCGCGATCCTGCGCACCCTGGGCGCGAGTCGTAGCCGGGTGCTGCAAGGCGTTGCCGCCGAGTTCTCCGCCCTAGGGCTCCTCTCGGGCACGCTTGCCGCCGTGGGCGCCACGGTGGTCGGCTGGGTGATCGCGCGCCGCTTGTTTTCTCTGAACTTCACGTTCGATCCCTGGGTCTGGGCCATCGGCCTGGTCTGCGGGACGATCCTGGTCGGCGTCAGCGGCACGCTGGCGACGCGGCGTGTCGTGGAGACACCGCCCATCGTCAGCTTGCGCGAGGACTGAGCAGCGCCGGCACTCGGCTCGCGCGAGCCTGGGTTCAAATCGCGGGAGCCGGCCTCAGCTCACGTCCAGCGTCAGCCAGCCCTCGGGTATCGCATCGCCGCGCGGCGGCAGCCCCTCGATGCGTACGTCGTAGGCGCCGGCCGGCATTCCCGAGGCGTTGAACGAGATCTTCAATTCGTTGTTCGAGTCTTTGATCGCCCGATCGATCACGAGCGCGCGTCCTTGATCGCGTTTGTCGACGAAAATGCGAAACTGTGTCTCGTGTGAATACGTCATGTCGACGTGCAGCTCGATGAGTTGTGCCGTGCCACGGCTCAGTTTCACGGTCGCCGAGCCGAGGCCGGGCGCATGATCAGGCGCGAGCCGCAGACTTCGTTCGCCGGTCGGGGCGCTCAAGGAACCCTGGCTTGCGAGCGTTCTGGCGTGATCGAGCTCGCCGTCGAGCAGGATGAGCTTGGTGAACAAGCCGAGCGCCGTGGCGAGGCTCGCGAGGGCGACCACACTCAAGCCGATCGGCACGTAGATCGTCCTCCACCACGGCGTGGCGGGTTCGCTCAGATCGGCGGGCCGGCCGCTCGCCTCGAGCAGGGCGAGGCTCATGCGGGCGCGTTCAACGAGTTGCTTCTCCTCGAGAAACTCCGGATTCGCGCGGCACCAGGCTTCGAATTCAGCCGCACCCTTGACGGGCAATTTGGCCTCGAGATAGCGCTCGAAGATCCGGTGTTCGTCGATGAACTTGCGATCGAAACGCGGCGTGGCCGCTCCTGGCGCGGGCTTCTCGGCGGGTGGCGTCTTGGCGTTCATCGGGCGTTGATCGACCGTGGTGGTACTTCTTCTGAAGTTCCTAGTGTGCCGCGCTCAGGACCTACAATATGTGAAATATTCCGCAGAAGCCGCCAATTCAGGCGCTCAAGGCCGCCAAGACCGCATCGCGCTCGCGCAACCCAAGTTTGCGCCAGTCGATTTTGGGGCCATCGCCGGCCGCGAGCGAGGCGTCGTCGACGAAGGTCGATGGGCTGCGCGGCGCGCGCCAACGCGTCGGAAGCACCCGCGTCCTGCCGCGTCGGATGAGGTCCAGGACCGCCGTAATGACCGCGGGATGATTGGCAAGATCGGCGTGCCATTCCGCCACGTAATACCGTGGAATGCCCGGCAGGGCAGCCAGCGCGACCGGCACGGTGCCGTCGCCGGACAGGCTCATTTCATAGTCGAAGCCGGCGGCCCGCCGTCGGGCCGCGACGATCGTACTGCGGTCGACGCCGAGGATCTGGACCATGCGCGCATCGGCCGGCGCGAGGTCCGCGCGGACGCGCTCGACTCGGGCCAGTTGGTCGAAATCCGGCAGCGGACCCGAGGCGGGCCAGCCGCTGCGCCGATAAAGATCCGCGCCGCGCAAGCGGGCGCGCGGCGGCAACAGTTGATAGAGGCCGGGAAAGGTCTTGAAGACCTCGGCCGCGAGCGCCTCCGGCGTGTGCGCGGGATCGAGCAGGGTCACGCGGCGCACGAAGGGGTAGGTCCCGCGGAACGCCTGGATGGGTGCATAAGACCCGAAGTTGGGTGTGCCGATCAACACGAGCTTGCGCACCAGGCGTCGCGGCAGTTGCGCGAGGGCGATGCGTGCAACCAGGCCGCCCATGCTGTGACCGACCAGCACCACTGGGCGCCCTTCGGACCGAATACGTTCGGCGAGCGCCGTGCCCAGTTCGTCCAAGCCGCGACGCCAGTCGTAGGCATGCAGCTGCGCATCGATTCCCACAGATTGCAGGGTCAGCAGCAACCTTGCATAGGCATAGAGCAAGACGCCCATCGGCTGCAGCTTGTCACCGGCCGGCAATCGTAACTCCCGGATCCCGCCCTCGGCGATGCTCACCGGGTCGATCCAGACGACGCGCTTCGCGGGATCCCGTCGGGTCGGGTCGCCAAGCCGCGATCCCATGATGCCCGGCACGATCAAGACTCGCGTAGCCCCGCCACGCCTGCCCTCCGAGTGCGGCGGTGACTGCGCGCTCTGCGCGAGGCGGCTCAGTTCTGCATGTGCGTCCGCGCCGAAGTATTCGCGCAAGGCCGCGACCTGGGTGCCCGTGGCGAGCGCACGCAACACGGCGGCTTCATCGGCTCGAAAGGCCCACTCCCAGCGGTCTCGGCGCCGGACGCGCGAGGCCCTCTGCTGCCCCTTGCGGCCAGGCTTCACCGTGCACCCCTGGCCACGCCCTGCCGCTCAGTTCTTGCCGGCAAACGAGGAATGAACCAGTTTGCACAGCTCGCCGATGACCGCGGTCCGGGTGGTCGATTTTCGCCACACCGCGCCGATCGTCCGTGAGGGCGCGGGCTTCGCGAATTGCCGGATGGTCAGACCCCGCTGTGAGCCGAACGGGGATTCCACGGCGAGTTCCGGAAGCAAGGTGATGCCGAGCCCGGCGACGACCATTTGTCGCAAGGTCTCGAGACTCGTCGCGCGGAAATCCTCCGCTTCGTGCACCTCCACCCGGCTGCATACCTCGAGCGCGTGATCGCGCAGACAATGGCCGTCCTCGAGCAGCAGCAAGGTGTGGCCCTTCAAGTCCGTCAGTTTGATCGTCGCCTTCTCGGCGAGCGGGTGGTTGTTGGGCAGGGCGACCGTGAAGGCCTCCTCGTAAAGATCCTGCGATGCGAGCCCCTCGTGCGCGACCGGCAGCGCAATGATGCCGAGGTCGATTTCTCCATCCCGCAGCCGCTTCAGCAAGCCCTCGGTCTGGTATTCGTACAACATGAGCCCGAGATGGGGTAACGCCTTGCGGATCTTGGGCATGATCCGCGGCAGAAGATAGGGTCCGATCGTCGGAATCAGGGCGAGCTTCAGCTTGCCGGCGAGCGGATCGGAGTTGCTGCGCGCGAGCGCGACGATCTCGTCGCCCTCCTCGAGCATTCGCCGGGCGCGGACGACGACCTGCTTGCCGACGTCGGTGAGCTGCACGTTCTTGGGCTGGCGTTCGACGAGTTTGACCCCGAGATATTCCTCGAGCTTCTTCAGCTGCGCGGAGAGCGTCGGCTGGCTGACGAAGGTGCGCGCCGCGGCCTTGCCGAAGTGACCGGTGTCGGCGAGCGCCACGAGATATTTGAGATCCTTGAGATTCATCGGTCAGTCCTGCGCTTGCGCGAATCCATCGCATGGATAGACTGGGTCTATTGAAATTAATATCATCATCGACGTCTAGAATAACAAGAAAATCCCAGGGCGCACGCGATAGAATCGCTGCCGTCACCCGCTAAAGGATCACGATGGCTGCAGCAGGGCAAAAGCGCATGTCCGCCGGCGTCGTCATCGTCAGCCTCGTGGAGCGGAAACTCAAGTTTCTGCTGCTGCGCGCTTACCGCAACTGGGATTTCCCCAAGGGCATCGTCGAAGCCGGTGAGGCGCCGATCGATGCGGCATTGCGTGAGGTGCGCGAGGAGACGACCCTCGACGACATCTCCTTCGACTGGGGTCTCGTGTTCATGGATACGGGACCCTACAACAAAGGCAAGATCTCCCGCTATTACATCGCCCGCACCAAAGAGCGGCTGATTCGGCTGCCCGTGAATCCGGAGCTCGGGATGCCGGAACATCAAGAGGCCTGCTGGGTCAGCGTCGACAAGGCCCTGAGTTTGGTCAGCGCGCGATTGAAGCCGGTCGTCCGCTGGTCGTATAACACGATCACCCATGGGGTCGCGGGTGGGCTCACTCCAGAGGAGGAACGCGGCGACGATCAGGGCAGCTGAACGCTGCCCGCGCCGATTTCCACCACTTCACCGCCGACGGCGATGCGGCCTTCCGCTGAGACCTGCAGGCGCAGCACCGAGGCGCGGCCCGTGGCCTCGCCCTGCGCGATCTCGAACTCGACCGGCAGCGCATGTCGCATGGCGAGCAACCAGCCGCCGAGATTCGCCGTGGCGGAACCGGTGGCCGGATCCTCGAGCATGATCGGTCCCTGCGGAAAGAAAAAGCGGGCCATGAGCCGTCCTGCGCCGTCGGGCGCAAAGACGTAGGCCATACTCAGGCCGTCCTCGCTCTTCAGCTGTTCGAATGCCGCCGGACGCGGCGAGGCGCGACGCACGGCGTCCGCCGAGGTCAGCGGCACGATCAGCTGCTCCTTGCCGGCCTTGACCCACAAGGGGCGCTCGCCGATGTCGTTTTCCGTGAGAGTCAAGGCCTCGGCGATCACCGCGCGCGTCACGCCCGCTTCCCGCGCGACCGACTCCGGCGCCGTCAAGGTCCAGTGGTCGCCCTCGGAGCGGACCGGGATGCAACCCGCGCCGAGTTCAAGCCGCAAGGAATCGAGTCCGGGCCGTAGGGTGCGCAGCACGTGCGCCGTGCCCAGCGTCGGGTGGCCGGCGAACGCCATTTCGTAACGCGGCGTAAAAATCCTCACCCGGGCATCGGCGACCACGGAAGGCAGGATGAACGTGGTCTCGGACAAATTGAATTGCAGCGCAAGGGCCTGCATGGTCGCTGGTCCTAAGTCCGCCCCATCCTCGAATACGCACAAGGGGTTGCCGGTCAGCGGTTCTCGTTCGCGCGTGAAAACATTGACGAGCCGAAAACGATGCTGGGTCATGGTGGGGTGCTCAAGCGAGGGTGTGGAAGACCTTCTGCACGTCGTCGTCCTGTTCGAGCTTGTCGATCAAGGTCAGGACTTCCGCCGCTTGCGGTTCCGGCAGTTCGGTGGGCACCGAACAAATGTATTCGTGTTCCGCCGACAGCGGCGTAATGCCGCGGGCCTCGAGTGCCACCTGCAAATTCCCGAAATCCGTGAAACCACAGCGGATCACCAGCTGCGGCTCCCCTTTTTCGCCCGTGCTCTCGCCCATTTCCTCGAGGCCGTGATCGATCAGGTCCAATTCCAGCTCATCGTGGTCTTTGACCGCGCTTGGATCCAGTCGAAAAACCCCCATCTTCTTGAAGAGGAAGCTGACGCTGCCCGTGGTGCCCAGGTTGCCGGCGTTTTTCGAGAATATGTTGCGCAGGCTGCCGACGGTACGCGTCGGATTGTCGGTCGCAGTCTCGACCAGGAGCGCGACCCCGTGCGGCGCGTAGCCTTCATACAGTACTTCCTCGTAGTTCGTCGCTTCTTTACCCGAGGCGCGGCGGATCGCCGCGTCCGTCTTGTCCTTGGGCATGTTGACGGCGCGGGCATTTTGCAGCACCCGGCGCAAGGTCGGGTTGGCCGCGGGGTCCGGGCCGCCCGCATGCACGGCGATGGCGATGTCCTTCGCCACGCGGGTGAATTGCTTTGCCATGCGGTTCCAACGAGCGAACATGGCGTGTTTTCTGACTTCGAATATGCGTCCCATGGCGCACATGGTAGCAATACCTCGTCAAACGGCTAGACTTGTCATTACTTCCCCAAGGGTTTACTTATGAGTGCAATTCCCCCGGCTCCGGTCGCGAGTCCCCCGAGCTTTCGCGAACTCGCCCTGTCCGAACCGGTGTTACAGGCGCTCGTCGACGTCGGCTACGAGTCACCCTCGCCGATCCAGGCGGCGACCATCCCGGTGCTGCTGTCGGGCGTCGACATGCTGGGCCAGGCACAGACGGGCACTGGCAAGACCGCCGCATTCGCCCTGCCGGCCCTCTCCAAGATCGATTTAAGCCAGCAGGAGCCGCAGGTCCTCGTGCTCGTGCCGACGCGGGAACTGGCGCTGCAGGTCGCCGAGGCATTTCAGCGCTATGCCGCCCACATGAAGGGCTTCCACGTGTTGCCGATCTACGGCGGCCAGGCTTACCAACCGCAGTTGTCGGCCCTGCGCCGCGGCGTGCACGTCGTCGTCGGGACGCCCGGGCGCGTCATCGACCATATCGAGCGGGGCACCCTCAAACTCTCCAGCCTCACCCTCCTGGTCCTCGACGAGGCCGATGAAATGCTCGCGATGGGCTTCGTCGATGCCGTCGAAAGCATCCTGGAAAAAACCCCGGCGAAGCGCCAGGTGGCCCTTTTCTCGGCGACGCTGGCCGCGCCGATCCGGCGGATCGCTCAAAAGCATCTGCGCTCGCCGGTCGAGGTCACGATCAAGAGCAAGACCAGCACCGCGACCAACATCCGCCAGCGCTACTGGGTCGTGAGCGGCGTGCACAAACTGGACGCTCTGACCCGAATTCTCGAAGCCGAGCCCTTCGACGGCATGTTGGTGTTCACGCGCACCAAGCAGGCGACGGTCGAGCTGTCCGAAAAGCTCGAGGCACGCGGCTTTGCGGCGGCCCCCCTCAACGGCGACATTCCGCAACCCCAGCGCGAGCGCACCGTCGCGCGCCTCAAGTCAGGCCAGATCGACATTCTGGTCGCCACGGACGTCGCCGCGCGCGGACTCGACGTCGAGCGCATCGGACATGTCGTGAATTACGACGTGCCCTACGACACCGAGTCCTACGTGCATCGAATTGGTCGCACGGGTCGGGCGGGGCGCAAGGGCGAGGCGATCCTGTTCATCGCGCCGCGCGAACGCAACATGCTGCGTGCGATCGAGCGCGCCACGCGCCAGACGATCGAACAAATGAACCTGCCGAGTGTCGATGCCGTCAACGCGAAGCGCATCGACAAGTTCAAGCAGCGGGTCACCGAAACGATCGCCAAGGGCGAGGCGGGCGCCTATCGCGCGGTGCTGGAACAGCTCGAAACCGAGACCGGCATCGCCCTGATCGACATTGCCGCCGCGCTCGCGAGTCTTTCGCAGGGTTCCACACCGCTTTTGCTTGCGGCAAAGCCGGAAGCGACGCGCGCGCATGACGCAGTGCCGGCCGACGAGGCCGCCCGGCCCCCCGCATCGCCGCAGGGCGAGGCGCGATCCAGCGCCGACGAGCGTCCCGACGAGCGTCCCGACGAGGCGCCCTCTCGTGCGCGCGACGACGAGCGGCGTTCGAAGAAGGCGGTTGCCGGCGAGATGGAAACCTTCCGCCTCGAGGTGGGCAGCATCCACGGCATCAAACCCGGCAACATCGTCGGGGCGATCGCCAACGAAGCCGGCATCGAAGGTGTGCACATCGGGCGCGTCGACATCCGCGAGGATCACAGTTACGTCGACTTGCCCGAGGGTATGCCGCAGTCTATCTTCAAGGGGCTGCAGAAAGTGCGGGTTGCCGGACGCGAGCTGCGCATCAGCCGCGTCAAGGAGAAGCCGCCGAAGCCGCCGCGCAACCCGGCGGGCCGGCATGTCGAGCGCAAGCTGCTCTCGCGCCGCTAGACGAACGCGAATTTCAACCAGCAGAGGAGGAAGTCATGGGTAAGGGTATGGAACGCAAGAAGGAAGAGAAGAAGAAGCCGAGCAAGACGCTCGCTGAGAAGCGGGCCGCCAAGCGCGAGAAGAAAGCCGGCAAGGGCTGAAGACGATCCGCCGCGGGTCCGAAAGCCGCCGCGTTCGCGGCTGCCCGGCCTGCGGCGGAACCTAGGCTTCAAGAAAATCCCCCGATGAGAGCCTCCGCAGTCAAGACGTTGATCGTGGTCAACGTCATCGTGTTCGGCCTGGAATTCGCGCAATTCGGGCCGTTGGAACAAGCCTTCGCGCTCTGGCCGGTGCAGGCGCTCGATGGTTACCCGTCCCAGTTCCACGTCTGGCAGCTGGTCAGCTATGCCTTCCTGCACGACCCGCACGGCGTCTCGCACATTCTCTTCAACATGTTCGGCTTGTGGATGTTCGGCACCCAGGTCGAAGAGACCATCGGACCGGCACGGCTGCTCGCCTGCTATTTCGCCTCGATCGTGACCGCAGCGATCACCCAGCTCGTCGTGCCGCCGCTCCTGGGCGCGGAGCTTGGGGCCACGATCGGTGCGTCCGGCGGCGTGTTCGGGCTTCTCCTCGCGTACGCGCTGCTGTTTCCGCGCCGCAAGGTCGTGCCTCTGATTCCGCCCATCCCGATGCCCGCTTGGTTGTTCGCGGCGATTTATGCGCTCGTGGAACTCGGGCTGGGCGTCACGGGCCGAGAGGCGAGCGTCGCGCATTTCGCGCATCTGGGCGGCATGATCGGCAGCGCCATCGTGATCATGCAGTGGCGCCTGCGCGCCGGGTCCCGTTCATGAAGTCATCCCTGCTCGCCTCCTCGTTCGCGCTGCTCGCGGGGCTCGCGGCCCTATCGCCCGCGCGCGCCGAATGGGTGACGCAAGTCACCGACGGGATCATGGGCACCCGCATCACGGTCGAGCTTTGGGCGGATGACGCGGCCAAGGCGCAGCCGGCCATCGACGCGGTGCTCGCCGAGATGCGCCACATCGACGAGACGATGAGCACCTACAAGCCGACCAGCGAGATCTCGCTCGTCAATGATCACGCCGCCGACGGCCCCATGCACATCAGCAAGGAATTGTTCGATCTGCTGACGACGGCGCACGAGTACTCCGTGCTCACCGACGGCGCCTTCGACATCACCTATGCGAGCGTCGGCTACCTGTACGACTTTCGCAAACGGGTCCGTCCCACCGACGCGCAGATCGACGCCGCATTGCCCGCCATCAACTACGAGCACGTGCTGCTCGATCCGGTCAATCAGACGGTGCGGTTTTCGCAAAAAGGCGTGCGGATCGATCTCGGCGGCATCGCCAAGGGCTACGCCGTCGATCGGGGCATCGACGTCTTGAAATCCTTGGGAATCACGCGGGCCTATGTCTCGGCCGGCGGCGACAGCCGCATCATCGGCGACCGCTTCGGCAAGCCATGGATCGTGGGCGTTCGGGACCCCCGCAAAGGGCCCGGCGAAGCCTTGCTGCGCATCCCCCTCGTCAACGCCGCGATCTCCACGTCCGGCGACTACGAGCGCTTCTTCGATGAAGGCGGAGTGCGTTATCACCACATCATCGATCCCCACACCGGTCATTCGGCCAGCAAGGTGCGCAGCGCGACCGTCATCGCCCCCTCGGCGACGCGCACCGACGGGCTCTCGAAGACCGCCTTCGTCCTGGGTCCCGACGCGGCGATGGCGATCTACAACCGGATCGACGACGTCGACGCGATCATCGTCAAGCTGGACGGTACGGTCGTCTATTCCAAGGGCATGCGACGGGCGGCGCCCTAGTCGCGGAAATTGTTGAACTGCAGGGGGACCTCGAACTCGCCCTTGCGCAGCAGCGCGATCGCATCCTGCAGATCGTCGCGTTTTTTGCCGATGACGCGCACCTTGTCGCCCTGGATCTGCGCCTGCACCTTCAACTTGGAATCCTTCAGCGTTCGCGCGACCTTCTTGCCGGTCTCCGCGTCGATTCCCTGCCGAAGGACCACGAGCTGGGTCGCACGGGCGAGATTCACGGTCGGATCCTTGACGTCTAGGCAGACGATGTCGATGCCGCGCTTGGCGATCCGCAGCTTCAGGATCTCGAGCATCTGCTTCAGTTGAAACTCCGCCGGCGCGATCATGGTCACGGTCGTCTCCTCGAGCTCGAACCGGGAATCCGTGCCCTTGAAATCGAAGCGCTGCGTGAGTTCGCGGACGGCTTGATCGACCGCGTTCGTCAATTCATGGGTGTCGATTTCCGAAACGACGTCGAACGAAGGCATGTTCCGTCTTCCCCCTGTTGCTTCTCTGATGGCCTCAACGATACCCGCGTGCCTGCAGGGTGAACAGCTCCGCATAGCGTCCGCCCGCGCTCATCAGCGATTCGTGGCTGCCCCGCTCGACGATGCGTCCCCCGTCGAGGACCAGGATCTGATCGGTCATACGCACCGTCGAGAAGCGGTGGGAGATCACGATCGCGATCCGGTTGCGCGTCAGTTCGCGAAAGTGTTCGAACACTTCGGCCTCCGCGCCGGCGTCGATCGCCGCCGTCGGCTCGTCGAGCACCAGGATATCCGCATCGCCACGCATGAAGGCGCGCGACAGGGCGATCTTCTGCCACTGGCCGCCGGACAGTTCGCGCCCGTCCTTGAACCATTTGCCGAGCTGCGTCTGATAGCCGTTCGGCAAATCGTCGACGAACGGCGCCGCGAGGCCCTGGGCCGCGGCCGTGCGCCAGCGTTCCTCGTCGTCAAAGGCGCGGACGTCGCCCGCGCCTATGTTCTCGCCGACCAGCATCTGGTAGCGGGCGAAGTCCTGAAAGATCACGCCGATGCGCCGTCGCAGTGTCGTCTCGTCCCATTCGGCGAGGTCCGTTCCGTCGAGGAGGATGCGCCCGCGCGTCGGCTCGTAGAGGCGCGTGAGCAGCTTGATCAGTGTTGTCTTGCCCGACCCATTCTGGCCGACGAGCGCGAGACTCTCCCCGGGCCGCACATGCAGGTCGATGTCGGCGAGCGCCGCTTCGCCGGCTCCCGGATACACGAAGGCGACCGCTTCGAAACGGATGCCGTCCCCGGGGGCCGAACCCTGGTGCACGCCGCCGGTGCGGCTGCGCACCGGTTGTTCGAGATATTCGAACAGTGTCGAAAGATACAGATTGTCCTCGTACATGCCGCCGACGGCAGAGAGCGCAGCGCCCACCGCCGCCTGTCCCTGGCGAAAGACCATGAAGTACATGGTCATCTGCCCGAGGGTGATCGCGCCCAGCACGGTTTTCACCGCGATCCAGCCATAGCCGCCATACAGCGCCGCCGTGCCGACGAGTCCCAGCCCCAAGCCCCAGGCGTCCCGTCGCACGGACAAATCCCGGTCCTCGCGGTACAGGCGGGTGAAAATATCGCGATAGCGCTGCAGCAGCTTGGGTCCCAGGTGAAAGAGCATGACCTCCTTGGCGTGGTCCTCGCGCGCGAGCACCGACTCGAGATAGAGCTGCATCCGCGATTCAGGTGCCCGCCAGCGAAACAGCCGGAAGGCTTCCCCGGAGAATTTCGTCTCCGCAAAAAATGCCGGCAGACCCGCGACGCCGAGAAGCACGACGGCCCACGGCGAGAACTTGACGAGCAGACCGCCGAAGGAAATCAAGGAAATCGCGTTTTGCGCCAGACCGAACGTGCGCATCACGAGCGACAGCGGCCGGCTCGAAGCCTCGCGGCGCGCCCGCGCAAGCTTGTCGTAGAACTCGGAGTCCTCGAACTGCGTCAGATCGAGCGTCAGCGCCTTCTCCAGGATCATCACGTTGACGCGTTGGCCGAGTTGCGCGCGCAGCAGCGATTGCGAGAGAGAAAGCCCGCGCTGGGCGACGCTCACGCCCCCGACCAGCAGCGCTTCGATCGCGACGTATTGCAGGACGGCCCGCGGTGCGAGGTCGCCGGTGCGTCGGTGCCATTCGGCGGCATGCACGACGGCGTCGACGATCAGTGCGCCCACATAAGCGATCGCGGCCGGCGCCAGGCCGGCGAGCACGGTCAGGATCATCAGCGCAACCGACAGCGCCCGGTCCGTCGTCCAGACCAGCGCGAGTGCGCGGCGGCTGTAGGCGAACACGCCGAGAAGACTGGCGGGAGGCTTGACGCTCAAGTGGGATGGTCAGGGACTATAATCGGCACGATCGAACATCGTATGGTGGAGATCCCAGTGAAATTCAAGCCCTTGCTCGAGAGATGGAAGAAAGAAGCCGGTCCGCAGCTGAGCGCGGAGGAGTATGCGATCCGCCTGCCGCTCGACGACGCCGCGCGGATCCAGGCCCTCGCGGCCCTGTTCCCGGGCCGCACGCGCGCGGAAATCATCACTGATTTGTTGCATGCGGCCCTCGACGAGATCGCCGCCGCGATGCCTTACGAGGCGGGTCCCAAGGTGATCTCGCGCGATGATCACGGGGATCCGGTCTACGAGGACGTAGGCCTCTCGCCGCGGTTCGTCGAGCTCACACGGCAGTTCAAGCGCGGCATTGAAGCGGCATCCAAGGCGCCCGGCTGAGTCCCGGCTTGACGCTCAGTGCCAAGGGACGCGATACTTGATGCCATGACGAAGACGGCAAACGAAAGCATCCAGCTGCGCTGGTGGTGGCGATCCCCTCCCTAGATTAAGTGGGCGCTGGTCCGCACGTAAAACTCCTTTATCTTCCGTCAATCCAGAACCCATTTCCGACTTCGGCAATGGGTTTTTTGGTTTTAGAGCATCCGACACGCATGAAGCCTCCTTTCGACATCGCCGCCGACCTGGACACACCGGTGTCCGCCTACCTGAAGTTGGCGCCGTTCCGGCCGCGTTTTTTGCTCGAGAGCGTCGAGGGCGGCGAGCGTCTCGCGCGATATTCATTCATCGGCTTCGGCGACTGCCTCGAGGTGAAGCTGGACGCCGCCGGTCTGCACGTGGGTGCCCGGACCCTGCCGCGACCGGCTGGCCGGACAGAGTTCCTGGCGCAGCTGCGCGCCGCGCTTGCCGAGGCCCCGCGGCCCTTGCCGGAACTGCCCGGCGTGCCGCTGCTCGGCGGCCTGGTTGGCTACACCTCGTATGATGCCGTACGCTATTTCGAGCGTCTGCCCGGACGCAGTCTCGACGGCACCGAAGCCCCGCATGCCCACTACGTCGCGCCCCGCTCCCTGTTGGTATTCGATCACCTGACGCGCGGAGTCGCGCTCCTGCACGACGGGAGCGAGGCTGAACGCCAGGCCTTGCGCCGCGAGGTCATCCTCGCCCTGCGCGGCGCGGTCCCCGCCATGCTTTCGCCCGGGCGTTTCTCGCTCGCGACCCCCTCGCTGTCGCAGCCTGAGCACGCCGCGGGCGTGCGAAGGGCGCAGGAGCACATCGCGGCGGGCGACGTTTATCAGCTCGTTCTCGCATCGCGTTTCGATGGACGTCACTCGCTCTCGCCCTTCGAGGTGTACCGAGCGCTGCGGCTCTTGAATCCCTCGCCCTACATGTATTTTTGCGAGCTCGGCGACATCACCGTGGTCGGCTCCTCGCCCGAGGCGCTGGTCAAATTGCACGACGGGCATGCCCAGTTGCGACCGATCGCGGGTTCGCGCCCGCGCGGCAGCAGCGGCGCGCGGGACGCGGCGCTCGCGGCAGAACTGCTCGCGGACCCCAAGGAGAATGCCGAGCACGTCATGCTCGTCGATCTGGCGCGCAACGATCTCGGACGCGTGGCGTCGGCCGGGACGGTCCGCGTCGACCCGTTTCGCGTGATCGAACGTTACAGCCACATCATGCACATGGTGAGCGGCGTTGGCGGCAGGCTCGCGCCGGGTTGCGACGCCTTTGATCTGTTTGCCGCGACATTTCCCGCGGGCACGCTCGTCGGTGCGCCCAAGGTTCGCGCCATGCAGCTCATCGACGAACTCGAGCCCGTCTCCCGACAGCTCTACGGCGGCACGGTCGGCTACTTCGGTCGCGCGGGCGACATGGACCAGGCGATCACGATACGCACCCTGGTGTTTCGCGGCGATACCTACAGCTATCAGGCCGGAGGCGGCATCGTCGCCGACAGCTCGCCGCAGGCGGAATACGACGAAGTGATGGCGAAGAGCGCGGTGCTGCGCCGGGCCCTCGAACTCGCCGCCGAGGGTTTGTGACCATGGCTGCCGCCCGACTGCTGTTGATCGACAATTACGACTCTTTCACCTACAACCTCGTGCAGGCCTTCCTCATGCTGGGCGCCGAGGTCGACGTCCATCGCAACGACGAGATCAGCACTGCCGAAGCCCTGTCTCTGCGGCACACGCATTTGGTGATCTCGCCGGGGCCGGGCAGGCCGCGGGACGCCGGTGTATCGCTCGCGATGATCGAGGCCTTCGCGGGACGCGTCCCGATCTTCGGCGTCTGTCTCGGCCACCAGTCGCTCGTCGAGGCGTTCGGCGGCAAGGTCGTGCGAGCAGGCCGTCTCATGCACGGCAAGGTCTCGCCGGTGCAGCACGACGGCAAGGGCTTATTCGCGAATCTACCCCAGGATTTCGCCGCCGGTCGCTACCATTCGCTGATCGCGGAACCTGCGAGTTTTCCGGATGCACTCGAAGTGACGGCGCGCACGCCCGAAGGAGAGATCATGGGTTTGCGCCATCGCCGGCTGCCGATCGAGGGCGTGCAGTTCCATCCCGAGAGCGTGCTCACGCCGCTGGGACCGGAACTCATGGGCAATTTTCTCAAGCTCTGAAGCCGTGCCATGCAGACCTCCCGCCAGATTCTCGAAGCCTTGTCGAACCGGCAAAACTTGTCCGAGGGGCAGGCCGCCGCGCTGCTCGGCATGCTGACGGAATCCACGATGGACGCGGCGCTCGCAGGCGCCATTCTCGCGGCCCTGCGCGTCAAGGGCGTGACGGCCGCGGAAGTGCGCGGTTTCGCCCGCGCGATGCGCGACCGCGCCCGCAAGCTCGATCTGCCGCATTCCCCGGACGCGATCGATCTGGTCGGAACCGGCGGCGATGGGTCCGGCAGCTTGAATCTATCGACGGGCGCGGCATTGCTCACCGCCGCCTGCGGCATGCCCGTGATCAAGCACGGCAACCGCTCGATCTCGAGCCGCAGCGGCAGCGCCGATTTCATCGAGCAACTCGGGCTTCGGCTGCCGCTCGACGAGAAATCTGCGCTGCACTGTCTGCACTCGACCGGGTTCACGTTCCTGTTCGCACCGTATTTTCATCCGGCGATGCGCAACCTCGCGGCGGTGCGCACGGCGCTCGGCATCCGCACGATCTTCAACCTGCTCGGGCCGCTGACCAATCCGGCTGCGCCGCGCTTTCAGCTCATCGGCGCCTATGACGCGGCGGCCGCCGAACTCCTGGCCAACAGCGTTGCCGGAATGGACGTCGAGCGCGCCTGGATCATCCATGGTGCGCAGGGCTGGGACGAGGCGACGCCGATCGGTCCCTTTCTCGCTTACGACGTCACGCGCGAGCAGGTCCAACGCCTGCAGGTCGATCCGCGCGAATTCGGGCTCGATCGCTGCGATGCCGCGGCGCTCGCCGGCGGCGATGCGCACGCGAACGCGGCGGCTTTTCGCGCCGTCTTGACCCGCCACGACCGCGGGCCGCATCTCGCTGCCCTGACCCTGCAAGCCGGGATCGCCCTGCATATCGCGGGCCGTGCTCCGAGCATCGCGGCCGGGATCGGCGTTGCACGCAGCGCCGTGGAGAGCGGGGCGGCACTCAACTGGTTGACTCGGCTGCAACGCGTTGCTGAGCACCTGGCCGCATGAGGGGCATCGGCGCATGAGCGGCATCGGCGCATGAGCGG
>Ga0116226_10000513_pt1 | contig 33042 bp, 23 predicted proteins | sample S1TSphfallax_FD_89692 | JGI IMG/M metagenome (GOLD analysis project Ga0116226, IMG submission 89692) | Host-associated microbial communities from peat moss isolated from Minnesota, USA - S1T2_Fa - Sphagnum fallax MG | ecosystem: Host-associated > Plants > Peat moss > Unclassified | place: USA...
ACCGACTGCCGTGTTGGTGCCGGTCTGCGTGGCGCAGCCGGCCAGCAGCACGGTAGCCGCACAAGCGCCGACGATCAGTGGGTGTGTCAGTAAGCGTTTTTGCATAAGCCTGTCCTGAATATAGTGTGAACGAATGATCCACCAAGGTGGGGTGAGCATCACCAAGCCCCAACGCTCGGTAACAGCATCTGCCAGATGGTACGCATTGCCGTGCCGGAATATCCTGACACGCGCTTACCCTGGATCTGCTGCATCTTGCGAAATATGCGTCGGGTTCTCTGCGGCCGTGCCGGCTCCGCTATGGGGTAAGAATAGCGAACCCAGCAGGGGCGAGGCGATCGTCCGCATCAACGTGGTGGAAGCGCTAGGCGTCAAATGCGAACTGTCGAAGGCAAGCAACTCACCCTTGGCTTGCCCCGTTCGTGTCAGGCAACCCGCCGAATTGCACAGGGCTTCGACCGCGGAGATGTAGGGAACGTTCAAATCGTCGGCGACGGATCGGATCTGTCGATCGATATCCGCCGTCTGCGCGCTAAGGTCGTAGGGCGTTCTCGCCGGCAGTACCTTGTGATATCGACGCCAGTAAAGCCAATACACTTTGGGCAAGGGGTCGCGCCAGACCGGTACCGGACCGATGATGGCGATATGGGTGACGCCGGATTTCCTCAAAGTTTGCACCGTGTCGGCGATCTTCGGTGCTTGGTTCAATTTCCAGTCTGCCGTCAGGATCACCAGTCTGGGTTGGATCGAGGCGATCCTGGCGAGCACGTTTTGATTGATTGCCGCGCAACGCGAATTGGGGGCGTCGGTCCCGAATAAGGGCGGGCAGCTCGCGCCTGCGTATTCGGCTATCCGAAAAACATAGTCGCTTTGCAGCGCGCGCAAACCCGGATACAGCGCTGCGGCGTGTGAATCGCCCCAAAGAAGCGCGATCGGTGCGTCACCCGCATCGACACATGAGGCGTCGAAAGCATCTGTCGGATCCTGTCCACCAAGAAAGCAGATGTGTTCGCGCCATGCCGGGCCAACGTCGTGCTGGACATGGGCAAATTGCGACAGCATATGCCCCAGGCGAAATTCCAGACCTTCCCGTCGATACGTGTTGTAGCCCTGCAGGCCCATGATCGTCAGCAGGCCAATCAAGGTGACGGCGGTCCACTTCTGCCGCTGTCCAAAGCGGATCGGCAACTCGACCCATTGAAAGGTGACCCAGGCCAGCATCACAGCGAGTCCGACCACCAGCAGTCGGATATGCCAGGGCGGTACATCCAGCGATAAGATGCGGCAAAATACCAGCAGGGGCCAGTGCCAGAGATAGAGTGGATAACTGATCAAGCCCAGCGCTACCAAAGGACGCATGGGTAACACGTGCCGGTTGACCCAAGCACCTGGGCCGCCGGCAATCAGCAACATCGTTCCGACGGTGGGCAACAGCGCGCGCCAACCGGGATATTCGGCGTGACTGCGCATCAATACCAGGGCCGCCACGATCAAGGCGCATCCGATCGTGCTGTAAGCATTCGCATAGCGCGCCGGTTTGTGCGGTCGCCGCCATTGCCAATACGACAAAGCGCATCCGAGCATCATTTCCCAGACGCGCGTCAGCGGCGAGTAGAAATCCGCGACGGGGTGGGCCGCTAGGGTGGCCAGATTGAGCCCGAAAGACGCCACGCCCACCAGCACAATCGGCACGACAGGATCGATCCGGATCTTGCCGCAGACCCACAGTAACAAAGGCCAGAACAGGTAAAACTGCTCTTCCACGCTGAGTGACCAGAGATGGAGCAGGGGCTTGGTTGCCGCCGCGGCGTCGAAATAGCCCGCATCATGCCAGAGCACCAGATTAGCCACGAAGGCCACGCCGCCAGCAATTTCCTTCCCCAGTTCCTTGTATTCGGTATCGATCAGATAAAACCAGCCGACGCCGTAGCAAAAGAGGATCACCAGCAACAAGGCCGGGAAAATACGCTTGATCCGTCGCGCGTAAAAATCGATGAACGAAAACGTACCTCGTTCAAGCTGCGTGAGCAGGATAGTGCCGATCAGATAGCCGGAAATGACAAAGAACACGTCGACGCCGATGAAGCCGCTCGGCACGACAGTCGGAAAAGTATGAAAGGCGACCACCAGCATGATGGCGATGGCGCGCAAGCCGTCGATGTCGCCTCGATAGCCGGCTTTGCCAAGACTCGCCGAGCGGGTCCGGTTGAGTATTCCAGAGATAAAAATGATATTCCCCAAGATCGAGCCATGGCGCATTTGGCACGCGCGAGATGCGGCGCCATCCGATGCTTGGGAATGACCGCTTAGAGCTTAGGCAATGAGGCGGAAGGCGGATGCGAGATCGGCACGAATCTCACCGCTGCAATCGACGAGCACAATGTGTTTGCGTTTGCGCTCGCGCCCTTATCGCGTAATGCGTCGCTGGATGCTGGATATTAATGAGATGAGACGCGCAGCCGATCCGGCCACGAAGAAATCGGACCGGATAACCAGTCGACCGATAGAACCCTATTTTTAATGGAGGGCATCGTGATGGGCAGGCGCAGTCAGATTTTTCTGCACAAAACACTGTTTTTTTGTACAGTATCGGTATGTTGCCCGACCCACCCGAATCCCCCGTGCCGCGCAAGATCATTCATTGCGATTGCGACTGCTTTTACGCGTCGGTCGAGATGCGCGATGACCCGTCGTTGCGTGGGCGTCCGCTGGCGGTTGGCGGTCGGCCCGACCAACGCGGGGTGGTGGCCACATGCAACTATGAGGCGCGCCGCTTTGGCATCCATTCGGCGATGGCCATGGCGGCGGCGGTGCGGCGTTGCCCCGATTTGCTGATCCTGCCGCCGGCCATGGACAAATACCGCGATGCATCGCGGCAGATCATGGCGATCTATCGCGATTACACGGATCTGGTCGAGCCGTTGTCGCTGGATGAAGCCTATCTGGATGTGTCGGGCTCGCCGCACCATCAGGGCAGCGGCACTTTAATTGCCGAGGCCATCCGTCGGCGTGTGGCGGCGCAGGTGGGGGTGACGGTGTCGGCCGGGGTCGCGCCCAATAAATTTCTGGCCAAGATTGCCAGCGACTGGCGCAAGCCCGATGGTCTGTTCGTGATCCGTCCGCCGGAAGTTGACGCCTTTGTCGCCGAGCTGCCCGTGCGCAAGCTGCACGGCGTCGGCCAGGTCACCGCCGGCAAGCTGGAGGCCTTGGGCATCAAAACCTGTACTGACCTGCGCCGTTGGTCCCAGGCCGAGCTGTGTTTGCGTTTCGGGGCATTCGGGCAACGGCTTTACAGACTATGCCGAGGCATGGACGAGCGCGCCGTCACGCCCGATCAAGTGCGCAAGTCGGTCAGTGTCGAAACCACCTATGTCGACGATCTGCGCACCCCCAGCGCTTGCCAGGCTGAACTCGATAAATTGAGCGTCCAGCTTGAGTCGCGTCTGAAGCGCGTCGGCGTGGAGGATGTTGCCAAGCTGTTTGTGAAAATCCGCTTTGCGGATTTTCAGCGCACCACCATCGAATGCGTGCGCAGCCGCACCGATCTGGCCACCTTCCGCGCCTTGCTGGCCGAAGGGTTGGGCCGACGTGCGCAGCCGGTGCGTTTGCTGGGGCTGGGCGTGCGCCTGGTCGAGCCGCAGTCGGTCCGCGATGACGAACAACTTCAATTATTCGATGGCGTGCTGCCGCTGGACGCGTCATCCGCGGCGCGGGTCGGCTAGGGGCTGTCGGCGATGGGCTGGGCACCGCTCATGTGACACCGCCTCGCATGGGCGAGGCGGTGGGTACAGTCGGTGGTACGCGGGTACTATGCGCACACGCCGACACCGAGTGCGTCGGGCGCGCGCCGGCACGCCGATGCGGCATCAGGCGTTGGCGGTCATGCCGTTGTGCCGCAACAGCGCATCGATCTTCGGTTCGCGGCCGCGGAAAGCCTTGAACGAGGTCATGGCGCTGCGGCTGCCGCCCACTTCGAGAATTTCCCGGCGATAACGCGCCCCCGTTTGCGCATCGAGCACACTGCCGCTATGTTGGGCGGCTTCCTCGAAGGCCGAATACGCATCCGCCGACAGCACTTCGGCCCACTTGTAGCTGTAGTAGCCGGCCGCATAGCCGCCTGCAAAAATATGGCCGAAGGTGTTTTGCCAGCGCGAGAATGCCGGTTGCGGCACCACGTGATAGCGCTCGTTCAAGGCGCGCGACAGATCGGTGACGCTGACTGTGCCACGCGGATCGAAATCGGTGTGCAGATGCATGTCGAAGGTGGCCAGCACGACCTGACGCAACGTACCCAGCGCGCTCTGGAAATTCTTCGCGGCGATCATCTTGTCGTACAAGGCGCGCGGCAGCGGTGCGCCGGTATCGACATGGGAGGTCATGCCGGTCAGCACATCCCATTCCCAGCAGAAGTTCTCCATGAATTGAGACGGCAGTTCAACCGCGTCCCATTCGACGCCGTTGATGCCGGACACGCCCATATCGTCGACCTGCGTCAGCATATGATGCAAGCCGTGACCGGTTTCGTGGAACAGCGTGATGACTTCATCGTGCGTAAAGCACGCCGGCTTGCCGTTCACCGGCGCCGAGAAATTGCAGTTCAGGTAAGCCACCGGCGTTTGCACCCGGCCATCGGCATGTTTGTGGCGCGAGCGCGCGTCATCCATCCAGGCGCCGCCACGCTTGCCTTCGCGCGCGTAGAGGTCGAGATAGAACTGTGCCATCAGCTCGCCGTCCTGGCTTTCGACGCGGAAAAAACGCACATCGGGATGCCAGGTTTCCGCCTGATCGGGACGCACGCGGACGCCAAACAGCGTTTCGATCACGCGGAACAGTCCACCCAGGACGGCAGGTTCCGGGAAATACTGCTTGACCTCGTTTTCCGAGAACGCGTAGCGGGCCTCGCGCATGCGCTCGGAGGCATAGGCGACGTCCCAGGGCTGCAAGTCGCTCAGGCCCAATTCACGCGCCGCAAAATCGCGTAGCTCGGCCCAGTCTTGCTCGGCGTGCGGACGCGCGCGCGTGGCCAGATCGTCGAGGAAGGCCATCACTTGCTCGGGGGATTCGGCCATCTTCGGGGCCAGCGAGACTTCGGCGTAGTTGCGGTAGCCCAGCATAGTGGCTTCTTCCTGGCGCAACGCGAGGTGTTCCACGATGTTGGCGGTATTGTCCCAGTCGGGCTGATCCTTGGCGTACTGCGGACCGAGCTCGGAGGCGCGCGCGACATACGCGCGATACATTGCTTCGCGCATCGCCCGATTGTGAGCGTATTGCAGGACCGGGAAATACGAGGGGAAATGCAGGGTGAATTTATAACCTTGCAGATCTTCGCGGGCCGCGGCCTGACGCGCGGCCTCGCGCGCATCTTCCGGCAAACCGGCGACGTCTTCCTCGGTTTTGGCCAGATAGCTGTATGCGTTGGTCGAATCCAGCACATGGTCGGAAAAGGCCTTGCTCAGCGTGGCCTGCTGTTCCTGCAGTTCGGCGAAGCGCGGCTTTTGCGCATCGGGCAATTCGGCGCCTGACAGGCGGAACGAACGCAAGGCGTTCTCGATCACTTTCTTGCGCGATACCGACAGCGCGGCATATTCCGGTGCGGCCGCGATCGCCTTGTATTTATCATAGAGCGCCAGATTCTGTCCGACGCTGCTCCAGAATTCCGTCACGCGTTGCAGGTTGGCGCCGTAGGCGGCGCGCAATTCGGGCGTGTCGGCGACCCCGTTGAGGTGGCCGATGACGCCCCAGGCGCGGCCCAGCGGCTCGCTGGCGCGATCGACGGTTTCGACCACGGCATCCCAGGTGGCCGGCGTGGCGGGCGCGCTGGCTTGCTCAACCGCGGCTTGGGCATCGGCCAGCAGCACGTCGAGCGCAGGCGTCACATGCTCGGGACGGATCGCGGCAAAACGCGGCAGGTCGGAGAAGTCCAGTAGCGGGTTGTTGGTCGGATTGGTAGCCGGGGTGCTTGCGGTGGTCGAGGTCGCGCTCATGAGATTCCTGGGTCGATGCCGTTGAAACGATAGTGTGCGTGACGCGGTCGAGCAAAATCCAATTGATTCTGGCAACCGCGTCGATAACTGGGGCGCGCCACCCGCGTGCACGGCCCGAGGGGGCTGTGACGCAGCGCGGCCACGCTCGGTTGGACCGCTCAAGCGGCGGCGCGTTCTGCCGATTCGATGGTGTTGACCAACAACATGGTGATGGTCATGGGGCCCACGCCGCCTGGCACCGGCGTAATCAGGCCAGCGACTTCGCTGACCGCGGCAAAGTCGACGTCGCCACACAGCTTGCCGGCGTCGTCGCGATTCATGCCGACGTCGATTACGGTGGCGCCGGGCTTGACCATGTCCGCAGTCAGCATATTGCGCCGACCGGTCGCGACCACCACGATATCGGCTTGCCGTGTATGCGCAGCGATGTCGCGGGTTTGCGAATGACACACGGTGACGGTGGCGCCCGCATTGATCAACATCAGTGCCATCGGTTTGCCGACGATATTGGAACGGCCGATGACGACGGCCTCAGCTCCTTTCAGGGTGACGTTCTCATGCTCGAACATCTTCATCACGCCATACGGTGTGCAGGGCTGAAAGCGCGGCTGACCGGTCATCAGCGCGCCGGCATTGGCGACGTGAAAGCCATCGACGTCCTTCTCCGGAGCGATCGCTTCGATGACCTTGTGGCTGTCGATGTGGGCGGGCAGGGGCAGTTGCACCAGGATGCCGTGGATGCGCGGGTCGGCGTTCAGCTCGGCAATACGGGCCAGCAGCGCGGCTTCGCTCAACTGGGCCGGGTGGGTTTCGTGCAGGGAATACAGGCCATTGTCCTCGCACGCCTTGATCTTGTTGCGTACGTAGACCTGGCTGGCTGGATTGTCGCCGACCAGCAGCACGGCGAGGCCGGGTTGGTGGCCGCGCGCGGTGAGGGCTGCGGCGCGGCGTGCGACGTCGGCGCGCAGGAGTTTGGAAAGGGCGTTACCGTCTATCAGTTTTGCGGGCATGGCGTGTTCTTGACTTCGAGATAAGCGTGATTCGACGCGCGTGTCGCCGCAGCAGGCGGGCAATCACGCCGTATCGGCATGGGCCGATGAGGTAGTACAGGCCGATGCGGAAGTGGCGGCGGCCGGCCAGCGCGGGCCGAGGCCAGGCCTCGGCGCCGCGACAGGTGTTACTGCTTTCTGGACAGCGCCAGACGCAGCAGGTCGGCGACCGTGTTGACGCTGAGCTTTTCCATGATGTTGGCGCGATGCGCTTCCACCGTCTTGATGCTGATGCTGAGGTCGTCGGCGATCTGTTTGTTCAGGCGGCCGGCAATAATACGCTCCAGCACCTGATGTTCGCGCGCCGTCAGCTTGCTCAAGCGCTCGGTCGCCACGCGTTGCTGCTGGACATCCGCGCTTTCGCTGCGGGCCTTGTCCAGCATGCGCTCGACCAGCTTGCGCAACTCCGCTTCATCGAACGGCTTTTCGATGAAATCCATTGCGCCCTTTTTCATGGTCGAGACCGCCATCGGCACGTCGCCATGACCGGTCACAAAAATGATGGGCAGTGTCGAATTTTCCGCAATCAACTTTTCCTGCAGCTCCAGACCGGTCATCCCGGTCATGCGCACGTCGAGTATCAGGCAGCCGATCTGCGCGGCGTACTGGCCCGAGCGGTAGGCTTCCAGAAATTGCTCGGCGCTCGAGAAGCACTGCACCCGATATCCATTTGCCTCCAGAAGCCAGCGCAGCGAATCGCGTATCGCTTCGTCATCGTCTACGACGAAAACGGTCTCTTGCATGGTGACTTGACTGCTCATAGATCTCCCGTGGCGGTTTGAAGTGTGGATACATCGGCAGCGCGCGCGGCGGTGACGCCTGCGGCTGCGTGGATACTGGAGGCAGCGGACCGTTCATGCGCGTCGGGGCCGTCTCCGACTTCGACGAATGGCAAGCTGATATTAAATGTACATCCGATAATAATACCGTCTGATTCAACGTTGTTCTCGACCCACAGACGGCCGCGGTGGGATTCGATAATCGAGCGGCAGATATTCAAACCCATACCCATGCCGTCCGACTTGGTACTGTAGAACGGTTCGAACAGACGCTCCGAGATGGCCTCGTCGACGCCAGGACCTTGATCGACCACGCTGATGCGCACGCTGTCCTCATAGGCGCGCACCACCACGCGGATAACCGGATCGACCGCGTCGGGCCGATGCGCGTGCATCGCTTCGGCGGCATTCTTCACCAGATTGATCAAGACCTGCTCGATCAGCACCGGATCCACATAGATTTGCGGCAGCTTGGCGCGGATGTCGGTGACGATGCGGATATGGTATTTGCGTGTTTCCAGTTCGGCCAGTCCGAGCGCGTCGGCCACGATATCGGTGATCTGGGTCGGCTGGCGTTTAGGCTCGCTGCGTTTCACGAATTCGCGGATGCGCTTGATGATCATGCCAGCGCGCACGGCTTGCTGTGAGGTCTTTTCCAACACCGGCAGCAGATTTTCCGGCGTGGTGCGGCCGGCCTTGACCAACGCCACCGTGCCGGAGCAGTAGTTGTTGATGGCCGCGAGCGGCTGGTTCAGCTCGTGCGCCAGGGACGAGGCCATTTCGCCCATGGTGATCAGACGGCTGGTAAATTGCAGTTTTTCGTCCTGCTGCCGCGTCAGCTCCTGGGCTTCTTTACGCGTGGTGATGTCGGTGGCGATCTGCATTTGCGCCAGATGGCCGTCGACCCACTGAATGTACTGGCGCCGGACTTCAAACCATTTCTCGATGCTCTGCACATACACTTCGTGCGTATCCGAGGTGGTTTCCGTCAGTGCTGCCGCAGGCAGACCGGCAAAGGCATCCACCATATCGAGCGAATCGTTCGAGACCTGGGCCACATCCAGCGCGCCCCCGGCCAGTTCCAGGTGACCCGCGGGCCGGATACCGAACAAATGGCGGTAGTAGCGATTGGCGAACAGTAACTCGGCTTCGTCGGCAGCCAGCACCGAGACCGCCGCATCCAGGCTTTCCAGCACGGTGGTGAAGCGCTCGTGGGCTGCAGCCAGTTCCTCGCGCGCGCGGCGCGGTTCGGTGATGTCTGTCATCGACGACATCCAGCCGGTCTGGCGTCCGGCGCTGTCGATCAGCGGCGAGACGTAAAGGCGCGCATGGAAGGTCGAGCCGTCCTTGCGCCGCACGCGCAGCTCGAAGCCACTGGAGGGGGCTTTGCCGCGCAGTGTCATATCGAGCTGGCGCTGCATTTCGGGGTAGTTGTCACGCGGCCAGTAAGGGAAGGGCGCGACTTTGCCGACCAGGTCGCTCTCGTCCCAGCCTGTCATGCGGCAAAAGGCCGGATTCACGTGGGTGATGCGTCCGCTCATATCGAGCACGCGCATGCCGATCAACACCGAATTTTCCATTGCACGCCGGAAGAAGGCTTCCGCGTACAGCGCCTGCTGGGCTTCGAAGCGCTGGCGTGTGTGCTTCCACAGGCTCCACAAGCTCCACAGCACGAAGCAGGACAAGCCCGCTACCAACCACACCAGGGTGTTATTGGTGAAGTTGGTGGCTTGCGGATAGGCATAGACGCGCACCGAGATACCGTGGCCGGGCGGGTCGAGCGGCAGATCATAGAATGCATCGCGCGGCAGGCGCGGGCGGCTGGAGGAGCTGGCGAGCTCGCGCCCATTGGCGTCGGTCAGCGTGATTTTGTATTTGGACGACAGCTCGGCCGGTAATTGATGGCTCAGCATCCCTTCGATCGAGTACACCGCTGCCAGCGTGCCGAGGAATTCACGATCGCGCAGGATGGGGGTTTGCAAGGTGATGTAGCCGTGACCCAGATCGTCGTAGAGCAGGCTCGAATAGATCTGCCGCCGCGACAGGCGGGCGTCGTCGAACCCAGCCATCAGCGCGGTCGCCATCAGGGCCGAGTCGGGCAAGGCCAGTTTGCCGCCGATCGCGGGCGGAGCGAGGTCCGACACGTGGGCCTGACCGTTGCTGTCCATCCAGCTCAGGGCGATGATCTCGGGGTGGGTTTGGCGCAGTTCCAGCGAGGGGCCATTCAGGCTATTCTCGTCCCGATGGCCGGCTGCGATGTCGCGCGACATCGCGCTCAGTTGTTCCTGCGCGTTGCTCATCGACAGGCGGATCTGCTGCTGAGCCCAGGCCACGTTGCGATACAGGGTGTCCTGTTGCTGCTGCGCTTCGTGTCGATTCAGGCTCCACAGTATCAAGCTCATCACGACCAGAAATACCAGAATCGAGATCAGCGGCGTTAGCAAATAGGAGTTCGAGCGCCAGGAGCTCTGGTGCCAGCGACCGGGGTTCGAGGGCGGAATGCCGGTCATGGCCGTGAAGGCCCGGCGCCGGCGCGCGAGGAAGCGTTTGTTGAGCATCCGTTTATTGTAGCGCAGCACAATCGGATGTAAGCCGAGATCGCACCCCGCAACGCGAGGTAAAACGGAAATGCGGTCAATGTTAGCGTTGTCATTGTTGGCCATGCGCGATCGCGCCGTCGTCGCGCAGCCAATAACCTCGTTGCGTCGCAGCAATTTACCGCATTATGAGATTGAATACCGCAATTTGAAAATTTCCCTTGCCACCTTGTAGAGCGTCTCTTTACAATCACCCGGAAATTGGCGCTGCCCCTATCCCCTTGGCTGCGCCCGTCATAAAACGTTTCTTCAATCAGGAGACAAGCATGTCCGCCGTACCCGAGGAAGTGCTGAAATACGTCGCCATCGCCAACGATGACGACACCCAGGAAACCGCCGAATGGCTTGAAGCACTCGAAGGTGTGTTGAGTGCAGCGGGACCGGACCGTGCGCATTACCTGATCGAGAAACTGATTGAATTCGCCCGCGTACACGGCGAACATCTCCCGTTTTCTGCCAACACCCCTTATATCAATACGATTCCGGTCAGCCAGCAGGCCAAGATTCCGGGCGACCAGGATCTGGAACATCGGATTCGTTCCTACACGCGCTGGAACGCGCTTGCCATGGTGCTGCGCGCCGGCAAGGACACCAACGTAGGCGGCCATATCGCTTCGTTTGCCTCGGCTGCCACCCTGTATGACGTCGGCTTCAACCATTTCTGGCATGCGCCGTCGGAAAAGCACGGCGGCGATCTGGTATTTGTTCAAGGGCACTCGTCCCCGGGCGTCTACGCGCGCGCATTCCTGCTCGGCCGCTTGAGCGAGAAACAACTCGACAACTTCCGTCAGGAAGTGGGCGGCGAAGGGATTTCATCTTACCCGCACCCGTGGCTGATGCCGGATTTCTGGCAATTCCCGACGGTGTCGATGGGTCTGGGTCCTATCATGGCGATCTACCAGGCCCGTTTCATGAAGTACCTCGAACATCGCGGCGTGATCCAGCCGCAAGGTCGCAAGGTCTGGGCCTTCCTCGGTGACGGTGAAACCGACGAGCCGGAATCGCTGGGCGCGATCGGCATGGCCGGTCGCGAGCGCCTGGAAAACCTGGTGTTCGTGATCAACTGTAACTTGCAGCGTCTGGACGGTCCGGTGCGCGGCAACGGCAAGATCATCCAGGAACTCGAAAGCGAATTCCGCGGTGCCGGTTGGAATGTGATCAAGGTGGTGTGGGGCAGCCGCTGGGACGCGCTGTTCGCACGCGACAAGACGGGCATCCTGATGCGCCGCATGATGGAAGTCGTCGACGGCGAATATCAAACCTACAAGTCGGAAAGCGGCGCCTATGTGCGCGAGCATTTCTTCAATACGCCGGAACTGAAAGCCCTGGTGGCCGATTGGTCCGACGACGATATTTGGGATCTGAACCGCGGCGGTCACGATCCGCACAAGATCTACGCGGCCTACCACGAGGCCGTCAACACCAAGGGTCAGCCGACCGTGATTCTTGCCAAGACCATCAAGGGTTATGGCATGGGTGAATCGGGTCAGGCAATGAACATCACCCACCAGCAGAAGAAGCTGCCGGTCGAGCAACTGAAGAAATTCCGCGATCACTTCAATCTGCCGATCGCCGACGAAGCCATTTCCGATGTGCCGTACCTGAAGTTCGAGGAAGGTTCGAAGGAACTGCAGTACATGCGTGATCGTCGACTGGAACTGGGCGGCTATCTGCCGTCGCGACGCCAGAAGGCCGAGCCGCTGCCGGCACCGCCTTTGTCGGCGTTCGAGCCGGTGCTGAAGGGCACCGGTGAAGGTCGCGAAATTTCGACCACGATGGCGTTCGTGCGAATTCTCAACATCCTGCTGAAAGACAAGGCGCTGGGCAAACGTATCGTGCCCATCGTGCCGGACGAATCGCGCACCTTCGGCATGGAAGGCTTGTTCCGCCAGATCGGTATCTGGAATCAGGACGGCCAGAAGTATGTGCCGGAAGACAGCGATCAGCTGATGTTCTACCGCGAATCGGAAACCGGTCAGATTCTGCAGGAAGGGATCAACGAAGCCGGCGCCATGTGCGACTGGATTGCTGCTGCCACCGCGTACTCCACGCACGGCGAACAGATGGTGCCGTTCTACATCTTCTATTCGATGTTCGGCTTCCAGCGCGTCGGCGATCTGGCCTGGGCTGCGGGTGACATGCGTTCGCGCGGCTTCCTGCTGGGCGGTACCGCCGGCCGTACCACGCTGAACGGCGAAGGCTTGCAACACGAAGACGGTCATTCGCACCTGTGGTCCGGCGCGATCCCGAACTGCGTCAGCTATGACCCGACCTTCGGTTATGAACTGGCGGTAGTGATCCAGGACGGCTTGCGCCGCATGGTGCAGGAACAGGAAGACGTCTATTACTACCTGACGGTGATGAACGAGAACTACGAGCAGCCGGGCATACCGGAAGGCGCCGAGGCCGACATCATCAAGGGCATGTATGCCTTCCGCAAGGGCGGCAACGACACCCAGGCGCCGCGTGTGCAGTTGCTGGGTTCGGGCACGATCTTCAATGAAGTGATCGCCGCCGCCGCAATGCTGAAAAACGATTGGGGCGTTGAAGCCGATCTGTGGGGCTGCCCGAGCTTTACCGAACTGGGCCGCGATGGCCAGGCGGTGGCGCGCCACAATATGCTGCATCCGGACCAGCCGGCCCAGGTGCCGCATGTGACCCGTCTGTTGCAAGGCGCCACCGGTCCGGTGATTGCCGCTACCGACTATGTACGTGCCTTTGCCGAACAGATCCGTGCCTTTGTGCCGAATCGCTATGTGGTGTTGGGTACCGATGGTTTCGGCCGCTCGGATACGCGCGAAAATCTGCGTCACTTCTTCGAGGTGGACCGCCGCTGGGTCACCGTGGCAGCGCTGAATGCGCTGGCCGAGGACGGTGTGTTGCCCAAGAGCACTGTTGCGCAGGCGATCGCGAAGTATCAGATCGATGCGTCCAAACCCAACCCGATGACCGTCTAACGCCCCAGTCGAGACCGCCAAGGGCGCCGCTGCGCAGAAGCGCGCGGTGCCCGGGTGCGGTCTCCCAGGAGACACCCACAATGAGTCAAACGATAGAAGTCAAGGTGCCGGATATCGGCGATTACAAAGATATCCCGGTGATCGAGGTACTGGTCAAGCCCGGCGATACGGTCGAGGCCGAGCAGTCGCTGGTGACGCTCGAGTCCGATAAGGCCACCATGGACGTGCCGAGCTCGGCCGCCGGCGTGGTCAAGGAAGTGAAGGTCAAGGTCGGCGATCCGGTGTCGGAAGGCACGCTGATCATTGTGCTGGAAAGTGCCGCTGCGGCTTCGGCTCCCGCTCCGGCAGCAGCGCCTGCTGCTGCGCCGGTAGCGGCCGCGGCGCCTGTTTCGGCACCGGCAGCGGCACCGTCCGCTGGCGGCACGGTCGAGGTCAAAGTCCCCGACATCGGCGATTACAAAGATATCCCGGTGATCGAGATCGCCGTGAAGGTGGGTGATCGCGTCGAAGCCGAGCAGTCGCTCGTGACCTTGGAATCCGACAAGGCGACCATGGATGTGCCGAGCTCTCAGGGCGGCACGGTCAAGGAAATCAAGGTCAAGATCGGTGACTTGGTCAGCGAAGGATCGGTGTTGGTGATCCTCGAAGGTGGTGCGCCCGTGGCTGCTGCAGCGCCGGCGGCGGCAGTGCCTGCACCGAGCGCAGCCCCGGCAGCCGCCGCGCCGGCACCGGTCGCCGAAGCGGCCAAGTCACCGTTGGCGCAAGCGCCGGCCATCGTGGCAGGCACCGGGAGTCGAGCGGTCAGTCATGCCAGCCCGTCGGTGCGCAAGTTCGCCCGTGAACTGGGCGTTGACGTGGCGCGTGTCAGCGGCACCGGCCCCAAAGGTCGTATCACCCAGGACGACGTGCGCGCCTTCGTCAAGGGCGTGTTGAGCGGGGCCCAAGCGGTCAGCGCTGCACCCGCCGCCGCGGCGGGCGGTGGCGAGCTGAATCTGCTGCCCTGGCCCAAGGTCGATTTTGCCAAGTTCGGTCCGATTGATCCCAAGCCGCTGTCTCGCATCAAGAAGATCTCGGGTGCAAATCTGCATCGCAACTGGGTGATGATCCCTCACGTCACCAATAACGAAGATGCCGATATCACCGATCTCGAAGCGTTCCGGGTTCAGTTGAACAAGGAAAACGAGAAGTCGGGCGTCAAGGTGACGATGCTGGCGTTCCTGATCAAGGCTTGCGTCTCGGCGCTGAAAAAGCACCCGAGTTTCAACGCGAGCCTGGACGGGGATAACCTGGTCTACAAGCAGTACTTCAACATCGGCTTTGCGGCGGACACGCCCAATGGTCTGGTGGTGCCGGTGGTCAAGAACGCCGACAAGAAAGGCGTGTTCGAGATCGCCCAGGAAACCGCCGAGCTGGCGAAAGCCGCGCGTGACGGCAAGCTCAAGCCCGACCAGATGCAAGGTGGCTGCTTCTCGATCTCGTCGCTGGGTGGCATTGGCGGCACCTATTTCACGCCCATCATCAATGCGCCTGAAGTGGGTATCCTGGGTGTGTGCCGCAGTACCACCAGGCCGGTATGGGATGGCAAGCAATTCGTGCCGCGCCTGATCCTGCCCTTGTCGTTGTCCTACGATCACCGAGTGGTCGACGGCGCAGAAGCGGCGCGTTTCAATGCGCATCTGGCGCAGGTGCTGGCCGATTTCCGCCGCGTGATGCTGTAACGGCGGCAGCCGACGGCTCACCACAGCCCAAGCTTCGGCGCGACCGTTGAGCGGTCGCGCCGGCCCCGCGCCCTGTTGCGCGTCGGAACATATATCTGGGGACAGTCATGAGTCTCATCGAAGTAAAGGTACCCGACATCGGCGACTTCAAGGACGTCGATGTGATCGAAGTCAACGTGAAAGTCGGCGACACGATCGAAAAAGAACAAGCCCTGCTGACGCTGGAATCGGACAAAGCATCGATCGAAGTGCCAAGCGACGCGGCTGGCGTTGTCAAAGAAATCAAAGTCAAACCCGGCGACAAGGTGTCGGAAGGCAGCGTGATCCTGACGTTGGAAGCGGCTGCCGCCAGCGCGGCAGCACCCGCGCCGGCCAAACCCGCAGCGCCCGCTGCCGCGCCGGCCTCGGCATCCACGCCGGTAGCCACGCCCGCCGCGGCACCGGCTGCTGCGCCCAGCGCCGGCAGCTACAGCGGCACGGCGGATATCGAAGTCGATATGGTCGTGCTGGGCGCGGGCCCGGGCGGTTATTCGGCGGCGTTCCGCGCGGCCGATCTGGGTTTGAAGACGGCTTTGATCGAACGTTATTCGACCTTGGGCGGGGTTTGCCTGAACGTCGGTTGTATTCCGTCCAAGGCGCTGCTGCACACCGCGCATATCGTGGACGAAGCGGCCGAACTGGCAGCCCATGGGATTACCTTCGGCGCACCCAAGATCGATCTGGACCAGTTGCGCAGCTTCAAGGCCGGTGTCGTCGGCAAGTTGACGGGCGGTCTCGCCGGCATGGCGAAGGCGCGCAAGGTGCAAGTGGTGACGGGTGTCGGCAGTTTTGTCGATCCGTATCACATTGCAGTCGAAACCGCCGAAGGCCGCAAGGTGGTCAAGTTCAAGCAAGCCATCATTGCCGCCGGTTCACAAGCGGTGAAACTGCCGTTTATGCCGGAAGATCCGCGTGTGGTCGATTCGACCGGCGCGCTGGAACTGCGTCAGATTCCCGAGCGCATGCTGGTGATCGGCGGCGGCATTATCGGCCTGGAGATGGCCACGGTCTATTCGACGCTGGGCGCCAAGATCGATGTGGTGGAAATGCTGGATGGCTTGATGGCCGGTGCCGACCGCGATCTGGTCAAGGTCTGGGAAAAATTCAACGCCAAGCGTTTCGACAAGGTCATGCTGAAGACCCGTACTACGGGCGCTGAAGCGCGTGCCGACGGTATCTGGGTCAGCTTCGACGGCGAAGCGGCTCCGGCAGAAGCGCAACGCTACGATCTGGTGCTGGTGGCCGTGGGGCGCAGCCCGAACGGCAAGAAGATCGGTGCGGACAAGGCTGGCGTCAATGTGACCGAGCGCGGTTTCATCGAGGTCGACAAACAACAGCGCACCAATGTCCCGCACATCTTTGCGATCGGCGATATCGTTGGTCAGCCCATGCTGGCGCACAAGGCCGTGCATGAAGGGCATGTCGCCGCGGAAGCGGCGCACGGCGAAAAAGCCTATTTCGACGCACTGCAGATTCCGAGCGTGGCCTACACCGATCCCGAAGTGGCCTGGGCCGGCAAGACCGAGGATCAGTGCAAGGCGGCTGGCATCGAATATGGCAAAGCGGTGTTCCCGTGGGCAGCGTCTGGCCGCGCGATTGCCAACGGCCGTGACGAGGGCTTCACCAAGCTGCTGTTCGACAAGGAAACCCATCGTGTGATCGGCGGCGGCATCGTCGGCACCAATGCCGGCGACCTGATCAGCGAAGTGTGTCTGGCCATCGAAATGGGGGCCGACGCCGAGGATATCGGCAAGACCATCCATCCGCACCCGACGCTGGGTGAATCGGTGGGCATGGCGGCCGAGTTGTTCCTGGGCGTGTGTACGGATTTGCCGCCGGTCAAGAAGAAGTAATGCCACGCAGGATGCGCTCGGTTGTTTGAGCGCGCCGGATACAAAAATGCCGCGACAATGTCGCGGCATTTTTGCTTGCCGGGCAGCGGCTTGGGCTGTCCTGCGGAACTGCCCGCGCGCCTGACCCCGCGCTCGAGCGCCGATTTAGTTGCGGTTGCCGCCGAAAATCCCGAGGATCGCCAACAGGTTCACAAACACGTTGTACAGATCGAGATAGATCGCCAGCGTGGCGGTGACGTAGTTGGTTTCGCCGCCGCTGACCACGCGTTGCACGTCGAACAGGATGTAGACCGAGAAGATCACGATGGCCAGGATCGAGACGGTCAGCATCAGAGCCGGCAGATGCAGGAAGATATTGGCGACCGAAGCCAGGATCAGCACGATCACGCCCATGAACAGCCAGCTCGACAAACCGGCGAAGCTACGCTTGCTGACGGTGGCGATGGTGGCCATCGAGGCGAAGATCACCGCGGTGCCGCCGAAAGCCATCATGATCAGCGAGGCGCCGTTGGAGAAGCCGAGCACAAACCCTATCATGCGCGACAGCATCAAACCCATGAAGAAGGTGAATGCCAGCAGCAGTGCCACGCCGACGCCACTGTTACGAAAACGCTGGATCGCGAACATCAAACCCATGGCGACGATGAAGAACACCATCATGCTGGCACCCGGACGGGCACCCATCGAAGCCGACAGGCCCGTGACCAGACCCAGCCACGCGCCGAATACGGTCGGGACCATCGACAGCGCGAGCAGCATATACGTGTTGCGCAAGACCTTGTTACGTGTCTCGACGGACGTAACTACCCCTGCGCGGCTAATGTCATAACCCCGAAAATCGCTCATTTTTGCTCCTTGCAAAAAAGCACCACCACTTAAGCACAAGCACAACTCACATCGATCTGCGGCTACCGATCGGACCCCGTGAAAAACACCGTGGATTCACGCGTTCGTCAGATCAGGCCACTATATTCGCTTAGAGCCTTACGCGCACGTAAGGTTCCGTTTCAATCATACCTAGGTTCATGTTACAATGCCAGATTCATTTAACTGTGTAACCTCCTAATTTTTTGGGACTTTTCTTGCGGAGTTTTTATGGCCATTGAGCGCACCCTTTCGATTATCAAACCTGATGCAGTCGCGAAAAACGTGATCGGCCAGATTTACGCGCGTTTCGAAGGCGCAGGCCTGAAGATCATCGCTTCGCGCATGGCTCAACTGTCGCGCGCCGACGCGGAAAAATTCTACGCTGTGCACAGCGCACGTCCGTTCTTCAAGGATCTGGTCGATTTCATGATTTCCGGCCCGGTGGTGATTTCGGTTCTGGAAGGCGAAGGCGCAATCTTGAAGCATCGTGATCTGATGGGCGCCACCGACCCGAAGAAGGCAGAAAAGGGCACGATTCGCGCCGATTTCGCCGACAGCATCGATGCTAACGCCGTGCATGGTTCGGATGCGGCGGAAACCGCACAAGTGGAAGTGGCTTTCTTCTTCCCCGAAATCAATATTTATTCGCGGTAAAATCGAAGTCGATACGGGGTGCGCCGGGTGGCCGCAATGGCCGTCCACGTACCACCCCGTAGCGCCGAGCACGTTTCACCTAGACGCTTTACTTCGCAAGTCCACGCCGACCCCCGTCGCCCATCAGCCAGGAGATTCGATATGACGCAAGCTGAACTCGTCAATCTGCTCGATTTCGACGCTGAAGGTTTGGTCGCCTATTGCGCGGGCATCGGCGAGAAAGCATTTCGCGCCAAGCAGTTGCAGCGCTGGATCCATCAAGCGGGTGCCGCCGATTTTGGCGCCATGACCGATCTTGCCAAATCGTTGCGCGGCAAGTTGGCGGAGCGCGCCCGGGTACTGGCGCCAAACACCGTTTCCGACCATATTTCGACCGATGGCACGCGCAAGTGGCTGGTCGATGTAGGGCAGGGTAACGCGGTCGAAACCGTGTATATCCCGGAAGAAAGCCGCGGCACCTTGTGCGTATCGTCGCAGGCTGGCTGTGCGGTCAATTGCCGGTTTTGTTCGACCGGCAAGCAGGGTTTCAACCGTAATCTGAGCACCGCGGAAATCATTGGCCAGTTGTGGATGGCCGAATTTGCGCTGCGCGCCACGCGTCCCGTCGAGGCGCAGTCCGAGCGCGTGATCACCAATGTCGTGATGATGGGCATGGGCGAACCCTTGCTTAACTACGATGCGTTGCTGCCGGCCTTGCGCCTGATGCTGGACGACAATGCCTATGGCCTGTCGCGCCGGCGTGTCACGGTGTCGACGTCCGGTGTGGTGCCCATGATGGACCGCCTCGGTGCCGATTTGCCGGTGGCGCTGGCGGTGTCACTGCACGCGTCGAACGACGCTTTGCGCGATCAACTGGTACCGCTCAACAAAAAATACCCGCTGCATGAGCTGATGGCTGCATGCCAGCGCTATCTGCGCGTCGCGCCGCGCGACTTCGTCACCTTCGAATATTGCATGCTCGACGGCGTCAACGACAGTGACGCGCATGCGCGCGAGCTGGTTGCGCTGACGCGCGATGTGCCCTGCAAGTTCAATCTGATCCCGTTCAACCCGTTCCCGGAATCCGGGCTGCTGCGCTCAAAGGATGCGCGCATCAAGCAGTTCGCTCAGATCCTGATGGACGCGGGCATCGTTACCACCGTGCGCAAGACGCGCGGCGACGATATCGACGCAGCCTGCGGCCAGTTGGCGGGCGCGGTCAAAGACCGCACGCGTCTGGCGCAGCGCAGCGGCAGCAAGATCATCGAGGTGCGCCCGGTATGATCGAACCGGCCAGCCGGTGCAAGAACTCGGGTCAGCCTGCGGCGCATTGCCGCCGCAGGCTCGCCCTGACCTCGCAATTTAGCCGTTTTGGCATGCCATCCCCCCACGCGCCGGTGCGTTCTGTCCCTACGAAACCTTCTAATTGCTTGGCTTTGCGCGCGCTCTGCTGCAAGATTGCGGTTGGCGCGCATCCGTGGCTGAGGCAGCGCGTCCTGGCGATGCACGAGACCCGCAAGGGCGACAACCTAACTTGCTGCCTGGCCGGCAGTATTTTCGTTCGATCAAGGATTTCTGGATGAGCAACGATTTGCCCGCGATGCCACCCGCACCTGAAGAAGAGCCGCGTCAACGCGAGCCCGAGAGTGTGCCGGATTCGGTTCAGGCCCAAGCGCCTGCCGGACAACCGGGCATCGAATCGGTCGGCGAAGTCGGCGCCCGTCTGGCCCAACTGCGCACCCAGCGGGGCATGAGTCTGGAAGATGTGTCGTCGCGCCTGAAAGTCGCGGTGGTCAAGCTAAAGGCCCTGGAGGGCGGCGATTTGAGCCGGCTGAAGGATGTCACCTTTGCACTTGGCGTGGTGCGCAGCTACGCCAAAATACTGGGCGCCGATCCCGAACCCCTGGTGCGCGTGTTGCGGCGCGCTTACGGCAGCAGTGAGCAGGATTTGTCCATGCCTGCGTCGAGCGGCGCCAGTTTGCCGCGCGGCAAGATGAGCGTGAACTGGCGTGGCGCTCAACCGCGCCGCAGTGGCGGCTGGGTGTGGGGTATCGGTGTGGTGGTCGTGGTCATCGTATTGGTGGTCGCCTTCCGCGATGGGCGCCAATCCGCATGGCTGAGTCACCTTAAACCCAAAGCCTCGGATAGCACCGCAGTGGCTGATAATACCGCCGCAGCCGCACCGGCCAGTGCCGCCTCGGATGCCTTGTGGCCGGCCAGCGGTGCGGAAACCGTGGCTTCGGTCGATAATGGCACGCCGGGTGATGCGGCGTCTGCGGCCGCTGCCGCGCCCGCTCCTTTGGTGGCCAGCGACGCGCCGGCCCCGGCATCGGTGCCCAAGCCCGCGAGCGCAGTTAAGTTGATGGCGGCTCAGGTCGCTTCGGCCAGTGCCGTGCAAAGCCCGGCAGCAGCCAGCGGCGCGAGCGTGCATAATGCGGCGGCGAGTGCTGTGGTGGCTGCCCCTGCCAGCGCCGAGGCGGCATCGGAAGTGGCTCAGCCCGGCGCACCCGTGACCCTGACCTTCAAGGTGACGGAAGATAGCTGGATCAGCGTGCGCGGGCCAGATGGGCGTGAAATTTTTTCCGGCCTGGTGCACCCGGGTGAAGGGCAGCAGGTCGAGGGCACGCGTCCCGTCAAGGTGACGATAGGCAATGTCCACGGTATCGATGCGATGGATATCGACGGCGCCGAGGCCAACCTCAAGCAATATTTGAACAGTACGGGCAACGTCGCGCATTTCACGTTGCCGTGATAACCGGGTGGGCCCGCTAAGCGTGGTCCCGCCAGCCGGCCTCGGTCGGCGATTGTGCAATTACAGGTGATTTGATGCAGCAAGATACTCCGGTTTTTGGTGGGGCCGCAGCTCGGCGCAAGGCCAATGCAGTCGATATCCGGTGGGGTGACAACCACGTCGAAATCGGCGGTGCATCCCCGATACGCGTGCAGTCGATGACCAATACCGACACGGCGGATGCCATCGGTACTGCGATACAAATCAAAGAGCTCGCGCAAGCCGGCTCGGAATTGGTTCGCATCACTGTCAATACCCCCGAGGCTGCCGCTGCCGTGCCGGCCATCCGTGAACAGCTCGATCGCATGGGCATTGCGGTGCCGCTGATCGGCGATTTCCACTATAACGGCCATTTGCTGTTGCGCGATTTCCCGGAATGCGCAGCCTCGCTGTCCAAGTATCGTATCAATCCCGGCAACGTGGGCCACGGCGCGAAGCGCGACAGTCAGTTCGCGCAGATGATCGAAGCCGCTTGCCGCTACGATAAGCCGGTTCGCATCGGGGTCAACTGGGGTAGCCTGGACCAGGACATGCTTGCGCGCATGATGGACGAAAATGGCCGTCGCGCCCAGCCTTGGGACGCACAAAGCGTGATGTACGAGGCGCTGATCCAATCCGCCGTGAGTTCCGCCGAGCGTGCGGTTGAAATCGGTTTGCCGCGCGACCGTATCATCCTGTCGTGCAAAGTCAGCGGGGTCCAGGATCTGATCGCGGTGTATCGCGAGCTGGCCCGTCGTTGCGATTTCGCCCTGCATCTTGGCTTGACCGAGGCGGGCATGGGCTCCAAGGGTATCGTCGCCTCGACGGCGGCGCTGTCCGTGTTGCTGCAAGAAGGCATAGGCGACACCATTCGCATTTCGTTGACGCCGGAACCGGGCGGTGCCCGCACCGGCGAAGTCATCGTCGCGCAGGAAATTCTGCAGACCATGGGCTTGCGTTCCTTCACGCCTATGGTGATCGCATGCCCGGGTTGCGGCCGCACCACCAGCACGGTGTTCCAGGAACTGGCCTCCAGCATCCAGGACTACCTGCGCAAGCAAATGCCTATCTGGCGCGCCGAGTATCCAGGCGTCGAGGATATGCACGTGGCCGTGATGGGTTGCATCGTCAACGGACCGGGCGAATCGAAGCAGGCCAATATCGGCATCAGCTTGCCGGGTACCGGCGAAAACCCCGCTGCGCCGGTGTTTATCGATGGCGAAAAGGCGCTGACGCTGCGCGGCGACCGGATTGCCGAGGAATTCCAGCAGATCGTCAACGATTACGTGATTCGCACCTACGGCACGGCGACTGCCTGAGGCGGCGTGTCGATGGCGTGGCCCAGGTGGCCGCGCTGTCCAAGTTGGCTTAACCAGATTGAAGTGATGACAGAAGAAAAAAAGAAAGCCTTGAAGCTTGCGGGCGTCAAGGGGATGAACGACATCCTGCCGACCGACGCTGCCTTGTGGGAGTATTTCGAGAATACGGTGCGCTCGATGCTGCGCGCCTACGGCTATCAGAACATTCGCACCCCGATCGTCGAGCCGACCGAGTTGTTCACACGCGGCATCGGCGAAGTCACCGACATCGTCGAAAAAGAGATGTACAGCTTTACCGATGCGCTCAACGGGCAGGGCCTGACGCTGCGCCCAGAAGGCACGGCTGGTGTGGTCCGCTCCATTCTTGAGCATAGCTTGCTGTACGACGGCCCCAAGCGCCTGTGGTACATCGGCCCGATGTTCCGGCATGAAAAGCCGCAGCGCGGCCGTTACCGCCAGTTTCATCAGGTCGGGGTCGAGGCGCTCGGTTTTGCCGGGCCCGATGCCGACGCTGAAATCATCCTGATGTGCCAGCGCTTGTGGGACGACCTGGGCTTGTCCGGGATCCGCCTCCAGATCAATTCGCTGGGGCAGGCTGAAGAACGCGCGCAACACCGCGCCGAGTTGATCAAGTATCTCGAAACCTACCGCGACAAACTCGACGAGGATGCGCAGCGTCGCTTGTACACGAACCCACTGCGCGTGTTGGATACGAAAAATCCGGCGCTGCAGGAGATCGTGACCCAGGCGCCCAAGCTGCTCGACTTCCTCGGTGCCGAGTCCCTCGCGCACTTCGAAGGCCTGCAGACGCTGCTTAAAGCCAACAATATTCCTTACACGATCAATCCGCGTCTGGTGCGCGGCATGGATTATTACAATCTGACCGTGTTTGAATGGGTCACCGACAAGCTTGGCTCGCAGGGCACGGTCGCCGGTGGCGGTCGCTACGACCCGCTGATCGAGCAGTTGGGCGGCAAGCCGACCCCCGCCTGCGGTTGGGGGCTGGGCATCGAGCGCATCCTTGAGTTGATGAAGGAAGAAGGCTTGGCGCCCGAAGTTGAAGGCTGCGATGTCTATCTGGTGCACCAGGGCGAAGAGGCGCGGCAGCAGGCTTTCGTCCTGGCTGAGCGCCTGCGCGATGTCGGCCTCGATGTCGTGCTGCACTGCAGCGCGGACGGTGCTTCGGCCAGCTTCAAGGCCCAGATGAAACGCGCCGACGCCAGTGGTGCGGCTTACGCAGTGATTATCGGGCCGGATGAGGTGGCAAACGGCACGGTCAGCTTCAAGGCACTGCGCGCAGCCGATCAGCAGCAACAATCGGTTGCAGTCGACCTCTTGACCGATCGCCTGATCGATGCGATGGTGGCGTCCGCTGCTGCCGACGAAGACGGCGAGCAAGACGAGGTCGATGAGCGCGCCGGGCCGTCCGAAACGCTGCATTGAAGGGCGGTAATCCCGCTGCAAGCGCGGTTACCCGCAGCATCGCTAACGCAAGAGTCCGAATATCGGCCCGCTGGCCCAGCCAGCGCGGATCGACTAGCCGGCAAGCCAAGCAAGGAAGTATGGGGCAATGAGCTATCACGAAGAACAGGAAACACTGGACAACCTGAAGGCATGGTGGGGTCAGTGGGGTAATGCGGTGACCGGCGTGGTGCTGGTTGCGGCCTTGGCTGCCGCGGGCTGGAACGGCTGGCATCTATGGCAGCGCCGCCAGGCCGGTGAAGCCGTGGTGTTGTACGAGAAGGCCCAGCAAGCCGTCGCCAGTCACGATAAGGCCATGATGAGCCGCGCGGCCGCCGACGTCGAAAGCCAGTTTTCCCGCACCGCCTATGCTCAGATGACGGCGCTGTTGGTCGCGCGTGGCCTGTATGATGCGAACGACGTGGCCGCGGCGAAAGCGCAGTTGCAATGGGCGGTCGATCATGCGCAGGACCCCGCCTACAGCGATCTGGCCCGAGTCCGTCTGGCCGGCATTCTGCTCGACGAAAAGTCGTACGACGAGGGTTTGAAACTGGTCGCCGAACCTGCTACCGATGGCTTCAAGGGCCTGTTTGCCGATCGCCGCGGCGATTTGCTGGCCGCGCAAGGCAAGCTGGATGACGCCCGTCACGCGTATCAGATCGCGCTCGATGCGGTGGGGGCGGATAACCCGTCGGCACGCCAATTGCTGCAATTCAAGCTGGATGCGCTGGGCGCCGCGGCTTGAGTCGGCGCACTTGATAGAATGCGGCCTGGACCCGAACATCCCCTGGCCACAAGTAATCACGATAGCGGTCGAGCGGTCTGCGCCTGCGCTGGCGTGCTTGATCCAACCCCGTTGTTGACGGTATCACGGAACCCCTTTCACGATGCGTGACTTTATGAACCTGTTTAGCCGCTTTGCTCGTCCGATCATCGCCGGTGTATTGGCCGCCGCCACGCTGAGCGCCTGCTCCCCCGATGTGGACCCGCGTCGTGTGCCCGAGCCGCTCACCGAATTCAAGCAGACCTTGGAGGTCAGCCAGGCGTGGAGCAACAGCGTCGGTAAATCCAACGGCTATCTGTTCCAGCCCGCTGTGGTCGGCAACGCGGTCTACGCGGCAGGCTACAATGGCACGGTATCGAAGATTGATGCGACCAATGGTCAGACGGTATGGCACATCAAGCTGTCGGGTTATCTGTCGGCCGGTGTGGGTAGTGATGGCAATCTGACCGCAGTCGGTGGCCCGCAAGGCCAGATCTATGTCCTGGGGCAAGACGGCAAGTTGCTGTGGCAGGCTTCGGCGGATGGCGGTATCAGCTCGCCCCCGTTGGTCGGCAATGGCTACGTGGTGGTTCGTACCATCGACGGGCGCGTGATCGCCTTCAAGGCCGATACCGGTGAGCAAAAGTGGACCTACCGTTCGCGCACCCTGCCGCTGAACCTGCGCACCACGCTGGGCATGGTTTTCGTGGGTCACAATGCCGTGCTGGTGGGCTTGCCGGGTGGCTCGCTGGTGGCGCTCAACGTGGCCACGGGCGATACCTTCTGGCAGACCGCAGTGTCCTATCCGACCGGCGTGACCGAAATGGAGCGTATCAATGACGTGGCCGGTTCGCCGGTGCTGGTGGGGCGTGGTGTCTGTGCGGTCACCTACCAAGGCCGCATCGGCTGCTTCGACGTGCAAAGCGGCCAGGCGATCTGGTCGCAGGACTTTTCGAGCTACGGCGGCTTGGCGCAGGATGGTCAAATCCTGGTTTCGGCCGACGATTTTTCGATCGTCAACGCGTATGAAGCGACTACTGGCAAAAAACTTTGGACCAACGAGAAGCTGCGTAGCCGCAGTTTGACGGCGCCGCTGCTGGTCGGCGATACCGTGGTGGTCGGCGATTATCAGGGTTATGTGCACTTCCTGTCGCGCGAAACCGGCCAATTCGTGGCCCGCGTGAAGACCAATCGTAAAGGCATCACGGCCCCGCCCGTGCTGGCTGCGAACCTGGTCGTGGTGCAAACCAATAGTGGCGATATTTACGCCTATCGGCCTAAGTAAGCTTTAAGTTAAAGTGGTAGTAAGCGGCGGCCGGCACCTTCGCCGGCCGTGTGCATTTTTTGAATGACTGAATCATGAAACCCGTCATCGCCCTAGTGGGGCGCCCCAACGTCGGCAAGTCGACGCTATTCAATCGCCTGACGCGTTCCCGGGACGCGCTGGTTGCCGATCTTCCGGGTTTGACGCGCGATCGCCATTATGGCGAAGGGCGGGTCGGCGAGCGTCCATACCTGGTGGTGGATACGGGCGGTTTCGAGCCGGTCGCGAAAGACGGCATCTTGCACCAGATGGCGCGGCAGACCCGTCAAGCGGTCGAAGAAGCGGATGTCGTGGTGTTTATCGTCGACGGCCGTCAAGGTTTGGCGCCGCAGGACGCGCATATCGCGGAATATTTGCGTAAGACGGGACGGCCGCTGTTCCTGGTCGTCAATAAAGCTGAGGGAATGAAATACACCTCGGTGTCGGCTGAGTTCTACGAATTGGGCTTGGGCGATCCGCGCGCGATTTCGGCCGCGCACGGCGACGGCGTCACCGACATGATCACCGAAGCGCTCGATGTGGCCTATGCCGGCGTGCCGGAAGAGGACGAAGAGGCCAATGCCGCGCGCGGGGTCAAAATTGCCATCGTCGGCCGCCCGAATGTGGGTAAATCGACGCTGGTCAATGCCTTGCTCGGCGAAGAGCGCGTGATCGCGTTCGATATGCCGGGTACCACGCGCGATTCGATCTATATCGATTTTGAGCGCCAGGGCCGACCCTATACGCTGATCGATACAGCCGGTTTGCGGCGCCGCGGCAAGGTGTTCGAAGCGATCGAGAAGTTCTCGGTGGTGAAGACGCTGCAATCGATTTCCGATGCCAACGTGGTGGTGTTGCTGCTCGATGCGCGGCAGGATGTGAGCGAGCAGGATGCGCATATCGCCGGCTTCGTGGTCGAGCAGGGCCGTGCTCTGGTGGTGGGCGTGAACAAATGGGATGGTCTGGACGCGCACACACGCGATCGGATCAAGTCCGATTTGCTGCGCAAGTTGAAATTTCTCGATTTCGCGAAATTCCATTTTATTTCCGCGACGGAAGGCAGCGGCATCGGGCCGTTGATGCGCTCGGTCGACAGCGCTTATGCCGCCGCCATGGCCAAGCTGCCGACGCCCAAGCTGACGCGCGCCCTGATCGAAGCGGTCGATTTCCAGCAGCCGCGCCGCAAGGGCCCGGTGCGGCCCAAATTGCGCTATGCGCACCAGGGCGGCCAGAACCCACCCATTGTGGTGATCCACGGCAATGCGCTCGACGCCATCACGGATTCGTACAAACGCTACCTGGAAGGCAGATTCCGGGAAACTTTTGGGCTGATCGGCACTCCATTACGCATAGAGTTTCGTTCTAGTCACAACCCATACACCGACAAGGACTGAAACTGCCGGTGACGGTCGTTCGACTTATAACTTCGAGTCACTGGTACCGAATTGAAAATCGGCTATATTGTGAGCATGGGGCGATAACTTTTCTTTCGCCCCGTGAATCGATCTGAAAAAAACTACATGGAGTTGGCTATGAGCAATAAAGGGCAACTGTTACAAGACCCGTTCCTGAACGCATTGCGCAAAGAGCACGTCCCGGTCTCGATCTACCTGGTGAACGGCATTAAGTTGCAAGGCAACATCGAGTCGTTCGACCAATACGTCGTTTTGCTGCGCAACACCGTGACGCAAATGGTCTACAAACACGCCATTTCCACCGTGGTGCCGGCCCGTCCTGTCAATTTCCACGCGGATGGCGATTCCGCGAATTGATCCCCGCCCGTTCTGCGGGCGCCCGTATCGCCAGGTCGGAGCCGCCCGCTGAACCTTCTCTTTTTTGACCACGCAATTTGACCTCTCCATCGGTAACGCCCGCAGCACTCGTCAGCATCGATTTCGGCAAGATCGACTTCGATGCCAGTCTGGAAGAACTTGGCCTGCTGGCCAAAAGTGCCGGCGCGCTGCCGGTCGTCACCCTGATCGGTAGCCGTTCCAGCCCCGACGCCAAAATGTTTATCGGCAGCGGTAAAGCGGATGAACTGAAAGAGGCGGTCGTCGCCAATGGCGTCGAAATCGTCATCTTCAATCATGTGCTGTCGCCGGCCCAGCAACGCAATCTGGAGCAGCGTCTGGGCATACGCGTGATCGACCGCAACAGCCTGATCCTCGATATCTTCGCGCAGCGCGCGCAAAGTCATGAAGGTAAGCTGCAAGTCGAGCTGGCACAGTTGCAATATCTTGCCACCCGGCTGGTGCGTGCCTGGACTCACTTGGAACGCCAAAAAGGTGGTATCGGCTTGCGCGGCCCCGGTGAAACCCAGCTCGAAACCGACCGCCGCCTGATCGGCGAGCGGGTCAAGATGCTGAAATCCAGGCTGGAGCGGCTACGCCGCCAGCACGGCACTCAGCGCCGGCAACGCGAGCGCAACCGAACCTTCTCGGTGTCGCTGGTGGGCTATACCAATGCCGGCAAATCGACCTTGTTCAATGCCTTGACCAAGGCGCAAGCCTACGCGGCCGACCAACTGTTCGCCACGCTGGATACCACGTCGCGCCGTATCTATCTGGGCGAAGCGGGGCATATCGTGCTGTCCGATACCGTCGGTTTTATTCGCGATCTGCCTCACCAACTGGTGGCGGCATTCCGCGCTACGCTGGAAGAAACCATCCACGCCGATTTGCTGCTGCATGTGGTGGATGCGTCGAGCGCCGTGCGCACCGATCAGATTCGCCAGGTCAACGGCGTGTTGCAGGAAATCGGTGCCGATCACGCGCGTCAGATTCTGGTTTTCAATAAAACCGATGCCGTTCCCGAATTGCGCGACCGCGCAGGGACGATAGAGCGCGATGAATATGGTAATATTTCGCGCGTTTTTCTAAGTGCTCGCGAAGGCTTGGGATTGGATGCGCTGCGCGCTGCCATCGCCGAAGCGGCGACCACGCCGGTCCTCGGGCCGGCCGACATCGAACCGGGCGATATCCGCTTTCGCGATCTGGAAACAGAGCCCGATTCGGCGTTACCGGCGAGCGAAGTCCAGGCATAGCTTAGCGGACGCAGGGAGGCGCAGGGCCAGGCGGATAGGCCGGCCCCGCGAGTCGCTCTGCGTCCGTCCGTTCGTTTTGCCACACAACAGCACCAACCGGCTGGGTCCATGTTGAAAACCTACGATGAACGCAATACCTGGCGGCGCAAGCTGGCTGCCGTGATTTCCGGCTTGGCGGCGCGGCAACGCGCCACCTCGACCGGCGCTAAGCCTTTGCGCGCGGACAATCCAGATGGCCCGCCCGATCTCGACGAAATGTGGCGCGACTTCAATCGGCGCTTGAACCGCCTGTTCGGCAAGAAGGACACGCTCGATTCCAACGACGGTGGCACGGGTGGCAGCGGCAGCCCCGGTAACGGCGGCGCCCGCTTCGGCATCGGTATCGTGATCGGCGTATTGCTGGCGATCTGGCTCGCCAGTGGCGTGTTTATCGTGCAGGAAGGTCAGGCCGGTGTGGTCCTGCAATTCGGCAAATATCTCTACACGACCGGCTCCGGCATTCAATGGCGTTTGCCTTATCCGTTCCAGTCGCAAGAGATCGTCAACATGGCCCAGGTGCGCTCGATCGAGATCGGCAACGACACCACGGTGCAGGCGACCAATCTGAAAGACGCCTCGATGCTGACGTCAGACGAAAATATCGTCGACGTCCATTTTGCGGTGCAATACCGGATCAGCGACCCGGCGGCTTATCTATTCAACAATGTCGATCCTGACGGCACCGTGGAACAAGCTGCCGAGACGGCAGTGCGTGAAATCGTCGGCAAGCATCCGATGGACTATGTCCTGTATGACGGCCGCGAACAGGTGGCGATCGATCTGCAGGCTTCGACTCAGAAAATACTCGATGCCTACAAGACCGGCATTTTGATCAGCAGTGTGACGCTGCAAAACGTGCAGCCGCCGGCGCAGGTGCAGGATTCGTTCGACGATGCCGTGAAAGCGACCCAGGATCGTGAGCGTTTGAAAAACGACGCCCAGGCCTACGCCAACAAGGTGATCCCGCAAGCCAATGGCGATGCCGCTCGGATGATAGAGCAAGCCAGGGGCTATGCCGCGCGCGTTCAGGCGCAGGCTCAAGGTGATGCCGACCGCTTCAAGAGCGTGCTGGCGCAATACGCGAAAGCACCTGCGGTGACGCGTGAGCGCATGTATCTCGATACGATGCAGCAGATTTATCAAAACACCACCAAGGTGATGACGGACCAGAAGGGCAGCAGCAATCTGCTCTATCTGCCGCTGGACAAACTGATCGATCGTAGCGCGAAGGCGGCGAGCCCAACTGCGCCGCCGGTTGCCGCACCCGCCGTGGACGGCACCCAGCCCTCGTCGACGGATGGCGGTCGTGTCATCCCCGGTACCGACGATCCGCAGCGCACGCGTGATTTCCTGCGCAATCGCGACAGCGAAACGACCAACTGAAGGGCACAGACCATGAATCGAATTATCGTAACGGTCGCTGCCCTGATCGTCGTCGCCCTGGTGGCGAGCTCGACCCTGTTCGTGGTCGATCAGCGCGAGGACGCTATCGTCTTCGCCTTCGGCGAAGTCAAGCATGTGATCACCGAACCCGGCTTGTACTTCAAGCTACCGCCACCGTTCCAGAACGTGGTCGAACTCGACAACCGGATCCAGACCATAGACACCGCCGAGGCCGATCGTTATATCACCTCGGAAAAGAAGAATGTGCTGGTCGATTCCTATGTGAAGTGGCGTATCGCCGACGCGCGCAAGTATTTCATCAGCTTCCGCGGCGATCCGACGCTGGCGCAAAGCCGGTTGGCACAGATTATCCGCTCGGCGCTGCAGGAAGAATTTGCCAAACGCACGGTGACCGAGGTGATATCCGATCAACGGGACTCGGTGATGCAGGCGGTGCGGGCCAAGGTCGGTCCGGATGCCGCTGCGATCGGGGTCGAGATCGTCGATGTGCGCCTGAAGCGCGTCGATCTGCTGCCCGAAATCAGCGATTCCGTGTATCGTCGTATGCAGGCCGAGCGCGGTCAGGTGGCGAATATGCAGCGCGCCACCGGCAAGGCTGAAGCCGAACAGATCATGGCCGATGCCGATCGCCAGAACGAAGTGATCCTGGCCAAGGCATATCAGGAGGCGCAGACCATCAAGGGCGACGGCGATGCCAAAGCCTCGGCGATCTACGCCGATGCCTTCGGCCGCGACCCGCAGTTCTATGCGTTCTACAAGAGCCTGGAAGCCTATCGCGCATCGTTCAACGACAAGAAGGATCTGATCGTGGTCGATCCGAACAGCGATTTCTTCCGCTTTATGCACGGTCCGGGTGGTGTAAGCAGCGCGCCCGCCAGCGCCGATACGCCTGAGGCCGCTCCGAAGAGCCGCGCGCGCAAGCGCTAAGGGCCTGCGCGTCAGCGCTGAGACCCGGTACCGCGTCCGCCACCTAAGCGGGCGCCGCCCTAGGAGAGTCATGTGGTTGAAACGTTGTTGCTGGCTTTTGGGCTGGTACTGATTATCGAAGGTTTGTTTCCATTCGCTGCGCCCGAAGGGTGGCGCGCGACCTTCAGCAAGGTGGTGACACTGCCGTCGCGCTATATCCGGCTCGGCGGCCTGTTGTCGATTGGTCTGGGCATTCTGCTGCTGTTGCTGCGCTGACGCGATCCGATCAGCCCGGCCAGCTATCTGCCGCCTTGCTTACCGACGGGAAGCGCGCACAATAGATGTGCGGTATTCCCGATTTACCATGTTGACTTCCGCCCGGGCGCCCGCACGGCTTTGCCGTCGGGCGCCCGGGCGGCTGACAGGATTTGATGATGTCGATTTGGCTGCTACCTGAAAATATCGCCGACATGCTGCCGTCGGAGGCGCGCAAGCTGGAAGAGTTGCGCCGCACCTTGCTCGACCGCTTCCGGCTGTATGGCTATGAGCTGGTGATGCCGCCCATGCTCGAATACCTGGATTCGCTGCTGGCCAATGCCGGCGACGACCTGAACTTGCGTACCTTCAAGCTGGTCGATCAGCTGTCCGGCCGCACCATGGGTTTGCGCGCCGACATCACGCCGCAGGTATCGCGTATCGACGCCCATCTGCTGAACCGGGCCGGCGTGACGCGTCTGTGCTACGCCGGCAGCGTACTGCAAACCCGGCCGCGCGGTCTGCACGCCACGCGTGAGCCGTTTCAGCTCGGCGCCGAAATTTACGGCCATGCCGGCCTCGAAGCGGATCTTGAAATCCAGCAGCTATTGCTCGACACCCTCGCGCTGGCGGGTCTTAAGCGAGTTCGTCTCGATCTGTCGCACGCGGGCGTGCTGCCTGCGCTGTTGGCCAACGAGCCCAAGGCCGCCGAACTGGCTTACCCGCTGTTTGCGGCGCTGGCAGCCAAAGATGTGCCGACCCTCAACGATCTGACTGCGGCGCTGGCCGAACCGCTGCGCGGGGCATTGCGCGCCTTGCCCATGCTCTATGGCGACGTGTCGGTCCTGGATGCGGCCCGTGCCACGCTGCCGGCCTTGCCCGCGATTGCACAGGCACTCGATGAGCTGGCATTTCTGGCCAGGCAGGTGCAGGGGGCTGAGGTCATGATCGATCTGGCCGATCTGCGTGGCTACGAATACCACAGCGGCGTGATGTTCTCTGCCTATGTGGATGGCGTGCCGAATGCGATTGCGCAGGGTGGCCGTTACGACAAGGTGGGCGAGGTCTATGGCCGGGCGCGCGCAGCCACGGGTTTTTCGCTGGATCTGCGCGAAATCGTGCGGATTTCGCCTATCGAAGCCCGTAGTCAGGCCATCCTGGCGCCCTGGAACGATGACGTGGCCCTGCGTCAGAAGGTGGCCGCTTTGCGCGATGCCGGCGAAATCGTGATTCAGGCATTGCCGGGGCACGATCATACCGGCGACGAATTTGCCTGCGACCGGGTTCTGGTCGAAGAGGGCGG
>Ga0116226_10000514_pt1 | contig 33007 bp, 29 predicted proteins | sample S1TSphfallax_FD_89692 | JGI IMG/M metagenome (GOLD analysis project Ga0116226, IMG submission 89692) | Host-associated microbial communities from peat moss isolated from Minnesota, USA - S1T2_Fa - Sphagnum fallax MG | ecosystem: Host-associated > Plants > Peat moss > Unclassified | place: USA...
AGCATGGCGCCGCTGTGCAAGGCCTTTTGCACGTCGCCATCCAGACGCAGGATCTCAAGAGGACGCGGCGTCGGAACCTCGCCGCCCCGCGCCTCCATCACCTCCACCCAGTCACGCAGAGCCTCCATGGCGTGGCGGATCGCCTGATCCACTGTATCGCCCATAGCGGCGCAGCCGGGCAGGTCTGGAAAAACGACGCCATATCCATTCGCTTCCCCGTCAATCAGAGCGACATATCTCGTCATGGCGTTATGCTCCTTGCTCTTCCTGCAACGTCTTCACAGCCAGCCCGCCGCCTTAGCGATGGACCTGGCCACGCCTGGCGTCAGGGTCCTGTGGCGGGGAACCGAGATCACCTGCGGCCGGCTGGGGTGGCCGTAAATATCATGGGCGCCCCCATGGCGCTCCATCACCCAGCCCTCTTGGGTCAGGCGACGAACCACGGCGGCGCGACCCGTTTCCGGCGTCGGCATAAGACCTCCCGATATGCGTACAGATATGCGCCCAAGAGCGACCCGAGACAAGTCTTTAGGCGCATGAATATGCGCATGAAGGTCTTTCTACCATGACTCCCTATCCCCGCGACCTGATTGGCTATGGCGAACATCCGCCCCATCCGCGCTGGCCCGGCGAGGCCAGGATCGCGGTTCAGTTCGTGCTGAACTATGAGGAGGGGGCGGAGCGGGCTGTGCTGCATGGGGATGAGGTCTCCGAATACTTCCTCTCGGAAATGGTCGGGACCGGCCCCATCGCCGGTATGCGGCATATGTCGATGGAGAGCCTTTACGAGTATGGCTCCCGCGCCGGCTTCTGGCGCATTCGCCGCCTGTTCGACGCCTACAAATTGCCCCTGACCGTCTTCGGCGTGGCCCAGGCCATGGCCCGCAATCCGGCCGCCGTCGCCGCTATGCAGGAATCCGGCTGGGAGATCGCCAGCCACGGCTATCGCTGGATCGATTATCAGCACCTGCCCGAAGAGGTGGAGCGCCATCATATCGCCGAGGCTGTCCGCATCCAGACGGAGCTGACGGGCCAACGCCCGCTGGGCTGGTATCAGGGGCGCACCAGCCCCAACACCGCGCGCCTGGTGGCGGAGGAGGGGGGCTTCATCTACGACGCCGACTCCTATGCCGACGACCTGCCTTATTACGACACCCAGTACGGCCGGCCGCAACTGATCGTGCCCTATACGCTGGACACGAACGATATGCGCTTTGTCGCGCTCCAAGGGTTCAATAGCGGCGACCAGTTCTTCGCCTATCTGCGCGACGCGTTTGACACCCTGTATACAGAAGGGGAAGCGGCGCCGAAAATGCTCTCCATCGGCCTGCACTGCCGGGTGGTGGGCCGGCCCGCGCGCATAGCCTCGCTGAAGCGGTTCCTGGATCACATCCTGGCCCACGACCAGGTCTGGGTCGCCCGCCGCATCGACATCGCTCGCCACTGGTTGGCCGAGCATCCTTATGCGGGACCGACGCGGTGAGCCTGTCTATCGCCGACATCAACGCAATGGACCAAGCCGCCTTCACGGCGCGGTTGGGCTTTCTGTTCGAGCTTTCCCCCTGGGTCGTCGCCCGCGCCCACGCGGCCGGCCCTTTCGAGAGCCGCGAGGCCTTGCATGCCGCCATGATCGCGGTGCTGGAGGCGGCGCCTGAGGCGGATCGACTGGCCCTTATCCGCGCCCACCCGGAGCTGGCGGGCAAGGCCGCTATCGCCAAGGCGCTGACGGCGGAGTCGCTCAGCGAACAGGCTGGCGCAGGCCTGGATCGGTTGACGCCGGAGGAATACGCGCGGTTTCACGCCCTGAACGGCGCCTATGGCGCGCGGTTCGCCTTTCCCTTTATCATCTGCGCCCGGCTGAATGATAAGGCCTCCATCCTCGCGGCCATGCAAAGGCGCCTGTCGAACGACCAATTGGTCGAGATCAATGAGGCCACCGCCCAGATCGGCTTGATTAGTCGGCTTAGATTATTTGATCTGATAACCTCATGACCGCGACGGACACTCCCATCCCAGACGGCGGGCTTGAGGCCCTGAGCGCCCTGGTGCGTCGGGACCTGGACCTGCTCGATTTTTACGGCCCCACCTGGACCAAGGCGGAGGAGGGGGTGCTGGATGTCGCCATTATCGGCGGGGGCCAGAGCGGGCTGGGCGCGGCCTTCGGCCTGATGCGGGAGAAGGTGAAGAATATTCTGGTGCTGGATGAAAATCCGGCTGGCTATGAAGGGCCCTGGGCCACCTACGCCCGCATGATCACCCTGCGCACGCCAAAGCACCTGACCGCCATTGACTATGGCCAACCTAACCTGACCTTCCGCGCCTATTGGGAGGCGCAGCATGGCGCGGCGGGTTGGGCGGCGCTGGACAAGATCGCCCGCGCCGACTGGATGGCCTATCTGCGCTGGTTCCGGCGCACGTTGGATATTCCCGTTCGCAACAGCGCCAAGGTTGTCGGGATCACGCCCATCGGCGGCGAGCGCCATCAGATCTCGCTGGCTGACGGCTCCAGCCTGACGGCGAAAAAGGTGGTGCTGGCCACGGGCATTCAGGGCGGCGGCGAATGGCATACGCCGGACTTTATCAAATCGGCCCTGCCGCCCAGCCGCTACGCCCACACGTCGCAGGAGATTGATTATGGCGCCATGAAGGGGCGGCGCATCGCCATATTGGGCGGAGGCGCTTCGGCTTTTGACAACGCCCAACATGCACTGAAGGCCGGCGTCGGCGCCGCCCACGTCTTCATCCGCCGTCCCGCCCTACCTAAGGTGAATCCCATCCGCTACATGGAGTCCGTCGGCTTTTCGCGCCACTATGCCGATCTGGACGATGCGGCCAAGTACGCCGTGACGGACAGTTTCCTGAAGCGCAACCAGCCCCCCACCAACGACACCTTTCAGCGGGCGGCCGCCTATCCGGGTTTCAGCCTGCATACCGGCTCGCCCTGGACGGCGGTGAAGGAGACGGCGGCGGGTGTAGAGATCACCACGCCTAAGGGAACCTTCACCTACGATTTTCTGGTGCTCAGCACCGGCATCAAGACCGATGCCAACTTGCGCCCCGAACTGGCCGCCGTGGCCAAGGATATCAAGCTGTGGGCCGACGCCTTTACTCCCGCTGACGGCAAGCGCAGCCCCATGGTGGATGAGCATCCCTACCTCGGCCCCGGCTTTCAGCTTCAGGGTAAGACTGAGGCGGGGGCGCAGCGCCTATATGGCTTGTTCGCCTTCAACTATTCCGCCCTGGCCAGCCTCGGCCTCTCCGCCGCCGCGCTTTCGGGGATGAAGTTCGCCCTACCGCGCCTTGTCGGCGCCATCACCGCCCAACTCTTCCTCGACGCACGGGGCGAGATTCTGGACGGCTTCTATAGCTATGCCGAGTCGGAGTTCGTGAGCGAGGCGACGGTGATGGTTTAGGGGGATGCTCCCACCCCGCTGATTCCCGCACCAGCGGGGAACCGGGCTTTGGATCATCGCTCGCGGCACGATTGGTGCGGGTTTGCTTGAAAGGTCCAGGCCCGAAAAACTGGGTTCACGCTGGCGCCGGAATGAACAGATAATATAAGAAAGTCTTTTGTAGACTATTTTAAGAGTAAGTTCTAACGAATAAGCATTTTGTTCAAATAAAATTCCAATATAAATTAATTTTTCTAATTTTAATACGCCATTTTCTCGCCTAATTTTAGACAAAATCGTGCCGTCACACAAATATCACACATTTAAAGGCCGTTGCATCTACGCCTATGTTTCACGCAACGGCTCACAACTGGTCGCGTTCTGGCCACGGGGAGCGAGAGACTTGGCCCCGGGTCGCCGGACCGCCTGACGTCGCGGACGCGTGCGGTTTGACTGGCGGCCCTCAGTGAAAGGATGTTTGTGATGAAAGCGTTTGGACTTATTGCAGGTTTGGCCGGTTGCGCTCTAGCCTTACCAGCCCTGGCGCAGGAGGCGTCGCCCACCACCGGAGCCTGGTGGAATCCCATGACCTACGCCCACGACGGCTATGTCGAAGTCGACGGCGGGACGAGCTTTCAGGGGCGCAGCAAGGTCTATGGCGCGGCAGACGGGGGCGGCGCCTATTCGGCTTCAGACGATCTTCGGCCCGACATGTTCGCCAGCGCCCTGGTCGGCCACAGTCTGACTCCCGCTATCGGCTTGGAGTTGGAGGGCGTCTATAGCCGCAATGCAGAGGACAGCGTTCCGCTCAGCACGGTCTTGGGCGCGCCCACCTCCGGCACGCTGCTCACCTATGGCGCGCTTGCCAATATAAAGCTGCGCGTTCCCTACACCTACCGCTATCACAGCATGGGCGTGACGCCCTATATCGCCGCCGGCGCGGGCTATGGAACCTCGCAGTATCGGCTGAGCGACGGTGTCAATGCGCGGGAAAACGGTCTGCTCTGGCAGGGCAAGGCGGGGCTTGAGATTAAGACCGGACTGCCCGTCTCGTTAGACATCGGCTACCGCTATCTCAGCACGCCCAATTATGAGACGCCCGGCGCCTATTACGGAACCTACAGCTCCGCCCAGGTGAAGTCTTATATCCAGGCCGCCACAATTGGGGTGAAGTACAGTTTCTGAGCCCATACTCCCCGCTTCGCGCATGGGAGCGGAAATAGTGATATTCCTCCCCGTGCGGTGCACGGGGAGGCGTCGTTCAACCGACGGAGGGGCCGCGCGATAGTGCGGAAGACGCAGCTCAAATGCTAACCGTCATTCCGCCCCGCTCACGCCGGTCACTTCCCCATCGCCGCCTCCAGCACCAGCACGTCATGGGCCGGAATGTGGGCGGCCTTGACGGGTGTGCGGGTCAGCACATCCGTCAGCGGGATGGGCAGGGGGACTTCGGCGGGCAGGTCGCCGTGGTTGATCAGAACCAGTACGCGGCGGCCCTGGCCGGTGCGTTCCATCACTTCGACCGGCTCTGGAACTCCTGCCAGGATGGGGCGTATGGCGGCTTCGACCAGCATCTTGTCCATCACCTGGGTCATGAGGGCGGGCTCCAACAGGGCGCCGATATACGTGATGCTTCCTTTGCCTACGCGATGGGTCAGCATGGCCGCCTGGCCATCCAGCCAGCCGCCGGTCTTGGCGTAGTGGAGCGGCGCCAGAGTATCCGGCCGCTTGGCGCTGAGCGCTTCGGCCCAGACGCCGGCGGCGCCTGCCCCGATCTCGCCCGCGACGGCGATAGGCCTGTCCAGGGCGTAGAACTGCTCCACCCGACCGCCCAAGAGGGCCGCCAGTGGTCCGGGCTGGCGCTGGGGGTTCAAGGCGTCATCGCCATCCTTCATCCCGCTGCGGGGGCCGAGCACCAGATGGCCGCCGTTTCGCACATATTCGGCCAGGCGTTGGGCTTCAGCTTGCGTTAACACATTCAGGGCCGGCGCGACGACTAGGCGATATCCCGCCAGCGGCGTGTCGGGAGAGATGATGTCCACCGCCTGGGCCTTCAGCGCCAGGGGGCGGTAAAAGGCCTCTGTGGCCGCGACCGGATCGTAGGCTGTGGTGTGGCGCTGCGCCTCCAGCGCCCAGCGGCTGTCGGCGTCGTTCAGCACCGCCACCTGGGCGTGGGGCGAGGTTCCGACCAGGGCTGTGGAGGTGCGGGCGAACTCCGCTCCCGTGCGGGCGACTTCGGCATAGACGGGCTCCGGCTCTCCATCCGGCCCGACCAGAGTTCCGTGATACTGCTCCTGGCCGTTCAGGGCGCTGCGCCACTGCCAGTACAGCACGGCGTCCGCCCCATGGCCGATGGCCTGCCAGGCGACTTCCCGAGTCTGGCCCGGTCTCAGCGCCGCGTTGATCCCGCCCCAGTTCACAAAAGCCGGCTGGGTTTCCATCACCCAAAAAGTGGCGCGCTTATAGCCCCGCACCAGATCATGTTTCGCCCCTTGATCCAGCCAGGCGTACTTGCTCGTGGGCATATATTCGTCCCAAGCCGACAGGTCCAAGCGCCTGTGCAGGACATAGGGGTCAAAGTCCGCACGCCAGCCCAAGGTGTTGGTGGTGATGAACTGGCGCCGGTCCGCGTGACCTCTTATGGCCTCGGCTTGGTTCTCGATGTAGCTGGCCCAGGTGTCGCTGAAGAAACGATGCAGATCGAGCAGGAGGCCGGGATTTTCATCCCGGCTATGCATCGGGATCTGATCATAGGAATCGTAGAACTGGCTCCAATATCTAGTGGTCCAGCGGGCGTTCAGATCATTAATCGGGCCATACTTGGCGGCCAGCCAGCGGTGGAACTGGGCCTTGGTCTCCGCGTCATAGGACGGGACGCCGATCTCATTATCCACCTGCCAACCGATCACATTTGGATTGGCGCCGTAGCGGATCGCCATTTGCTCAGCCATTCGACGGGCCAGTTGGCGATAGCGGACATCGGCGAAGTTGAACTGCTGGCGCTCCCCATGCTCGGCGCGCTGGCCGTCCTCCCCCACGCGCAGGGTTTCGGGATATTTGGTCGTCAGCCAGGCGGGCGGAGCGGCGGTGGGCGTGCCGAGCACGACGGCGATATGATGGCGTCCGGCGGCCTCAATGGCCCGGTCGAGCCAGGCGAAATCGAACTGCCCTTCTCTCGGCTCCAGCGCGCTCCAGGCGAATTCGCCGACGCGCACAACGTTGATATGGGCGGCCTGCATCAAGGCCAGATCCGCCTCCCACCTCTCCTCCGGCCATTGCTCGGGATACCAGGCGACGCCGAAACGTAATGGAAAGGCCGGCGCGGCCTGGGCAAGGGGCTTAACGGCCGGGCGCGGCGCGGGCTGGGCGAGGCTGAGGTCTTGGCAGGTCAGCGCGACGGCGACGCTGAAGAGGATCGCGCGGCGAAACAGGCGGCGATTGGCGATCATTCGTAGGCTCCCAGACACAACTGCAAAGCTAGCCTGAGTCGGGGCGCGGTGAGAGACGGCGGCGATCTATGGTCAAAACCGAACAAACTGACCAGATCAATCCATTGGAAGGCGCAAGGCGAAACGCGCAACGCTCACGCCATGGGGCGAGGGATTCGCGTGTCTGTCACCAATCAGAATTTCGCCGGTCCGATCACGGCGCCGAACTGGCTGTCGGCGGCCTGGCGTCTCCTGCCTGGCCTCGGTCTCTGTGTCGTTGTCACAGCCGTAGCCATGGGGCTGGAGCAGGTGCAGGTTCGTGTGCTGGGCCGAGCCTGGCTGGAAAGCCTGGTCCTGGCCATTCTGGTGGGGACGGTGGTCCGCACCGTTTGGACGCCCGGCCCCGTCTGGCGGCCCGGCGTGTGTTTCAGCGCCAAGATGCTGCTGGAAATCGCCGTCGTGTTGCTGGGCGCCAGCGTCAGCGCCAAGACCCTGCTCGCCGCCGGCCCCGTCCTATTGCTGGGCATAGCGGGTCTGGTCGTGCTGGTGATCTGCGTCAGCTATGGATTGGGGCGGCTCTTGGGTCTGCATCACCGTATGGCGACGCTCGTCGCCTGCGGCAATTCGATTTGCGGCAATTCCGCCATCGCGGCCGTAGCGCCTGTGATCGGGGCGGACGGGGACGATATCGCCGCCTCCATCGCCTTCACCGCGCTACTGGGCGTTTTGGTCGTCCTGCTCCTGCCCCTAGTGGGCGTGGGATTGCATATGAGCGGCCTGCAATACGGCGCGCTGGCGGGCTTGACTGTCTATGCCGTGCCCCAGGTGCTGGCGGCGGCGGCGCCCATGGGGATGGTGGCTGTGCAGTTCGGTACGCTGGTCAAGCTGATGCGCGTGCTGATGCTGGGGCCAGTCTGCCTTGTTCTGTCCCTCCTGACCCGTGGTGAGCGGCCGGCGGGGGAGGGGTTCGGGCTCCAGCGCTTCATCCCCTGGTTCATTCTGGGCTTTTTGAGCTTCGTCCTATTGCGGGCTCTTGGCGCCTTTCCCCCCGCCGTCCTACCGCCGATAGCGCAGACGGCGACCCTGTTCACCATTGTCTCCATGGCGGCCCTGGGTCTGGGCGTCGATGTGCGGGTGGTGGCGCGGGCCAGTGGGCCGGTGGTGGCGACCGCGACGCTTTCTATCCTGCTGCTCGGCGTTCTAAGCTTGGGGCTGATCCATCTGGCGCATCTCGCCTAAGATCAACGCACCTCGACCCCGATCAAACGGCCTACCCCGAAGGTCAGCAGCGCCGCCGCATAGCCGATGGCAAGCTGGCGCAGGGCGGAAAAGATCAGACTGCGGCCGGTGAACAGCGACGTGGCCGCGCCGATGGCGACGAGCGCCAGGCCGCTTAGCCCTATGCTGATCACAATCGCGATGGCGCCCCCCGCAAAGGCGAAGGGCAGGACGGGAAACGCAGCCCCCACGGCGAATAAGGCGAAAGAGGATACCGCCGCTGTCCACGCCGAACCGCCTAGTTCTTCGGGATCAACCCCCAGTTCTTCGCGCACCAGGGCGTCCAGCGCCACATTGGGGTCGGCGAACATCTTGTCCACCATGGTCTGGGCGGCGGATTCGCTTAAGCCCTTGGACTGGTAGATCAGCGAAAGCTCTTCCTTTTCCAGGTCCGGCGCGGCCTCAAGCTCCGCCTTTTCCGCCGCAATCTGGCGCATGTGTAATTCCCGCGCGCTGTTGACCGACAGCCATTCGCCCATCGCCATGGAGCAGGCGCCGGCCATCAAGCCGGCCAGGCCCGTCAGGAGCAGGGTCCGGCTGTTCACCGCCGCCCCCGCCACGCCCATGACCAGACTGAGATTTGAGACCAGGCCGTCATTGGCCCCCAGCACCGCCGCGCGCAGGGCGTTGCCGCCGCCGGTGCGATGGCGCCCTTCAAGCTTCGCCAGCGCCTCGCCCGGCATACCGCCGACGGAGGCTGCTGCGGCCTGGATGACGCGGGCGTGGGAGCGTTCGTCGCGATCAAAGCCCATGGCGGTCGCATCCGCCTGGGCGGCGTAACCGTCGCCGCCCTTCGCCTCCTCCCGCGCCAAGGTGGGCAGGACCAGGGCCGGGCCGAAGCGGCGACCGATAAAGGCGAGGACGCGGGCGCGGCCTGAGGGCTTCCTCGGAGCCTTATAGCCTGCCGCGATCAGCTTATCGCGCCAGACGTCGGCATGGCGCCGCTCTACGCCGGCTAGGCGGGCGTACACAGCGGCGATCTTTTCGTCCTTCTCGCCTTTAGCGAGCGCGTCATAGATGGCCGCGCCGTCCACCTCATCCTGCAAATTCGCGAACAGGCGCCGGCGTTCAGTCTTGGAGGGGGTGGATGCCGGTTCGTCCATCAAATCCTCCGGTGGTAGAAACATTATCTTGGATATGGGACTGCCTGGCCCGTCGACAAGCTGAACCATGTATATCTTGCATCTCTGCAAGACTAAATCTGAGCTTCGTTGCAAAGGGTGAGCGTCAAAAACTTGTCGCTTGACCGCCTTCAGGTCCTGTCCCCATGTCCTTCGCCTAGAACTTAGCCGGATTGGGAGTCGTTTACATGTCGCGTCAGGGTATCGCCGCCGTCCTGAGCCTGGTCCTGATCGGGGCAGCGTCGGCCGCCGCCGCCCAGACCGGTCCAGCCTATAAGTTGGTGGCGACCATCCCGCTTGGCGTGCCGGATCGTTGGGACTATGTGGTTGTCGACGCGCCCAACCATCGCGCCTATCTCGCCCACGGCGACCGGATCGCGGTGATCGACATCGCGACCAATACCAAGATCGGCGACATTACAGGCTTTGCCGGCGGCAGCCACGGAACCGCCATTTCCGCCGCTAACGGCCGGGGCTACGGCGCCGATGGCAAGGGCGGCTTGGCCCGATCCTTCGATCTGAAGACGCTGACCCTGCAAAAGGCCCTGACCGCCGCAGCCGACGCAGACGCGGTCGCCCTCGATCCCAAGACCGGCCATGTCTTCACCATGGATAGCGAGGCCGGCGTCGTCACCGCAATTGATCCCGTAAGCGACAGTGTGATCAAGAACATCACGGTCGGCGGCTCGCTGGAATACGCCCAGGCTGACGGCGCAGGCCACCTGTTCGTCAACGGCGCCGACAAGAAGGAGATTGTGCGGATCGACACGGCGACCAATGCCGTCACAGCCCGCTGGCCCGTCCCCGACTGCGCCAGCCCCCATGGCATGGCGATCGACCCGGCCGATCACCGCCTGTTCACAAGCTGCGTCAATCAGAAGCTGATCGTGGTCAATACCGACACGGGCGCCGTCGTCACCGTCCTGCCCATCGGCCTGGGCACCGACGCCGCCGCCTATGACCCCGCCCGTCACCGCATTTTCAGCTCAAACGGCCGGGACGGGACCGTCACCATCATCCAGCAGACCGGGCCCGATAACTACGCCGTCGCCGCCACCCTGAAAACCGCCGTCACTGGCCGCACCATGGACGTAGACCCCACCACCGGCCGCCTCTACATCGCCGCCGGCGATATTGATCCGGCTAGCCCAGCAGGTGGACGGCCCAAGGTGGCGGCTGGGTCGCTGAAGCTGTTGGTGTATGCGCCGGAGTAGGGGGCTAAGCTCTCACTTCTCCCCAACCCCCTCCACCGGCACGACCGGCAACAGCACCGAGCTCGCATCCCCCAGCCCCCTGAACACCGTCTGTGTCGCCGCCTTATAGTCGGCGGGCTTGGCGAAGAAGATGTTGTCGACATAGGTCTGGGGGTTGCGGTCGTACAGCGGGAAGAGGGTGGATTGGATCTGGACCATGATGCGGTGGCCCGGTTGGAAGATGTGGTTGGTAGTGGGCAGGGCGAAGCGGTATTCCTCCACCTTACCGGCGGGGATGGGCTCGGGCTTTGAGAAGCTGTTGCGATAGCGGCCTCGGAAGATGTCCAGCGAAACGGCGAGCTGATAGCCGCCCATTTCGGGCTTGGAGGCCACCTGATCGGGATAGACGTCGATCAGCTTCACCACCCAGTCCGCATCCGTGCCCGTGGTGGCGGCGAACAGGTCTGCCAGGGGCGCGCCGCTGATCCGCACAGGCGCGGTCAGGGGCTCGGTCTCATAGGTCAAGACGTCGGGGCGGCCATCGACGCTGCGTTGATCGCTGACCAGCCAGGTGGTCCAGCGGTCATGATCGGAGAAGCGCACGGGACGGGACAGGTAGGGCACGGGTTTAGCGGGATCGGACACATAGGCGTCCCCCGCCGTGGCGGGTGCAGACGGCGCTGTGAAGCCGAGGCCGAAGCCGGCCTGTAAATAGAGCGGCTTCAACGGCGCGGCGCAGCCCGTGGCGCAGGCCATGGGCCAGCTTTGCAAGCGATCCCAATGGTTCTCGCCGGTATTGTAGATGAAGACACGCGGCGTGTTCGCCTTAGGCGCGCTGGTCTTCAGATACTGATCAAAGAAGGGTTTGAGCACATCGCGGCGGAACTGAAGCGCCGTGTCGCCGTCCCAGTTCAGCGGGCCGAGCGAGGAGCCGTCGTAATTCACCTGGCTATGGCGCCAGGGGCCCATGACCAGATAGTTGGTGTCGCCGTAACCAGCGGCCTTCATGGCCTCATAGCTGTGGACGGCGCCCCACATATCTTCCTGGTCCCACAGGCCCTGTTCCCACATGGTGGGCACCTTGCTGGGGTGGGCGACGATCAGCTTATCCAGCGCCTGATCGGACCAGAAGGCGTCATAGGCCGGATGCTCAGCATTCTTGCGCCACCAGCCGAACTGGTCGAGCCCGTGGGCCTTGGCGTAGTCGCCGGTTGAGCCGGCGCGGCGGAAGGTTTCGTAATCGTCCAACGCATCGCGCTCTACGGCGTCGCCCGCGCCGCGCGCGCTTTCCTGGGCGGCCGTGTAGTCCAGGTTCGGATTGCGGAAGGCGCCGTAGTGGAAGAAGTCATCCCCCATCCAGCCATCCACCATGGGGCTTTCCGGGGCCGCCACCTTCAGCGCGGGGTGCGGACCGAGCAGGGCCATGACGACAGTGAAGCCTTCGTAGGAGGAGCCCAGCATGCCGACCCGGCCATTGCTTTCCGGCGTATGCTTCACCAGCCAGTCTATGGTGTCATAGGCGTCTGTCGTCTCATCCGTGGTCGTGGGGTTTAGCGGGCCGCGCGGCGGGCGTGTCATCAGATAGGCCCCTTCGGAGCCGTACTTGCCGCGAATATCCTGGAACACGCGGATATAGCCGTCCTTGACGAACACCTCATCGCCCTGGGGCAGGATGGAAAGCATGTAGGGGCTCTTGGTGCGCGAGGCGCGGCCGGCAGCGTTATAGGGCGTGCGGGTCAGGATCATGGGCGCGTCATGGGCGCCCTTGGGGATGACGATCACGGTATAGAGTTTCACCCCGTCGCGCATAGGGATCATCTCGACCCGCTTTATATAGTCTGCCGGCACGGGCGGCGTGAACTTTTCGGGGATGTCGCTGGCGGTCAGGGCGGGGTCGGGGGCGGGGGGCTGCGCCGCCGCGAGGTGTGCGGTTCCCACGAAAAGAGCCAGGGCCAAGGCCAGACCGACCATGTTCAGTTTAAGCTCAAACATACTGTTATTCCCCATACGCTCGCCCTTAGGGCTTTGAATTGGTCGTCAGCCGCAGTGTTGGCATAGAGCCGCGCCTTTGCGAAGCGAGGCGCGGGACAAACGCGCCTCATCGCGCCGCCGCTGCGTCGTGGGCCGCCACGACGGCCCTGGCCACATCGGCCATCAGAGCCTGGCGCGCCGGGATGGGCGCGCGGGTGCTGGCGATCATGACGGCCACGGCATAGACTTGGCCATCCGGCGCCGTCATCAGCCCCACATCGTTATAGCCCGCCGTCATATCGCCCAGGTCCTGGCCGGTGCCGGTCTTGTGGCCCAGCGTCCAGCCGGGCGCGAGGCCGGCCTTCAGCCTCTGCGGCCCAGTCGTCGTACTGTCCAAGATGTCGAGCAGGCGCTTGGTGGAGGCTGGGCTGAGCAGTTCGCCCCGCTTTAGCCGGCTGAGGCCCGCAACCATGCCGGCCGGTGTGGCGCCATCGGCTGGATGGGCCAGATAGGCGGCCATATGCGCCTCGCGCCAGTCGGCGGGCAGGGCGGCCCGCGCCGTCTCGAACGCCTGATCGAACGAATACGCCGGCCGCCAGGAGAGGCCCGCAATCCTGCTTTGCAGCAGATATTCCGGCGGGCTCGCGCGCACGCCGCCGAGATGCTTGGCCCTGAGAAAACGCGCCACGATGGCCGGGCCGCCGAGTCTGCGGACTAAGATGTCGTTGGCCGCATTGTCGCTGCGGGCGATGGCGTAGACGAGGAGGTCGCCCAGCGTGGTGTGATAATCGCCGTCCGCCAACGCCTTCTGGATCGGCTGGTTGAACACGCTCATATCCGCCCGCGTGACCGTGATGGGCTCGCTGAGGCTCAGTCGCCCATGGTCCACGGCGTCGAGCAGGGCGATGGCGACCCAAAGCTTGCTGACGCTTTGCTGGGGGTAAAAGGCGGATGTGTCTTCGCCGACAGTCCAACCTTCCGCTACGGACTGTACAGCGATCCCGACCCGGCCGGGAAACGTCGCCGCCAGGCTATGGAGGGCGGCGCCAAGGCCGCTCGGGGCCGCAGCAGCAGGGATCAGAGGCTCCGACGCCCGATCCGGCGCTGCGGGCAGGGCGACGCATCCGGTCAGAAAGACGCAGAACAGCCCTGCAAGAAGAGAAAGGACACGACGCATATCTGCATTGGACAAGACCGTGCGATCCGATCCTGGTCAAGCCCTCACATCAGGGTGTCGGGCATCCCGGCAACACATGAGAGGCCGAGTGTGATCAAATGGGATAGGACGTCAATCTAAACTTCAAAAATATAGCCCGAAGATACTTGTCTGCGCAGTACGAAGCAACTATTTCCGAGTTCAACCCGTCAGGTGGCGGGTCCGCGTAATCGGCGTGTTGCCTTAGCATAAAAGATTTCCATGACCGAAACCTCAGAAACCGTCGCGTTGGCGGCCGACATTGTCGCCGCATTCGTCAGCAATAACAGTGTCGCCGCTACGGAACTTCCAAGCGTTATCCAGGACGTTTATCGCGCCCTGGTTGAGGCCGCCAATGGCGTCGCGCCGCAAGAGGCCGCCGTGCAACTGACGCCGGCCGTTCCGATCAAGAAGTCGGTGACCAACGAATATTTGATCAGTCTAGAAGACGGCAAAAAGTACAAATCGCTGAAACGTCACCTGTCCACCCGCGGCATGACGCCGGATGATTATCGCGCCAAGTGGGGCCTGCCCCGCGACTATCCGATGGTGGCGGCCAGCTATTCGGCTCAGCGCTCCCAGTTAGCCAAAACCTTGGGCCTCGGCCAGACCGCCCGGGCCGCGACGCCGGCGGATGGCGCGCCCGAGGAAGACGACAAGGCGTCTGGGCGTGGTCGCCGCAAAGGCGCCGCCTGATCAGTCTGCTGACGAGAGTGGGATGTGACGCGCATCCTCATCTCCGGTGTCGCTCGGGGATTCTGATCCCCGGTAGGGTGGGGCTGTAGGCCCCGCCCATTCAGCGCAAAGTCGCGGTGCGTCGCTGATTTATGGCGCATGTCTTTGGCGATAGGGCCGAAATTTTTATGACAAATCGCGAGCCGAGACTTAAGCCTATCGCTGTGGCGGACCTGCGCCCCACCCAGATGACTGTCGGCCTTATCGAGGTGGCGTATAAACGCCGGGTGTGGCAGGAAATCGCGGATAAGGACGGCCCGGATTTTCTTGGCAGACATATGGTGCCTGTGCTTTTGGGGCCTAAAGGTCATCCCTACGTCATCGACCATCATCATCTGGCCCGCGCCCTGTTGGATGAGGGTGTGGAGGAGGTAGCCACCACCGTGGTGGCAGACCTTAGCAGTTTGGATCGCGAGGCGTTCTGGGTGGTGGCCGACAACCGCGGCTGGTGCCATCCCTATGATGAGGACGGCGTGCGGCGGTCTTTCAAGGATATTCCACGCACAATCGCGGGACTGAAGGACGATCCCTATCGGAGTCTGGCCGGCGAACTGCGCCGGGCCGGCGGCTATGCTAAAGAGACCGTTCCTTTCACGGAATTTCTTTGGGCAGACTTTCTGCGGCGGTGCATCAAGTCTAAGCAAGTGGAAGAGGACTTCCCTACCGCCTTGGCGCGGGCTCTAAAACTGGCCAAATCGGAAAAAGCCAAATACTTGCCCGGCTGGTGTGGTCCATCCCCGGATTCGTGATTGGGCCTTATACTTCCTGAGTTTTGATCAGATTTTTTGGTCAGCAGCTTTAGAGGAAGACCTTTTACCGGGAAATAAGGTCAGCGCACTTCAATACCTGGCATATGTGCGCGCCGGTGTTTCGATCTAAAAGTTTTTCGATGTATGCTATTTTCTCATGATCCAAATCGTATTACCATTAAATTCTAAATAACGCCGGTATATGGGCTGCCGGTGTAACAACAGGCGGATGATGGCCGTGGCTGGGCGAAGCGAAAAGAGCCCGTCGATACTATTTAGCCCAACATCGGACCGCGATCCCAGGCGGCCAGGACCCCCCACCGATGTGTCGCCTGTTCTTTTGTGGAGCATGGACGGCTCAGGTCGGCTCGATTGGGTGAACCGGAACTGGTTGGCTTATACGGGACAGGGCTTGGAAGACGCGGTTCGCTTGGGCTGGGCCGGCTGCCTGCATCCCGATGACATTGATCGCGCGCGCCATGTCTTTCAGGACGCTACAGGGATCGGTCTGCCGTTTAAGTTGGAACTCAGGCTGCTGGGCCTGGATCAAGCTTATCGCACCTTTCTGATCGAGGCCGAGTTAGCGGTTCGGCCTGATGCCGGCCCGCACTGGTCCGGATCGGCCATCAATTTAGACAGTATCCGCCTAGATCATGAACGTCAGCGCGTGCTGTTGTCTGTACTCCAGCACCGGGTCAAGAATATCCTCGCCCTCATCCGGTCCATCAGCGCCAGATCGGTGGCGACTTCAACTTCATTAGAGCAATTTGCAACCCACTATCCCGGACGGCTGGACGCTCTGTTTCGGACCCACAGCGTGTTGGCGAGGCGAGGCGCCGGTGGCGTAGAACTTGAAACCCTCATTCGCGACGAGCTCACGGCCGCCGGCGGCGGCGATGATGGCCGATTGGATATTTCCGGCCCGACCATCCTGTTGAAAGACCGCGTGGTCGAAGTGTTCGCCCTTGCGATCCACGAACTGGCGACGAATGCGGTAAAATATGGCGCGCTGTCCGGGGCGGAGGGCAAGGTCATTGTATCCTGGCGCGTCTATGAATCCGGCGCAGGGCGTAGGCTGAGCTTGGCGTGGAGGGAGCAGGGCGTGAGGGCGCTGAACACGGCACCCGCTCATGTTGGATTCGGTCGCGATCTGATTGAGCGGGGACTGCCTTATGATTTAGGCGCTGAAACCCTATTGGAGTTCTCGCCTGGCGGATTGCAATGCGTTATTGATATACCGACCAGCGAGCGTGTCGTAGCATTTGATAACATGAATGCGCCGATTTCCTAATGTGGTTTTGATCAATTGATTTTAAAATCGGCGCAGCTAACGGCACGTTCGGCAAAATTTTGAATGGGGTCCGGTTTACACCGTCGGCGAGCTGGGTAGAAATTGATGACATCATGGCCCTGAGCGAAATCGATATGCCTTAATACGTCAGCCGCGATTTTTTACCGTGAAAATACTTATTTTAAATTATGCATATTCAGCGTGTGGGCTCTGAAAAATTTTGGAGATGATCTCGCATGGAAGGTCTTATTACGTGTTAGACGGTATGAGCGTTCTGGTTGTTGAAGACCATTACTACCTTGCCGAGGAAATGCGGCATATGGTTCACTGCTTGGGTGGTTCAGTCTTGGCGCCCGTTAATTCTGTGACTGATGCACTTGATGTCGTGAATTCTCTGCAGGTTGATGCGGCCATATTGGATTTGAATTTGAATGGCGAGACGAGTTATCGGGTCGCCGACCTACTTTTGACAAAGAATGTGCCATTCGCATTCGCGACCGGGTATGACGCTGCGGAGATTGATCAGCGTTACGCCGTCATTCCCCATGTTGAGAAGCCTGTAACGCTGGACCTGCTCGCCAAGGCCCTCGCCGAGGCGATCAGCGCTAAAGGGGCTCATAAAGTCGGCCTTTCGCCGCCGGACGACGAGCTCTTACACCCTGGAAAACGCCTATGATCGCCAAACCCATGTTTCAGATGCAGACGTCGATCATGTCGCCCGTCTTACGTCGCCTGAACGCTTTGAGCCCTTTGACGCCGCAACACGCGCGACGGGTCGAAGCGCTGGGGTTTAAATCGGACACGATTGCCGCCGGCGGATGCGTGGCGGGACCTCAGGACGGCCTGTCGCGTCCGCGTTTTCTGGTGGGGGGATGGGCCTGTCGTCAGCGTGTTTTGCCCGATGGCCGCCGTCAGATATTCAGCCTGCTCTCGCCCGGCGACTCCATCGGGCTGGCCTTCTCGCCGCGCCCCTTGGCGATGGTGGATGTGTTCGCTTTGACACGGGTTACGCTTGTATCCGCAGACGCCCTCTTGGTAGACCCGATAGATGAGATCGGACCTCCTCAGCCCGTATTTGCAGATATTATCAATCGCGCGCTCGGCCTGGATGAGGCGTTGTTGCTTGATCATGTTGTGCGGCTTGGCCGGCACACGGCGTATGAGCGCATGGCCCATCTGCTATTGGAACTACGCTGGCGGCTGTCTATGATCGGGCAGGTGGATGCGTATAGATTTACCATGCCGCTTACCCAGGAAATTCTAGCCGATGTTTTGGGCTTAAGCATTGTCCATGTGAACAGGACCTTGCAGCAACTCCGTCGAGAGCGCTTGATTGAGTTGGCTGGCTCGCAAGTCACATTGCTGGAGCCGGGCGCTTTGATAGACATTGCCGATTATCGGCCGCCTCTCGAATTCGCCGCCGCTTCCGATTAGAGGGGTGAATAACTATACCGATCTTGAATGGATGCCGGATCAATCCTCATTAACTACTTAATGCAAAAAAGACGAGCGTTTAAAGCCCGTCTTTTATTTAACTTTAGACTTAATTAAGCGAACAGGAGACGACAGAATCGTTTGTGAAACGCCGAGTCAATTGGTCTTTACAGTTGGTCCTTAGGCCGTCATGCGGGGCTTACGCTTTGTCGGCGTCTTGGCCTGGGTGAGATCTTCAACGGAGTCTTCAGCCGCCTTGCGGCCAAGGCCGAGCGTTTTAGCAAGATTAGACCGTTGCGCAGAATAACTGGCGGCGACCATGGGATAGTCTTTCGGAAGGCCCCACTTGGCGCGATATTCGTCCGGCGTCATGCCGCGGCTTGTCAGATGGCGCTTCAGAGACTTGTACTTCTTTCCATCTTCCAGGCTGATCAGGTGCTCGTTCGTGACGGATTTCTTAACTGGGACGGCCGGCGTCGGCGCAGGTTCCGGCTCAGCTTGCGGTGCGCCGGCATCCATCAGGGCCTTGTGAACGCTCAAAATTAACTGAGGCAGTTCGGCAGGTGACAGTTTATTATTGCTGACGAATGCAGCGACGATATCTGCGGCTAGGGATGGGACTTCAAGATCTTCTGACATGGATTTCTCTATTTAATTTTTTGAATCGCTTGATTTTTTACTTACGCTGATTACTGGGCTAAAGTCTACTAATTCAACAGCATTCACGCATAATTTGTGGAAAATTATCGTTATTTAGCGATTGAACAATTAAAAATTTTTACTTAGGGTAGAAAAATCTAATTATTCCAGGGATTTTGATATAGATTCAGCTTCAACCAGCGGAGCTGCCGCTCCCTTCATTGCTGATTCGCGTCCTGATCTGCTTTAGATATTATGATTTATGCAGGCGATTCGGCGAGCTTCGCTCTCTTGAAATATTATTGCAAAATATTGTTTAAAACGTCGCCTAGAGCTTCCGGGATATAAGCCGTAGCGGGTTGGCGCGGTCGTCGATGTTGGGGGTGCACTTCCGCATCAGCGGCGAATTGGTCCGAACTGCTGTCCAGGCGCGCGTCTATAAAGCGGATTCAGTCAATTTTGGTGCAATGCAGCATGGGTGCGTTCGATGCGTAATATTTAACAATATCATGACTTAACGACTATTTTATCATATTCTTCATGATCGGGCGCGATGATTTTTGCACTGATCAACGCCGATGGACTGTCACTTATGTTTTCCGTTATATTCCGAAACGCCTGGTGTCATTGTCTTCGCCCTGAGATGTTGCTGTCCTAAGCGCCTCGGCGCACCGTCTTAATTTTTGCGTAGGTATATATAAATTATATCTTCCGATATCCGCGTGCTCTTTTAGCGTCGGAGCTGTCTGAAATTAATACAATTGATATAAGTTCGCTTTAAAATAAGAAGTGTTGTGCCTGTGTTGCGTGTCGGGAGCGTTAGTGGTGGCGAGTATGCCGGAATACAAGCCAAGTTGGCGCTGCGCCGGCCCTTCGATCCTGCCAGTCACGGCCTTTAAGGAGATTCGGCAGGGCTACAGAGGCGATGGTCCCGCCCTCTTCGCTGCCTGGAGCTAGATTTGATGCCCCAGTCCAAGCTTGCCGATCTGATCGACTTGGCGCGCCAACCCTCCAGTGTGCAGCGCCGCACGCTTCTGCGTGAAATTACCGATGTCTTTTTCGTTGCGCCGTCTTATTCATCCGGCGAACTAGCCCAATTCGACGCCGTACTCTGCGCCCTGGCCGCGGAGATGGAAGAGGCGGTAAGGGCGGAACTCGCGGTGCGATTCTCGACCAATCCGGCGGCGCCACATAGCCTGATCCGTACATTGGCCAATGACGCGGCCTCCGTCGCTGAGCCCGTCTTACTGCACTCCAACGTCCTCACCGATAAAGACTTGATGGAGATTGTGCAAAATCGTGGGCAAGATCACCTGCGCGCTGTCAGCCGCCGCGCCGATTTATCGGAACAAATTTCAGACGTTATTGTAGATCGTGGCGACGACGCGACGCTGAATGTCCTCGTCAACAATGAGACGGCTGTCCTCTCGCGGCAGGCGTCCGAAACGCTGGTGGAACGGTCCGCCGATAATCCCGGCCTTCACGCCGCCTTGGTAGGGCGTAAGAGCCTGCCGGCGGACCTGTTGAACGCTATGTACTTTGATGTCGAGGCCAAACTTCGCGATAAAATTTTAGAGCGTAACCGTGAGATGGACCCGGCGGAACTCGAAGCTGCCCTGGAACTTAGCCGAAAGCGTCTGGCGTTGCGCGACGGGGTCTTGCCCCCCGACTACGCGGAGGCGGAGGCCTTTGTGCAGGACTTGAGGGCCAGGAACGCTATGACGCCGCAAAGTTTGGCGCGCATGCTTCGCGAAGGGCGTCGTACACACTTTCTGCTGGCCCTGTCGGAAAGCACCGGCGTCGCCTATACCATCGCCGCACGCATAGTTGAGCGCCGCGATCTGGATGCGCTCGCCATTCTTTGCAAAGCAGCCGATTTTGATCGCGCGCTGTTCATGACGTTCGCGGTCCTCATCGCCCCGCCGGAAGAGGCGATGGGGCGAGCCGCTGAATACGGCGCGCTCTATGGCGCCTTACCCAAAGAAACAGCGCTGAGAACATTGAGATTCTGGCGTATGCGCCAAGAGAGTGCGTACGCGCCAGCCTGACGACGGAGCGCGAGCCTTTCCAAACGGCTTGGCCGAGACGGCTAAGGCCTCGCTAGCGGGTGGGGACGGGCGTTTCGCCGCGATAGTCGTAAAAGCCCCGCCCGGTCTTTTTGCCGAGCCAGCCCGCCTCGACATACTTCACCAGGAGAGGGCAGGGGCGATACTTCGAATCCGCCAGCCCATCGTGCAGGACGTTCATGATGGCCAGAACGGTATCCAGGCCGATAAAATCGCCCAGCTCCAGCGGTCCCATCGGGTGATTGGCGCCCAGGCGCATGGCGGTGTCTATAGCCTCCACCGTGCCGACGCCCTCGTAAAGGGTATAAACCGCCTCATTGATCATGGGCGCCAGTACACGGTTCACGATAAAGGCCGGGAAGTCTTCGGCATTAGCGGTGGTCTTGCCCAACGATGTGGCGAAGGCGCTGGCGGCCTCATAGGTCTGGGCGTCCGTGGCTATGCCTCGGATGATCTCCACCAGCTTCATCAGCGGTACGGGGTTCATAAAGTGCAGGCCGATAAACCTCTCCGGCCTATCCGTCACCGAGGCTAAGCGTGTGATCGAGATGGACGACGTATTGGAGGCCAGAATGGTCTGGGGCGCCAGATAGGGGATCAGACTGCGGAAGATGCTCGTCTTGACGCCTTCATTCTCAGTCGCCGCTTCGATGAGCAGGTCCACCTGGCCCACGTTTTCCGCCTCCGGCGCCGGTTGGATACGCGGTAGGGCGATTTCCATCTGATCGTGGCCGATCATGCCCTTGGAAACCTGACGCGCAAGATTGCGGCGCACCGTATCCAGCCCCGCTTCGATCCTTTCTGGAGACAGATCGTGGAGACGCACGTCATAACCGGACAGCGCGCATACATGGGCGATCCCGGCGCCCATCTGACCCGCGCCTATGACGCCGATCGTCTTGATTTCGACCATTCATCCCGCCTTGAGGCTGGCCCGGTCGCTGCGTTGCGCAGCGCTCGCCATGAACACGGCGACGTCACCGATACGTCGTTGCTGCGTCGCACACAAGCGGCAAAGCTCGCGAGTTGTATACATGCGGCCTTAAGCCGTCGCCATGGCCGACAACCGGGAATAGACGCCGCCGAGGGTGACCAGGGCCCCATGATCGCCCTCCTCGATAATGCGGCCGTCCTGGAACACCAGTATGCGATCAGCGCTGCGGATGGTGGAGAGGCGGTGGGCGATGACGATAGTCGTGCGGCCGGCCATGAGGGCCTCTGTCGCCGCCTGGACCAGTCTTTCGGTCTCCATGTCCAGCGACGAGGTCGCCTCATCCAGCACCAGGATCGGGGCGTCGGCCAGAAAGGCGCGGGCGATGGCCACCCTCTGCCGCTCCCCGCCGGACAGCTTGACGCCGCGTTCGCCCACTAAGGTGTCATAGCCCTTGGGCAGGCGTTGGATGAAGTCGTGGGCGTGGGCGCGCCGTGCCGCGGCGATGATCTCATCATGACTGGCCGCCGGCCGACCATAGGCGATGTTTTCGGCGATGGTGCGGTGAAACAGGGCCGGGTCCTGGGGCACGACGGCTATGGCTTGGCGTAGCGAGGTCTGGGCCAACTCCGCAATGTCTTGTCCATCGATCATGATCCTGCCGCCCTCCAGGTCGTAAAGGCGTTGGATCAGCTTGACGAAGGTCGATTTGCCCGCACCCGTCGGCCCGGCGAGGGCGATGCGCTCCCCAGGCGAAATGGCGAGCGAAAAGTTGCGATAGAGGGGCTCAGGCTGGTTGGTGTAGCGGAAGGTCACCTGCTCGAAGCGGATTTCGCCGCGCAGCCCGCCGGGGCGCGGGACGAAGGCGCGCGCATCCGGCCCATCCGCCACCTGAGGCGCGGTGCGCATGTAGAGGGCGATGTCCATGGTGTCGTCCAGGCCGCGCTGCAGGTTTCGCGTCGTCTCGGCGAAGGTGCGCATATAGCCGCTCATCAACATGAAGGCGGTAATGGCGAAGGCCACATCCCCCGGCGAGGCTCGCCCCCTTGCCCAAGCCCAGACTAACAGACCCGTCAGCCCCGCTTGCAGCGAAATCAGCATCAGGTTCTGGCCCAGATTGACCGTGTTGAAGGCGTTCCAGGTGCGGATCACCGCCTCTCGCCAGGCGGCGGTGATTTTGGCGTAGCGCGCCTCCTCCCTCGCCTCTGCGCCGAAGCTTTTCACCACCGCATTGGCTCCAATGGCGTCGGCTAGACTCGCGCCGAGTTTAGAGTCCAGAGCGATGGATTTCAGATTCACCGGCCGAATAAACCTGGCCGTCGTGATCAGGTTATAGGCCATGAAGGTCGCGATCATGACGGCGCAGAATAGGCCTGCCAGCGGCCAGCGCAGGCCCATGGAGACGGCCAGCCCGATCAGAACCAAAAGGCTTGGCCCGAGCGCCAGGAAGATGGCGTCCGACACCGTGTCATAGCCCCACATGCCGCGGGTGATCTTGCGCACGGTCGATCCGGCGAAATTGTTGGCGAACCAGTCCGATGAAAAGGACTGCACCCTTTGGAAGCTTTCGTTGACGATCTCTTCCATATTACGAACGTAGAAGCTGTTCATCGTCCTTAAGGCGCGATTTCGAAAGACGAAGAAGCCGATATACAAAGCCGACAAAAAGGCCCAGGCGCGCCAGGCGGCCTCGGCGTGGCGATCAGGTTGCGACACCGCCTCCACCAGGACGCCCGCCGCCCAAGGAATGGCTACGTCGCACAGTGTCCCTGCCAGCATCAGGGCGATGACGATGGCGAGGCGCATGGGCCGTCGCACCCATTGCGCCGCGATAAAGCCGAGCACGGCCCAGTTGGACAAGGGCTTGCGCGCCTCGACGCCTTCGCCGTCCGGCTCCTGATTCAGTATGTCCGTCATGACGGCACGATAGCTGAGCTGTGGCCGGGGCGCGAGGGCGGGAACCCGCATTTTCGGTCATGGCTTCGCTTAGCAGCCTCCGACTGCGACAAATAAGCTCAGACATAAAATTAGGGTTTATTCAAATAAAGGATGCTCGAAATCAGATTATTAATCTGGTGAGAGGGATTATAGACTTTGAGATGATAGATTCAAAAATCTAATTATAAGTATGATGTTTCAATCTCGCGGTGAAAAATTACGTCTTTGGGCGCTCGTGTTCGGCGGGTCAGACCTGCCAGACCCTGATCGTCTGCAACTCTTATCCGATAGAGGGAGGCGACATGCATAGGTCAACAATAGGTGCAGCGGCTCTCGCGGTTTGCGTGCTAATGGGCGGACAGGTTCAGGCGCAAGACGCGCTGCCTCTGAAGCCGGTGGAGATCAAACCTTCGCCGATTCACGCCATCCCTAATCCCGCAGAGGATGATGAAGATGCAGCTCCCGCGCGGAGGTCGGTCGCGCCGCCCGCGCCCGCTGTGGGGACGCTCAACGCCCAGATGGAGGCGATGCAGGCCCGGCGGACCCAGCGCCTGGCGAGCGCCGTCGCCGGTCAGGCCGCACGCGGTCCGACGTCGCTGGGCGCCCGTTCCGTCGCCATCGCCCAGCGGGTGATGGACGCGGCGGCGGCCTTTGACAGCTATACCCGCCAAGGCGCCGCGATCCGGCCCGATTTCCAGGACGGCGCCGCCGTCGCCCGCGCCGTCCTTGAAGGCGCCGGCTATGAGCCCAACCAGTTACAGCAGGGCGCCGTGGCTTATGCCGCCCTTGTGGCTCTGCAGGAGCCGCACTTTGTCCAGGGCGTCCATGATCTGGGCCAGGACCCAGCGGGGCGGGAGGCCTTGATTCAGAGTCTGATGTCTCAGCCCGACGTCGCCCTGAAATTGCCGGGCGCGCGCGATGCGGGCGTGCTGATCGTCAGCGTCGAAGGCCGCATGGGCGCAGGTCTTTTGACCTCCGGCGCGTCCGTCAAACAGGCGGCCTATGACCTTCAGGGTCAGGCCTGGTCTAAGGACGCCATCGCGGAACCGGAGGGGCTGATCGCCGGCGTCAAGCGGCGTTCGGCCACGCCCATGGCGCTTACACCGTCGGACGCGCCCAGCCTCATCGCAACTGTGCTCAGTAATCGTCAAGCCGGTGTCGAGGCTGCGGCCCTGGAGGCGGCCCCTACGCCCACGGTCGCCCGCGGCTTGGCCCTCGCCGCCCTGGCCATCCTTGGGGCGGCGGGGGAGGAGCGGGCGGACGACCTGACCGCCGTCATGACCGAGGCGAAGAGCGGCCAGTGCGTCCAGATGGCCAAGCTGAACCTTTATCAGTGCCTGTCTGCGGCTGGCCCGCATTATGAGGGAGCCTTCTGCCTCGGCCGTCACGCCTTGATGGAGACGGGGCAATGCGTGGCGACGGCCGTGAACTGGCGCTCCGCGCCGAAGGGCATCTATGTACCCGTCGCCCTGGCCTCTCTCAACGGCCCGGAACATGACAGCGTGATGGCGAAAGCGCCTTTAGCCGCGCCCATCTCGGTCCCAATCGCAGCCCCGCCTGCGCCTATTCATGTGGCCAGCGCTGACGCGGCGCCTGAATCACGCCCTTCGACCCCGGCGCCCTTCATGGCCCCATCCCGCTGGCGCCCGGCCGGACCGGCGCCCGGCGACGCCTTTGTGGGCGGCCCCTATGACCCTTCCGGCGTCGAAGCGGCGGCGCGCCAGACCCTGGCTCAGACTCCGCCGCCAACTGCGCCGACGTCCCTGGCTTATGGGGAAGCCTCGCCGGATTAGTGGTCTTGACGCCCGCCGTGGCCAAAGGGCTCTCAGCCAAGATCGGTCTGGGCTAATTTCGTGCTGAAAGATCGCGGGCCAAGGCCAGCGCGCCGATCAGGCCGGAATTTTCGAGGACGGCGGGGACGAGGAGGGCGTCGATATTTTCCTCGGTCTTATAGCGATCAATATAGCCGCCCAGATGCGCCAGGAGGTGCCGCCGCGTTGCGATTAAAAGTTCCTGTCGCGCGCCGACGCCGCCGCCGAGCACGATCCGCTCGGGCGCCGTCGTAAGGACCAGGCTCATGCACAGTTGCGCCAGGTAATCGCCGGAGAGGTCCCAGCAAGGATGACCGAGGGTGAGCCGTGAGGCGGGGGCGCCGAGGCGAGCTTCTAAGGCGGGGCCGCTGATCAGGCCCTCAAGGCAGGCGCCATGGGCGAAGCAGACGCCCCTGAAATCATCATCCTTGCGCTGCCGCACGAGGACGTGACCGGCCTCTGGATGGCCGGCCCCATGCACGGGCTTGCCGTTCGCCACCACGCCGACGCCAACGCCTGTCCCAACCGTTATGTAGGCATAGTCAGCCGCGCCGAACACGCTAAAACCCTGCTCGCCAAGGGCGGCGGCGTTGACATCTGTCTCCAACGTCATGGGGAGGTTGAAAGCCTGTTGCAGCGGACCCAGCAGGTCGGCGCCGGCCCAGCCGGGCTTGGGCGTATTGCCGAAATGGCCATAGGCGCTCGACATGCGGTCAAGGGTTATGGGGCCGAAGCTGGCCACGCCTATGGCGTCGAAGTCATGGCCTTGGGCCTTGAAACCGTGCAACGCCGCGATGATGGCCTTCAGCGTGCTCTCAGGATTTAAGGTCTGCAGCCGAACGGGGTCTGCATAGTTATGAGCGTCCGTTCCCACCGTCACCAGGACCTTGGTCCCGCCCAGCTCAATGGCGGCGACGCTCACCGGGCGAGCGGGAGCCAACGCTCTCACTCGCCCATCAACCGATCCACCACCGCCTTCGCCTCTGGGCTCGCCCAATCTGCTTCGCCCGCCATTACGGCGCGCTCAGCGCCCGTCTTGTCGAAGATGACGGTGGTGGGGAAGCCTTGGAGGCGGGGAGAAAGGTCGGACATGAAGCCGTATTTGGCGTCTTGATAGAAGCTGAGCGGCGGGTGTTTGGCGATGAAGGCCTTGGCCGTGTCGCTCTGGGCGGATTGATCCAGGCTGATAGCCACGACCTTGACCGGCCTTCCGGCATAGGCGGCCTGGAGCGCAGCGAGCGTCGGCATTTCCTTCACGCACGGCGCGCACCAGGTGGCCCAGAAGTTGACGATCAGCACCTTGCCCTTGAAGGCGGAGAGATGAACCGTCCGGCCGTCAGCATCGACAAAGGGCGTTGCAGGGTAGCGGATAGGGTCGCTGATGACCTGCAACCGCGTCATCGATCCCTTGGCCAGGGATTGCAGCCCCTGTTCGGAACCGGGTTTGGCGACAGCCAGCACGATGACGTATAGGACGGCCAGCAGGCCCACCAGGGCCGCGCCAATAATGGCAGCCGAAAGGCCGCGCCCGATGATCTTGTGGCCGTACTGCACTTGCGCAGTCAGGCTCGGGGCCTCGGACCGGTTCGCTTGATGAGGTTCGATGTCGCTCATGATCGACGCGGTTTCCCCTGCGCTAGACGACCCCAAGGCGGGCCAGGACTCCGCCGCATCCGCGCCTGCCCCTGCGGGCCAGAGCATGTGGGGCGGCCGGTTCGCGCGCAAGCCGGCGGAGCTGATGCAGGCCATCAACGTTTCTATCGGCTTTGACAAGCGGCTATGGGCGCAGGACCTGGACGGCTCCCGCGCGCATGCGGCGATGTTGTCCGCCCAGGGTGTGATTGCAAGCGAAGATGCTGCGAAAATCCTGCACGGTCTTGATCTGATCGAAGCGGAAATGACGGCGGGAACCTTCCCCTTCCGTGACGAATACGAAGACATTCATATGAATGTAGAGGCGCGGCTGGCGGAGCTGATCGGGCCGGTCTCAGGTCGGCTGCACACCGCCCGTTCCCGCAACGACCAGGTGGCCCTTGATTTTCGCCTGTGGGTGCGCGACGCCTGCGACCGCACGGTGGGCCAGCTTCAGACCCTGCAACGCGCCCTGCTGGCCCAGGCGGAGACCCATGCTGATCTGATCATGCCGGGCTTCACACACCTGCAACCGGCCCAGCCGGTGACGTTCGGCCACCACCTGATGGCCTATGTAGAAATGTTCGGTCGCGACGCAGCGCGGTTCGCAGACGCCCGAACGCGGATGAACGAATGTCCGCTCGGCGCCGCCGCCCTGGCGGGCTCGCCCTTTCCCATCGACCGCTTCGCCACAGCCAAGGCGCTGGGGTTTGATCGGCCCACAGCCAATTCGCTGGACAGCGTGTCGGATCGCGATTTTGCCCTGGAGGCGCTGTCGGCGGCCTCGATAACGGCGGTGCATTTGTCGCGTCTGGCTGAAGAAATCGTCGTCTGGGTCACGCCCCAGTTCGGCTTTATCAAGCTGACCGACGCCTTCACCACCGGCTCCTCCATCATGCCGCAGAAGCGCAATCCCGACGCCGCCGAGCTGATCCGGGCGAAGGTGGGCCGTATTCTGGGGGCGCTCACCAGCCTGACAGTGGTGATGAAGGGCCTGCCGCTCGCCTATTCCAAGGACATGCAGGAAGACAAGGTTCCGGTGTTCGAGGCGTTTGATGCGTTGGACCTGTCGCTGGCCGCCATGGCCGGCATGATCGCCGATCTGGAGCCCCAGGCGGGTCCCATGGCGGCGGCGGCGGGCCGGGGCTTTCCTACGGCGACAGACCTGGCCGACTGGTTGGTGCGTACGCTCGACATCCCCTTCCGTCAGGCCCACCACATTACCGGCGCGGCGGTGAAAGCGGCGGAGGAACGCGGCGTCGATCTGGCGGACTTGCCACTGGAGGCGCTACAGGCCATTGAACCTCGCGCCACAGCGGCCGTTTATGATGTGTTGTCGACTTCGGCGTCGGTGGCGAGCCGTTTAAGCTATGGAGGAACCGCGCCGTCCGCGGTTCGCCAACAGATCGACCGCTGGAAGGATCGCCTCATATGAGCCGTATCACCTTATCCATCACGCTGAGTCGCCTTGCGCCGCGTTTGGGCGCTTTGGCGATCCTCTCTCTCGGGCTGATCGGTTGCGGCAAGGTCGGCCCGCTGATGCAGCCTGCGCCCCTGTTCGGAGAGCGGGCCAAGGCGGAATACTATGCGGATCGTCAGGCCCAGGCCGCGGCCGCCCAGCAGGCCAAGGCGAGCCAGAAGGACCCCAATGGTTCGGCCGATAAGCAGGTCGAGTCCGAGTCTTCGACAATCACAAACCGTACGGGCGACGATCCACATTACGATCCGGACAATGTGCCCAAGACGACGCGCGATATACGCGATCCGGATACGCTAATGACTACGCCACGCAACTCGCCCGTGCCTGGCGCTCCCAACTCCATGGGGCCGACTCCAGACATGTCGCCGCCCTAAAAAGATGAACCATTTCGACTATCGGCCTGATCCAGCGGGGACGGGACCGGCGCAGATGCGGTGCGAGGACGTGCGCCTCAGCGCCATAGCCGAAGCTGTCGGGACCCCGGTCTATGTCTATTCCAGCGCCACGCTGGACCGGCACTATACGGTGTTCCGCGACGCCTTCGCCCCCCGCACGCCCCTGATCGCCTATGCGGTCAAGGCTAATTCCAGTCTGTCCGTCCTCTCCACCCTCGCCAAGCTCGGGGCCGGGGCGGATACCGTTTCGGAGGGTGAGATCAGGCGCGCCCTGGCCGCCGGCGTTCCGGCCGGGCGGATCGTCTTTTCCGGCGTCGGCAAGACGGACGCGGAACTGGCGTTTGCGCTGGATGTCGGCGTAGCGGAAATCAATGTGGAGTCGGAGCCGGAGCTTGTGCGCCTAGCCGAGATTGCGCGTCAGCGCGGCGCGCGGCCGGCCATCGCCATCCGCGTCAATCCAGATGTCGGCGCCGGAGGGCACGCCAAGATCTCCACCGGCAAAAGCGACAACAAGTTCGGCGTCAGCTTGGCGGAGGCGGAGCGGCTTTACGCCTTTGCGCACGCCGACCCCAACCTCGACCCAGTCGGCGTCGCCTGCCATATCGGCAGTCAGATCAGCGATCTCACCCCCATGCGCGAAGCCTTCACCACCATGCGGGTGCTGGTGGAGCGTCTGCGCAGTCAGGGCTTGAGCGTGCGCCGTCTCGATCTCGGCGGGGGGCTTGGCGTTCCGTACTTCAATCATCTCGAACCGCCGAGCCCGCTCGACTTCGCTGCCATGGTCAACCAGGTCGTTGAGGGGCTGGACGTGGAGCTGGCCTTTGAGCCTGGCCGCCTTATCGCCGCCAATGCGGGTGTCTTGGTGTCCCGCGTGATCCATGTGCACGAGCGGCCGGAGGGGCCGCGCTTTCTAGTGCTGGATGCGGCCATGAACGACCTGATCCGTCCGGCTATGTATGACGCCTATCACGATATTCGCCCGGTCGCAGAGCCGACGGCGGGCGTACAGACTTTAGCCTATGACGTGGTCGGGCCGATCTGTGAGACGGGCGACACGTTTACGCGGGGTAGGGAACTGCCGACGCTGGCGCGTGGGGACCTGGTCGCCTTTATGAGCGCGGGCGCCTATGGGGCGACGATGTCGAGCGAGTACAATTCTCGCCCCCTCGTACCGGAAGTGCTGGTGCGCGGCGATCAGTTCGCTGTTACGCGCCGCCGTCCGACGCATGAGGAGATGCTGGCGCGGGACCAACTGGCTCCCTGGCTGTAGGCGGCGCCTACGTTCCGCTAGCCCATTGTCGACGCATTTCACCTTCGCCACCGTGCCACAAACAGCAAGTCTTGGCGTTCCAGGCATGCGGCGCCATGCTGGTTAAAGACGTGCAGCAGGATCGCCTATGCCCAATCGCCTTAACGTTCTGATGCCTCATTTCGCCCGCCACGAGGGCCAATGGATCGGAACCTATACGCACACCACGCCTGATGGCGCGGTCAACGATCAGTATGAAGTGCGCATAATTGCGGAACTTCCGGATGATCAGAGCTCCGACTTTCGTCTTATCACCCACAATATTTGGGCCGACGGGCGAGAGAGTCGCGGTGTTTATGAGGCGGTCTATCGCGACGGCAAACTCTGGTTCGATGGCGATCTCATCGGCTCCATGTGGGAGGTGGATGATATGACGGTCTACCTCCGCTTCGGCTTCCGCCACGATCCCTCGATCACCGTCTGCGAAATGCTGCAGATCAGCGCAGATGGCCAGCGCCGCGCGCGCACCTGGCACTGGTTCCGCGACGAGACTCTGTTTCAGATCACACTGACGAAGGAGCGACGCTGGTCCGACCCGTCGGTGGCGCCCCATGGAGACTTTGCGGCGGCAAATTGATGAAAGACGCCATTTTCGCTTCGCTCAACAAGGCGGGCGACTAAAAACGCCGTTCGAGCGTTTAGCGTCTTCAGGGTGTAGCTGGCCGCCTTGATCGTCAGACCGCGCCAACCCGGGGCGGCGCGCAAAGGAGCAGAATATGGATATCATTATCGGCACGCGTGTCTGGTCGACCTGGTCCATGCGGCCGTGGTTGGCGCTGGAGCATACGGGAGTCGCGTTCGACGAGACCCTGATCCCGTTGCGCGAGCATACAAGTTCTGAGGCGGTCGCCGCCGCTTCGCCATCGGCCCTGGTGCCGGTGCTGAAAGATGGCGACTTGATCATCTGGGACTCTTTGGCGATCTGCGAATACCTGGCGGAGGCCTATCCCGCTGCAGGGCTTTGGCCGACGGACATCGCCGCGCGCGCCCTGGCCCGATCTGCTGCGGCGGAAGTCCATTCCGGTTTCGCCTCGCTGCGGGGAGAATGCCCCATGGACCTGGCCAAGCCTGTTCACACTGCGGACCTGTCTGAGGCCACCAAGATCAATATCCGCAGGATCGTACGCCTTTGCGGCGACTTGCTTTCGCGTTTCGACGGCCCCTTTCTCTGCGGATCATGGGGCATAGCCGACGCCTTCCTCACCCCCATCGCCACGCGCTTTCGCACCTATGGCGTCCGGCTGTCGGATTATAGCGATGACGGCGAGGTCGCGGCTTATATGACCGCCTTGCTTGAAGCGCCGGAATTTCTGGCTTGGGAAGCGGCGGCCCTGACGGAGGCGGCAGGCTAAACCGCCCTACCGCCAGCCATAGTTGAAGCTGATGCTGATCCGATTCGACTTGGCGCCGTTGGCCGGAACCTCATGCCTCAGCCAGCTCTCCCACATGAGAAGCGTTCCAGGTTTGGGGGTCAGGTAAACAAAGCTCCGGTCTATCTCATCTGTGTCCGCGCGCCGGGGCGGGGCGGCCATCATCAGGGGCAGGCGGGGGTCTTCAAAACGAATGGCGCTGCATCCCGGCGGGGTGCGCACATAGACGGTGCCGGAGAGGACGCTATGGGGATGGACATGCCCGGTATGGGCCGCGCCCGGCTTCAGCACGTTGACCCAAAGACTGTCCAGCTTGAGCTTTCGCGCGCCCAGATCGAAGGCGAGCATGTCGGCGAAGGCGGCCGCTTGGCGGTCCAGTTTCTTCTTCAGGTCGGCAAAGACAGTGGCGCGTTGCGGCAGGTCCGCCAGAGACGCGTAGGATGTATAGCCGCCATAGCCCTTGGCCCTGCACCAGGCCCGACCTGCCTTGTCCTCGTCCGCCAGCATCCGGACTGCGTCTTCCAAATCGGCGTTGAAGGCGTCGAAGTTGCGATCCTGGGCGAGGTTGGCCTCGTAAATGCGGGTCGGGAAGAGGGTGCGGACGCTCATGGCTCAGATTTAGCGATTTGAACTGTCTTTCTCCACCCGCGCCTTGCGCGGTGCTGCATCAGTCCGCCGCCATGTCCCGGCGAACGCGCTTGGCCGCCAAGGCATAGTGGAGCGCCGCCCATAGATAGACCAGCGTGCACGATAGAATGGCCCAGCGCACGCCATTGGCCGACGCCGCCTTGCACTGACCGCCCAGAACCGCTGTCGCGCCAGCCGCCGCCTTGCCGCCCTTGCAGAGGCTGAGAAAGTCGCCGCCAGGGGTCAGGCCGGCGAAGTTGTGTGCGGCGTAGAGATCGCTGGCCATCCCCACAAGCGTCGGACCAAATCCCAGACCGATGAAGTTGATGGCCAGGAACAGGAGCGCCGTCGACGTGGCCCGCATCCGCGGCGTGACCATGTTGTGCATGACGCCAAAACTCGGACCCAGATAGGTATAGTGCAGCATGGGCGGAAAAATCAGGATCGACACGGCCAGGGGCCAGTTTGGGGCCAGATACCCTGCGATATAGAGCGGTGTCGCCAGCGTCAGGCCTATGGCCGGCGTCCAGACATACCAGCGGCCATCCATGCGCCCGACTTTGTCGGTGATCAGGCCCCCGGCCAGGGTGCCCACGGCGGCGGCGAGACCTGTAATTATGCCCAGCACCAGCCCGGCCTGGGCGAGATTGAGGTGGAAGGTGCGGATGAAATAGGGGCCGGCGAAGGCGCCCACGCCATAGCTGGCGAAGGAGGCCAGGCTCGCCCCCGCCGCCAGGTGCAGAAAGGAGGGGCGCGATCCCAGACGGCGCAGCACAGCCATGAAGCTGGGCGCTTTTTCGCCCTGGGCGGCCAGCAGGGCCTCGCCCACCTCCGACTGGCCCCGGGCCGGTTCCTTGATGGTCAGTTGCGTCAGAACGGCGAGCACGAGGCCGGGCAGACCGACGATAAAGAAGGCGGGCCGCCAGCCGAACCTTTGCGCGATCAGGCCGCCCAGGACGGCGCCGAGCAGGACGCCGATGGGGATGCCTAAGGAGTAGATCGACAGGGCGGTGGCTCGCCAC
>Ga0116226_10000515_pt1 | contig 32987 bp, 39 predicted proteins | sample S1TSphfallax_FD_89692 | JGI IMG/M metagenome (GOLD analysis project Ga0116226, IMG submission 89692) | Host-associated microbial communities from peat moss isolated from Minnesota, USA - S1T2_Fa - Sphagnum fallax MG | ecosystem: Host-associated > Plants > Peat moss > Unclassified | place: USA...
GAGTAATACTGCAAACCTGCATTCTCAAAGGCTTGCTTGAATATACCACGAATAGCGGTGGCACTTTGCCAATGGTGACGGGAAAGTATGGGGGTAAAGTTATTTTCCGTATCATGCACCAATTCTTCTTTGGGAAATAGCGGGTCGTTATCGGTAAATAGCTTTTCTTCCTGCAAATAATACACCCAATCTAAAATAATCTGGTGAATATCATCACCAACAGGGTAAAATTTGGTGTGTATGTGTTTCCCAAACTTGGTGGCAACTTCTTTGGGGTCTTGTACCACATATTTTTGAGCAGTGTTTAGGTGTTTTATTTTTAGTCCAATCAATGCACCATCCCGCACACCCGTTGCAAAAACAAAAGCAATGATTGCTTTGTTGCGTTTGGCAACAGGCGTATTGCTGCTGGGCATAGTGGCAAGTACCTTGCGTATCTGGGCTTCGCTGGGGTACTCTTTTAGCTTTTTACTCTGGATTTTGTTTTTGTCGTTTTCGTTTAAGTTCAGATATTCAATATCGTTATAGCGGACTTGCGTTTTATAGCCTGGTTGCGTGGCTAACCATTTGAGAAAATCTTGCAACGGGTGTAAAGTGTGGGCAATCGTGGACACACTCAAAGGCTCGCCGTTCTTGTTTTTGGTTTTTAGCAGGTGTGACTTAAAATTGACTGCTTTTTTGCTATTGAAAGTTTTGAAGCCTTCGTGATTTGCAAATTCTTCATAGCGGATTATGGCTTTTCTGGCATTTTCGATTGTCTTCGGACTTTTGCCGTGTGCCTCTTTTTCGTAAGCAAAATATTTGGCTTTTATGCGTTCATTTTCAGGGTTAAATTTAATCATGTTTTTATGCTCCTTTGGTTTCACAATTAGAGTTGCTATTGGTGGACTGTACTAATGCCGATTGTTGTAGCGTGTGGATGGTGAGGGCATTTTCTATTTCTGCTATGTTTCTAAGTGAAATAATCTTGCTGATTTTGCCGTTGCAATGTTCACAAACGGCTTGCAATAGAGCTGTTTTTGAGTTCATTTTTGTGATGGTGGCGAGGTTTTCCCATGCTTTGCGTTTGGCTTGGCAAGTGCAGCAACGAAACTCATTTACGGATAACGTGATTTTGTTTTTGAGCTGGCGAGCTTTCAGAAATTCAATAACCACCTGCCCATAAATCATATACGGATAAACGTCATCAATACGTTGCAACCCTTCGTGTTTTGTCCAGTTGCTAATCGTATTCGTATGGCAACCGATCACGTCCGCTAATTCTTGCAGCGAATAACTGTATTTTGCTTTGATGGTTCGTGTGTTGATTCGCCTCATTTTTGAAACTCTGAAATAAGGGCGTGAATATCCTCAGCTTTCCATGCAGTGGTATTTTTCCCTAGTTTAACAGGGCGAGGAAAGCGTCCCGTTTTTACACCAGCCCACCAGGTGCTTTTGCTTACGGGAAATAATTTTAGCACGGTGGCAAGGCGTACAAAGCCAATTTCTGGAAGTGATGTTTTCGTAGTCATTAGTTTATGCTCCTTATATAAAGTGTGTAATACTATATACACACTGAGGTTAAAAAAGTCGTGATTATAGCTTTAGAGCCTGTATTCTGTAACCAGCCGAATCTTTTGAAACATTGAAAGTCTGCGATAGTTTGCTTCTAAGTTCATAAAAATTTCTGATTTTTTCATTTGTATATTGATGGATGTATGCCCTCCTAAAACTTGTTTCAGGCATAAGCAATCCCGCTGCTAACATATTCGCCTGAGTTTCCAGTTTTTTCTTTTCGTGTTTTTGTAGGTTTTTGTGAAAAAAGGGGCTTGCAGAATCCAGCATATATTTACTATGCAGGGTATAGTGTCCTATTTCATGTGCTATCGTAAAACGCAAAATATGCTCTTTGGTTTCTTTGTCTTGCCCATAAGGTTCAAGCGAGTTATCGCATAAAATCATTTTCTCTTCGGGCAATATCATACCTAAAGTTTCACTTCCATAGCATGATTGCAGGTCAATAAAGCCGATTTTCAGCCCCAGTCTATGCGTTGCAATGCCCTCTATGTCCGTAATAGAATCGTTGATATAGTTACTGCTTAATTCCTGAGCTTTCTGTTTTATGAAATCCTCATCAAGATAATCAATCTTCATTTTTTTTCTGCCCACTCCCTTAAAAGACTTGCATATTTTTGTGGTGAGTTTTGGATAATAGCCAATAACTCTGAATCAACTTTATTTGCATAAGATAGTAATAAATCTGTATCATAACCCAGTAAATGTGACATTTTTTTAATAACCTCTTCAGATGGAGCTGGAAATTCTCCTCGTTCGATTTTGCTTAAATAGGTTGGCGTAACATCAAGTGCTATAGCAAATTGCCGTTGGCTATATTCTTTTTCTTCACGCAGTTTTTTAATTTTTTTTCCAAAAGTTTCCTTATTAGTCATTTGCTTTATCCTTTTTTATGTCGTTTTAGACATTGTAGTACATACTACACACTGGCAATCCAGTCAAGTCTTTTCTTGAATAAAAAAGTGCAACACTGTCTAATCGGGTTTATTTGTTGTTTTGCTTATGTAGTCGCCCCACCATTGCATCATTTCTATACGCTCTGGCAGATATTCAGCGTGGTTATAAGCCGCACGAATCTGATTACGTTCACAATGTGCAAGTTGCCTCTCTATTACATCTGCACGAAAACCATTCTCATTTAGAATTGTTGAGGCGGTGGAACGGAAACCATGCCCTGTTGCTCTGCCCTTATAGCCTAAAACATCCAAAACCCGCAAAAACGTGTTTTCACTCATAATACTGCGAGGGTTATTTTGGCTTGGAAGCACAAAGTCGCAATGCCCTGTCAATTCATGCAACTCTTTTAAAGTAGTAATGCTCTGCGTAGAGAGTGGCACAATATGCTCTTCCTTCATTTTCATGCGAGAAGCTGGGATTTTCCATTGAGCTTTCACTAAATCAAACTCGCTCCATAATGCACCACGAATTTCGCCACTGCGTACAAAGGTAAGTACAAGCAATTTAAAGGCAAGCTGGGTGAGCAAGCGTCCACCATAGTCTTGCTCGTATCGTTCTAATTTTTGCATAAAGGCGGGTAGCTCTGATTCATTAAGGTGAGCATAGCCTACGCTTTTTGCTGGCTGTAAAGCACCTTTAAGGTCAGCGGTTATATCACGAGTGGCTCGCCCCGTTGCCACGGCATAGCGAAAAACCTGCCCGCTAGTCTGCATAAGCCTATGGGCAAGATCTCTGGCTCCCCTTGCTTCCACTTTTTTAACGGCAGCTAATATTTCTTGCGGGGTGATTATTTTCATGGGACGCTTGCCAATATGTGGGAATATATCCGCTTCCATACGTTTTAGGATATTTTCAGCGTGCTTTGGTTTCCATGTATGAATTTTTTGTTTGTGCCATTCTCGGGTTATGTTTTCAAAGTTATTTTCATACTCTTTTTGATTCTCAATTTTTGCCAGTTTTTTCACTTCTGAGGGATTGTGTCCAGCGTCCAGTTCCTTTTTTGCTTTATCTCGTTTTTCTCTTGCTTCAGCAAGGCTCATTCTTGGATATACTCCTAACGCTAATAGGTTTTCTTTGCCCATAAAGCGGTATTTCAAACGCCAATACTTATTGCCATTTGGCATGACAAATAAAAACATGCCTCCACCATCGGATAGCTTTATCGGTTTTGTATCTGTTTTGGCATTTTTGCATTCTGTGTTTGTTAAAGGCATTGGGGGTACTTTTTGCTATATGTTTTATATACCCCCAGATATACCCCCAAATTTTCTGGATTTGGTAAAACTATATCGGACGGCGTTGGAAACCAATATAGCCTGCAAGTGTTGATTTGTCTAGTGTTTTTGGATTGGATTGGACGCAGTTGTAGCGTTGAAATGGTGACCCCTACGGGATTCGAACCCGTATTCCCACCGTGAAAGGGTGGTGTCCTAACCGTTAGACGAAGGGGTCTTGCATAAAATTGCAAAACTAAACTGTTCTACTGAAAAACAGGTCGCTACTTTCACCAAAACTTCAAGCATTAGTCAAGAAGAATCTTCAAAAAAACACATTTTATTATAGTTTTTGTATTTTAGCATATTTTTTATATTGAATGCTTGCACAAATTTCAAGGCTATGCTAGCAGGTTCCCCAACCAATATATTAAGTCATTATTCTCAAGGAGTACTTCATGGAAATCCGTCCGTCAGAAATTTCAGACATTCTCAAAAAGCAGATCGCAGCATTTGATTCCAGTGCAGAGCTTGCAGAAACAGGGCAGGTGGTGTCGGTGGGTGATGGTATTGCTACCGTTTATGGGCTTGAAAACGTGCAGGCTGGCGAGATGGTCGAATTTGAAAGCGGTGTCAAAGGAATGGCACTTAACCTTGCGGCAGATAATGTCGGGGTGGTGATTTTTGGCAGTGATATTACGGTTAAAGAAGGCTCCACCGTAAAGCGTACGGGAGATATTGTCGATGCTCCTATTGGCAAAGGGTTACTCGGTCGTGTAGTAGACGGGCTTGGCAATCCTATTGATGGAAAAGGCGAGCTAAAAGACGTGGTGCGTTCACGGGTGGAAGTCAAAGCTCCTGGTATTGTGTACCGTAAGTCTGTGCATGAGCCAATGTCTACGGGCATTAAGGCGATTGATACGCTGATTCCGATTGGACGTGGACAGCGTGAGTTGATTATTGGCGATCGTCAAACGGGAAAAACCGCTATTGCGATTGATACGATTCTTAACCAGAAAGCAGCCAATGCTGGTAATGATGAAAGCAAAAAACTCTATTGTATTTATGTATCTGTGGGGCAGAAACGCTCTACTGTGGCTCAGGTGGTGAAAAAACTTGAAGAAGCAGGGGCATTGGAATATACGATAGTGGTGGCTGCAACCGCTTCTGAGCCTGCTCCGCTGCAATATCTTGCTCCTTATGTAGGATGTGCCATGGGTGAATATTTCCGTGATAACGGGATGCACGCCCTTATTATTTATGATGATTTGTCGAAACAGGCGGTGGCTTACCGTCAGATGTCCCTCTTGTTGCGTCGTCCACCAGGACGTGAAGCCTATCCAGGTGACGTGTTTTATGTGCATTCACGCTTGCTGGAACGCTCCGCTAAAATGTCGGATGATAAGGGGGCTGGTTCATTGACTGCCCTGCCTATTATTGAGACGCAGGCAGGTGACGTATCCGCATATATTCCTACCAACGTGATCTCCATTACCGATGGGCAGATATTTTTGGAAACGGAACTATTTTATAAAGGTGTGCGTCCTGCGGTGAACGTAGGGCTTTCCGTGTCGCGTGTAGGTTCTGCTGCCCAGATTAAGGCAATGAAACAGGTGGCGGGTACGATTAAGCTGGAACTGGCACAATATCGCGAGATGGAAGCCTTTGCCCAGTTTGGTTCCGATCTGGATATTGCTACGCAAAAATTGCTAGCTCGCGGGCAGCGTTTGACAGAATTGCTGAAACAGGCACAATATTCGCCACTTCAGACTGCCGAAGAAGTGTTAGTGATTTATGCAGGCGTAAAAGGCTATCTGGATAAATTGCCTGTGAATAAAGTGCGTGAATTTGAAACGGCATTGCTGCTTCAGGCTCGTACTGAACAAAGCCTTCTGGCAGAAATTACCAAAGACGAAAAGCTAACGGATAGCAGTGAAGCAAAAGTGCGTGCCATGATTGAAGATGTAATGAAGCGGTTTGGCTGATAGCCCCTTCATTACGCTTGAATAGTAACCTTATAAATTAAGCATGTTGTTATGCCTTCATTAAAAGACCTTAAAAACCGCATCAAATCGGTAAAATCCACGCAGAAAATCACCAAAGCCATGAAAATGGTTTCGGCGGCAAAGTTGCGTCGTGCCAAGGAACGGGCAGAATCCACCCGTCCTTATGCCGAGAAAATGGCGGAAATTGTGCAGGCAGTATCTGCCAGTGAGACTGCCAAAGCCAGCAACAATCTGCTCATGAACGGTACGGGCAAATCACACACGCATTTGGTGGTGGTGATGACTTCCGACCGTGGCTTGTGCGGTGCTTTTAACAGCTCCATTACCCGTGCAACCAGACGTAAGGTAAATGAGTTAAAGCAGGCAGGCAAGGACGTAAAACTCTATTGCGTAGGCAGAAAATCTTATGAATTGCTGAAAACCGATTTTGGCAAAATCATTATTGGGCGTTATAAGGAAGTGATGGGTAATCATATCGGGTTTGTGACGGCGGAGACGATTGCTCATGACCTGATTCACCTCTATGAAACGCAAGCGATTGATGCGGTGCATATTGTCTATAACCAGTTTAAATCTGCTATTTCGCAGGTAGTTACTTTCCAGCAGATTATTCCGCTGAGTGTACAGCAGGAAGCCAAAGTGACACAGTCCGCAGCTCCCTACGAATTTGAGCCTGAGGAAGAAGAAATTCTGGCAGATTTACTCCCTCGCAATATCAAAGTGCAGCTTTACCGTGCATTGCTGGAAAATGCTGCTTCTGAGCAAGGTGCAAGGATGACGGCGATGGATAATGCCACACGTAATGCAGGGGATATGATCAATAAATTGACGCTGAAATATAACCGTACAAGGCAGGCAACCATTACCAAAGAATTGATTGAAATCATATCCGGTGCGGAAGCGTTGTAATGGTAACCCTTGAGCAACTACACACGATTTATAAACCGCAGATTCTGGCGTTAGCCGAGCAGCAGGGTGTAGAAAATATTCGTGTGTTTGGATCAGTGGCACGAGGAGAGCAGTCAGAAGCAAGTGATGTGGATTTTTTGATTCATGTCCCGAAAGGTGTTGATCTAATGGATGTAGGAGGGTTGCATTGGCAGTTGGAAGCATTGCTAAACACAAAAGTACATTTTGTCATGGATAGTTCTATCAGTCCTTACATGAAGGGCAATATTTTGAGCGAAGCAGTGTGTTTATGAATATAAATCAAGGAAAACAGCATGATTGAGGAGAGAGATGTTCTGCCTGTAACGTGGGGTAAGGTTGTAAGGATTTGGTGGGCGTACACTTGGCGTGTTTTGCTATTTTCCATAGGTGTTGTTTTTGTATTCGGTGTTGCTGTTGGGTTCTGTACAGCACTACTTGGTTTATCGGGTCCTATGTCTGTGTCTCTTCATGTCTTGAGCAGTGTTGTTGGATTGATAATTTCTGTTTGGATTTCTGTTTGTGTTATGAAAAGGATTATCTCAAAAAGACTTGGTGATTTTAAAATCATTTTAGTCAAAAGCGAAAAATGAATGTAGTAGGCATTTTTAGGTAGTATAAATTATGGTAACGCTTGAGCAACTAAGAACGATTTATAAGCCACAGATTTTGGCGTTAGCCGAACAGCAAGGTGTAGAAAATATTCGTGTGTTTGGATCCGTGGCACGAGGGGAGCAAGGAAGAAATAGTGATGTGGATTTACTGTATCGTAGTCTACCCAACACAACCCTTTGGGAATTAGGAGGGTTTCAATATGGGTTACAGGAAATTCTACATGCGAATGTACATATTACGGATGAATGGTCGGTGAATCACTATGCTTTTCCTAAAGAAAAAGAAGCTATTTTTCGTGAGGCAATTCCATTATGACACTATCAGAAGCGGATATATGGAGACTGAATCATATGTTGGAAGCTATTGCTCATATTGAAGTCTGTGTCAGCCAAAAGGAATCTGCTGATAAATTTATGGAAACGGCATTAGAAAAGTTTATTCAGAATATTGGAGAAATGGCAAAAGGAGTTTCGTTAGAAATCAGATTATTATATAGCGAGGTTCCCTGGTCAAACATCATAGGAATGCGTAATATTCTGGTGCATGAATATTATAAAATTAAAAATGAAAGAATTTGGGACGTGGCAGAGCATAAAATTCCCGCACTCAAAAACTGGATAGAGGGTATTTTAGCTAACCATATGGAAAATAAGATAATAAACGAAGGAGAAAAAGATGGCAAATAAAGGTAAAATAACACAGATTATTTCCGCAGTAGTGGACGTGAAATTTGAAGAAGGGCAGCTTCCTGCTATTCTCAATGCACTGGAAACCACCAATGACGGCAAGCGTCTGGTGCTGGAAGTGGCACAACATCTGGGTGAAGGCGAAGTGCGTACCATTGCGATGGATTCCACGGATGGCTTGGTGCGTGGGCAGGTGGTAACCGATACGGGTTCCGCCATTACCGTTCCTGTGGGTGTGCAGACATTGGGGCGTATTGTGAACGTGATTGGGGAACCGATTGACGAAAAAGGCCCTATCAACAGCAAACATCATGCTCCGATTCATGCTCCTGCCCCTGATTTTATTGATCAGGCGACCGATAATGAAATATTGGTAACGGGTATTAAGGTTATTGACTTGCTGGCTCCTTATGCCAAAGGCGGTAAAATCGGGCTGTTTGGCGGTGCGGGTGTGGGTAAAACCGTATTGATTATGGAATTGATTAACAATATTGCCAAAGCCCACGGCGGGGTTTCGGTATTTGCTGGCGTGGGTGAGCGTACCCGTGAAGGAAATGATCTCTATCATGAAATGATTGAATCCAATGTTATCAATACCAAAGACCTGAACGCTTCTAAAATTTCGCTTGTCTATGGGCAGATGAATGAACCTCCCGGTGCAAGGGCAAGGGTAGCGTTGACAGGATTGACACAAGCCGAATATTTCCGTGATCAGGAAGGGCAGGACGTACTGTTTTTCGTGGATAATATTTTCCGTTTCACCCAGGCTGGCTCTGAGATGTCTGCCTTGCTGGGACGTATTCCTTCAGCAGTAGGTTATCAGCCCACACTGGCAACCGATATGGGGGCTTTGCAGGAGCGTATTACTTCTACCAAAAAAGGTTCCATTACTTCCGTACAGGCGGTATATGTACCCGCAGATGACTTGACTGATCCTGCCCCTGCTACTTCGTTTGCCCACTTGGATGCTACTACGGTACTGTCACGCCAAATTGCAGAACTCGGGATTTATCCCGCAGTGGATCCACTGGATTCCACCTCACGCATGCTGGATCCGCAAGTGATTGGTGATGAGCATTATCAATGTGCAAGGGATGTACAGAAAGTATTGCAAACCTATAAATCCCTACAGGATATTATTGCCATTTTGGGTATGGATGAATTGTCCGAAGAAGACAAGCTGGTCGTTGCTCGTGCAAGGAAAATCCAGCGTTTTCTCTCACAGCCTTTCCATGTGGCGGAGATATTTACGGGATCACCCGGGAAACTGGTGGGGCTTGCTGATACGATTAAAGGTTTCCGTGGTATTGTAGACGGCAAATATGATGATTTGCCCGAATCTGCTTTCTACATGGTAGGTACTATTGAAGAAGCGATTGAAAAAGCTACCAAAATGGCACTGGAAGCTGCGTAACCATCAAAAGCCCCGTGTACGCATGGGGCTTTTTTACTTTGCTTCAACCGTAAAAAATTATCGCTTTTCGATGATATTAATAGTAGCAACTCGTTTCATTTCGGTATATAGATAAAATATACTCACACTATCAAGCATTATGAGGCGATAATGGCTATTAATTTACATCTCCCTGGCAAACTGGAAACCTTGCGTCCTACCATTACCGTTATCGGGGTAGGGGGAGCAGGGTGCAATGCGGTGAATAATATGATTAGCTCCAACCTTGAAGGGGTTAATTTCGTGGTAGCCAATACGGATGCACAGGCTCTTGATAATGCCCTTACGGAACGTCGTATTCAGTTGGGTTCCAGCCTGACACGCGGGTTGGGAGCAGGTGCAAAACCTGAAATCGGACGTGCTTCTGCGGAAGAGGCTCTGGATGAAGTGGCTGCTGCGATTGAAGGCAGCAATATGGTATTTATCACGGCGGGTATGGGCGGTGGTACGGGGACGGGAGCTGCTCCTGTTATTGCCCGTTTTGCCAAGGAACGCGGCATTCTTACCGTGGGTGTGGTGACAAAGCCTTTCCAGTTTGAAGGTAATCACCGTATGCGTCTGGCAGAAAGCGGGTTGCAGGATATGCAGCAATTCGTAGATACGCTGATTGTGATCCCCAACCAGAATCTTTTCCGTATTGCCAATGAACGCACTACCTTTGCGGATGCGTTCCGTATGGCGGATGAAGTGCTGCATTCGGGTGTGCGTGGTGTCACCGATTTGATGATTATGCCTGGTTTGATTAATCTGGATTTTGCTGATATTCGTACCGTGATGAGCGAAATGGGTAAAGCCATGATGGGAACGGGTGAGGCGGAAGGGCCAAAGCGTGCCGTGGAAGCTGCCGAAGCGGCGATTTCCAATCCGTTGCTGGATGATGTTTCCATGAAAGGGGCGAAGGGCGTTTTGATTAATATTACGGGCAGCTATGACATGACCCTGTTTGAAGCAGATGAAGCCGCTTCACGCATTCGGGAAGAAGTAGACCCTAATGCCAATATTATTTTTGGTGCAACTTTCAATCAGGCACTGGAAGGAAAAATGCGGGTTTCTGTAGTGGCTACCGGTATTGATATGGGTGTTGCCAGCCAGCCTAATCCTGCCCAAAAAATGCCTGATACAGCAAGTCGTATATACGGCATTAATACCACTGCTACACCCCGTCCCAATGAAACCCGATTCCCTTTTGGGGGTAGTCCCGCCTTTGCTCAGCAACAGCGTCCGGCAGAAAGCGTTTCTGAGCCTGCAAGGCGTGTGCAACCCGTCATTGAGTCCAGATCGGCTCCTCTTTATAAGCCAGTTCAAGTCCATCAGCATTCTGCAACTAACGCACAGCCCCTGAATCAAGCGGTTGCGGAAAAAAAAACCAGCCTAGTATTCGTTAATCGCTTTAAAACTACGATTGGTTCCGTGATTTCGGAAGAAGTGGAAGAACAGCAGGTTTCACTTTCCGCAGCGGTTGGGATGCGTGAGAAAGCCTTTATCAGCCCCGCTGCTTCCCAGCCCGTACAACGCAGTTTTTTCAGTGAAAATGATGCTTCAACTTTAAATGCAACTCCATCCCTTCCTTTTGCAGAAGATAAGGCGGAAACGATTGGCAGTGCGATTAAATTCCTGCATAAAATGGCAAATGTGGGAAGGGCGTTGGCGACTACCAAGCCTGAGCGAAATGAACGGGCTTTGCAGGCTAGCGAGAAACCCCGCATTGAAGTGGTAACGGAACGCAAAAATTCTTCTACTGAAAGTCAGGAAGATTATCTTGATATTCCTGCGTTCTTGCGTCGCCAAGCCAACTAAGCCTATTATGAATAACAGTTACACGATTCTGCCCAGCCAGCATATTCATACCATGCGGGCAAAAGGGGAAATAATCTCTATCATCCCTTTTGATTCCGACCAGATACAGCCTGCCAGTCTGGATTTGCGGCTTGGGCATTATGCCTATCCCGTTAATACCAGCTTTTTACCAGCGACTGGCAGCGTTATGGAAAAAATGCAGAGGCTTGATCCTGATGCCGAGCGTTTTCGTATTGATTTAGGGCAGGGTGCGGTACTGGAAAAAGGCAAAGTCTATATTGTTCCGCTTTTGGAAGAGCTTGCTTTACCTCCCCATATTTCTGCTGTTGCGAATCCGAAAAGCTCGACGGGCAGGCTGGATATTTTTACCCGCCTGATTGCCGATGCAACCCCTGTATTTGACCAGCTTCGCCAAGGCTATCACGGCAAACTCTATCTCGAGATTGCCCCCCGCAGTTTCAGCATTGTAGCCAGAACGGGAGAAAGGTTGAATCAGATACGGTTCTTGAATCACAGCGAAGACAACAAAATCAAGCTGAGTGAGTGGAAAATGCTGATTGAAACAAAGCAGATTGTTTCAGAAATTCAGCCTGTTGAGGCTATTTCAAAACTGCGTTTTACGGTGGACTTGAAAGGAGATGGGAAGAAAGATACGCCCATTGGCTATCGTGCCAGAAAACATGGCTCCCGTATTCATTTAGACAAACGTAATTATCCCCAAACCGATTTCTGGGAGCCGATTTTTGGCAATTCACATCATGCGATTATACTTGATCCCGATACATTCTATATTCTTATGACCAAAGAAGGCGTTGCGATTCCACCCGAATATGCCGCTGAAATGCTGCCCTATGATAGCAGGGCAGGGGAGTTTCGTGTACATTATGCGGGTTTTTTTGATCCTGGTTTTGGCTGGGATATGGCAACTAAAAAGGCGGGAAATAGCCGTGCGGTGTTGGAAGTGCGTTCGCATGAAGTGCCTTTTTTACTGGAAGACGGGCAGATTGTGGGTTGGTTACAATATGAAAAAATGTCTGCCGTCCCTGAAATGCTCTATGGTAATGGCATTAAGTCGCATTATCAGGGGCAGGGGTTGAAACTGGCAAAACAGTTTTATAAGTAACGCTATGCAGCCCAAAACCGTAACTATTCTGGGATCCACAGGTTCGATTGGGCAAAGCTCGGTGAATCTGCTGAAGCTGCATCGTGAGCGATTTCAGGTGATTGCACTCACTGCCTATAATAATCCTGAAAAACTGGCACAACAGGCAAAAATCCTGGGATGCAAAAAAGCAGTGATAGGCAATGAAGCTCTCTATAAAGACCTGAAAGCTGCACTTTCGGGGAGCAATATTGAAGTGGCGGCAGGCGAAAAAGCTATTTGCGAAGCGGCTGCCATACCTTCGGATATAGTAGTTGCAGCGATTGTCGGGGCGGCAGGATTGCTACCTACCCTTACTGCTATCAGCCGTGGAGCCGTAATCGCACTTGCCAATAAGGAATGTCTGGTATGTGCGGGTGATATGGTCATGCAGCAGGCAAAACAGCACCACGCTACGATTATTCCTGTGGATTCGGAACATAGTGCTATTTTTCAGGTGTTTGATTTTGCTCAAGTGCAAGCGGTAGAAAAAATTACCCTGACTGCCTCGGGAGGGCCTTTCAGGGGATTGACTAAAGCACAATTACAAAATGTCACACGGGAGCAGGCACTGAAACATCCCAACTGGAGCATGGGAGCCAAAATTACGATTGATTCGGCTACCATGATGAATAAAGGACTGGAAATGATTGAGGCTTTTCATTTATTTCCTGTTAATGCAGATCAGATTGAGGTGATTATCCATCCTGAATCCATTATTCACAGTATGGTTTCGTATAAAGACGGTTCGGTGCTGGCACAGATGGGAACGCCCGATATGAGTACCCCCATTGCTTACGCTCTTGCCTATCCTCAGCGTATGGAAAGCCTCGCTAAAAAGCTGGATCTCGTGGGAATAGGGAAGTTACAGTTTTACGCCCCTGATGAAGTGCTGTTTCCTGCACTTGCTTTAAGCAAGGCAGCGTTGCGAACGGGTGGAAATGCTCCGCTTGTCATGAATGCAGCTAATGAAGTGGCAGTTGCCAAATTTCTGGCAGGGGAAATTGCTTTTCAGGATATTATCAAGGTGGTAAGTGGCGTGCTGGATGCTATTCCCTTTGCACCTATTACCAGCATAGAGGAAGTACTGATAGCGGATGCAAATGCCCGAAATGTTGCAAATGGCTCACCGACCCAATGAAATATAAGTAATACCTGCTTTTTTCATTTCTACCGGTTTATAGATATTTCTTAAATCTACTACCAACGGTGTGTTAAGCAGGTTACGGGTTTTTTCCAGATCCAGACGCATAAATTCATTCCATTCCGTAATAATGCTCAGGCAATCGGCATTTTCCATCGTTTCATATGCGTTATTGCACCAGATGATATGGTTATCAGGAAGCAGTTTTTTGGCTTCCTCCATCCCTTGCGGATCATAGACTTTAACAGTTGCTCCGAGTTTAAGCAATTCGGGGATGATGACGAGACTCGCACTATCCCGCATATCGTCCGTATTGGGCTTGAAGGTGAGACCCAGCATGGCAATGGTTTTGTTAGCAACGGAACCTCCACAGGCACTTACCATTTTTTCTGCCATTTTATATTTACGCAAATCATTGGAAAGCACGACACTCTCCACAATACGGCTGGCTGCTCCTGCATCTTCCGCCATTTTTACCAATGCGATGGTGTCTTTGGGGAAGCAGGAACCACCAAACCCGGGACCTGGCTCAAGGTATTTTTTGCCGATACGGTTGTCCATTCCCATACCCAGTGCGACATCTGAAATATCAGCTCCCAGTTTTTCGCACAAATCCGCCATTTCATTGATAAAAGCAATTTTGGTAGCAAGGAAGCTGTTAGCAGCGTATTTTATGACTTCTGCTGATTCCACGGAAGTAAATAAAATAGGGGTGCTGTTATTCTTAAGCGGTTGATAAATAGTTTTTATTATCTCTTCTGCCCGTTTATTTTCAACTCCCACAATCACCCGATCAGGACGCATGAAATCTTCAATGGCAGAGCCTTCCCTTAAAAATTCAGGATTGGAAGCTACATCAAACTCCAATGCAGGATTAGCTTTTTGAATCAGTTCCTTAATCTTTTTACCTGTTCCTGCCGGAACGGTGGATTTGGTGACAACCAGTATATATTTATGGCTGGAACGGGCAATTTCTTCTGCTGCGGCAAATACATAGGAGAGATCCGCATAGCCATAGCTATCATCGTAACGCGAAGGAGTCCCCACCGCAATAAAGACAATATCTGCATCTTGCAAGGCATTATGCAGATTATCATCAAAAGCCAGCCTGCCAGCCTTAATGTTGGATTGCAGCATGGCTTCGAGTCCAGGTTCATAAATAGTAGGCTTGCCCTGTTTGAGCTGTGCAATTTTTCCCTGATCCTTATCAACACAGGTGACGTTAAAACCAAATTCCGAAAAACAAATGCCGGATACCAATCCAACATAACCCGTACCGACAAAGACTAATTTCATAGTAACCGCTTTCCTTACAATTTATATGTAATACTATCCAACCCTTACATATCACCACCAATGGCATAAAGCAAAAATCTTTTCGTTGGAAACCATTAATTTCGATAGTCATCCATCGCCTTAACAAACTGTTCCATTGTCATATCCATCGCTCGAACTATTTTATACATAGTCAGCATTGTTGGATTAGCTATACCTGATTCAATTTTTCCTAATGTCTGGCGTGACAAGCCAGCTTTATTTGCAATAGCGTCATGGCTTAGACCACGCCTTTTCCTGGCGTCAACCAGCGTTCTAATCAGTGCTTTCGTAAATTTTTCATTTTCATATTCCATATCCTATAAAATAAAGGTTTGACAATTAAATTCACCGCACTTATATTCTCCGCTACTATATTAGCTAAAATGATGTAGGTGTATGAAAAAAAGATTGGACTAACCTGCTTTTCAAGAGAAATACATGGAAGAAAATAACTCAGCTATTATTATTGGATTTGTTTTATGTGGAATAAGTGGTTGTATAGTGGGAATTGCTATTGGATGGTTAATATGGAGTTAAGTAAAGTATTGGGAACTTTACCTATTTCCATATCCTGTCTATCAACCTCATTTCACAAAATTTTTCAGGATTTTGGTTACGGAGTCCTTCATATCGGCACGATCCAGTGCAAAGGCGATATTGGCTTCCAGATAGCCTTCACGACTGCCACAATCATAACGTATGCCGTCAAAGCGATAGCCATAAAAAGGTTGATCCTTAATCATGTCATTCATGGCATCGGTAAGCTGGATTTCACCACCACTGCCTTTTTTCTGATTTTCCAATACATTAAAAATACTTGAATCCAGAATATAACGTCCAATGATGGAAAGATTGGAAGGAGCATCTTTGGGATCGGGTTTTTCCACCAGCCCTTTAGCCGTCACCAGCTTGCCATTCTCTTTTGCTATATCCAATATCCCGTAACTTTTGGTTTTTTCGCGTGGCACTTCCATCACGGCTGCCATGTTACCGCCCTGATAATCTGCTACCATTTGAGCCAGACACCCCTTGGGAGACAATACCATATCATCTGCCAGAATAACCGCAAAAGGTTCATTCCCCACCAGATGCCTTGCACACCAGACGGCATGTCCCAACCCCATTGGCTCCTGCTGACGGGTATAGGCGATGCTGCCTGCGGGGGGCAGCCAGTCACGCGTTAAGGCAAGTTCTTTTTGTTTTTCTCTTCTGGAAAGTGTATGCTGCAATTCGTAGGAATGATCGAAATGATCTTCAATCGCACTTTTATTACGTCCCGTAACAAAAATAAATTCCTCAATTCCAGCAGCTTTTGCTTCTTCAAACGCATAATGGATAATGGGTTTATCAACTACGGGCAGCATCTCCTTTGGCATGGATTTGGTAGCAGGCAAAAAACGGGTTCCAAGTCCACCCACAGGGAATATGACTTTACGGATTATGGGTTTTTTTGACATACGAGCCTCCTTGAAAAAATTTATCACTAAAGGGATGCCCAAAATAAAGGTAAATGTCAAAGATTTTGATTGTTTTTTGCCAGGATAAACTGCAATTTTTGTATTGCCAGCGAAGCAGCATAGTGCTGAGGTGTATTGCGAGGTACAATAATAGAGACTTCCGTGCTGCTAGGCGTATCAAAAGCGGAAACTTTTACCTGATTACCAATCGCATGAAATTCAATTAGAAAGCCTTCCTCTGCATCTGCACTCATGCTCCCATGCCAATAGCATTATCTACCGTAAGTGCATGTTGTTGCAAGGTTTTTGGCTGTATGGGCTGCTGTTGTGGAGTGGTTGCAGTAAATTTTTTCAAGTTGCGTGGGTCGTCCTCGCGTATTTGCTGTTGTCCCATCGGGTCAATACCTGTTTTTTCATATTGTTCCTGACGGTATTCTGCCGTTATCCTTGCTCCTATCAACCCTGACATAAAACGCCAAGGAGCTTTTATGATGTCAACTACATTATTGGCAATAATGGTAAAAGCTGCTACACGCCCCACCATTTTAAAGCTATTGTTTTTCATGGATTCTGCAATGACAGCAATCCCCAAAGCCCCTGCTATTTTTACAATAACGCCAACTACCACGTCGGCAAAATCCTGCAAAATCCCTATACCATATCCCCGCCGCTTTACCTCAAAGGCAATTTTGCTGGCGAGTTCAGGGTTATCTTTTGCTTTTTCCTCAATGGAGTCTTCAATGAATTTATCGGTTTTTTCAACAAAATGTGGCTGTACGCGTGTGGCTACCCACTCTACGGCTTGTTCATATAATCCCAGTTTGTTTGACATAATTGCCTCATGATTCTTGGCTAACCATACTATAATTTACCCTTTATCACAAGTTGAATTATTGCCGTTATACCAGGTTGCCGTTTAGAGGAGTTAAGCCATTTTTCGGATGATATTAGTCGTGCTATAGCCTTCTTTCAGCGGGATAAGCACCACTTTCCCCCCATAGCTTTCCACCAGCTCCCAGCCTACCACCTGTTCTTTTTTATAATCCGCACCCTTAGCCAGAATATCAGGTTTCAGGTTTTCGAGCAGGTTCATAGGAGTATCTTCAGAAAAAATAATAACCATATCCACTACCGACATGGAAGCCATAATGAGGGAGCGTTCCATTTCGGAATTAACGGGACGGTTTTCTCCCTTTAAGCGTTTGACTGAAGCATCGCTATTAATGGCGACAATTAATTTATCACAATGCTGTCTGGTATAATTAAGCGAAGATAAATGCCCCGAGTGCATCAGATCAAAGCAACCATTGGTAAAACCTACCACTTTGCCTTCACGTTTCCAATGCTCCACCTGCGAAATCGCATCAGCAAGCGTGACTATTTTCTGTGTCCCTCTGGTTTTTTCATTGACAAAAATTTCGGTTTTAATGTCCTGAGTGGCAATCACGGCTGTGCCTGATCTTCCCACCACCACGCCTGCTGCCACATTGGCAAGCGTTGCAGCGTCATCTATCTTCAACCCCGCCGCAATACCCAATGAAAGGGTTGCGATGGCGGTATCGCCTGCTCCTGAAACATCATACACCTCATGCACGCGTGCCTTGATATGATGGATTTCCCCCTGATGCGTGACCAGCGTCATGCCGTCTTTGCTACGCGTAATCAGGATATTGGCAATGCCAAACGCATGAATAAGCTGCTGGGCAGCACTGATAATATCGGCTTCGCTCTTAATCTCGCGACTGACGGCATTTGCCAGTTCACTTAAATTGGGACTCACCAGCGTTGCACCTGAATAAATACTGAAATCCCGTGATTTGGGATCAACAATTACGGGTTTATGCCTGCCATTAGCGGCTTGAATAACCGTCTGGATGAGATTGCGGGATAATACACCCTTGCCATAATCGGACAATATCACCACATCCACATGTTCCAGCTCGCCAAGCACTGCGTCTATCACGCTTGCTTGTGTTGCTTCCTGTATGGGGTCGGAGACTTCAATATCCGCCCGCAACACCTGATGATTGCCTGCAACATAGCGGGTTTTGGAGGTGGTCGTACGATCGGTTTCTGTAATGAGGCAGGGCAACAGGTTTTGTTCTTTACCAATCAGGGCGGTAATTTCACGCCCCACCCTGTCATTTCCAATCACGGACACAAGCACGGTATTAGCACCCAAGGAAAGCAGATTGCGAGCGACATTACCTGCACCGCCCAGCATCACATTTTCACTTTTAACCGAAAATACGGGAACAGGTGCTTCAGGAGAGATTCTATCCACCTGCCCATAGACAAATTTATCCAGCATAATATCACCTACGCACAACACGCGTAAGCTCGAAAACCTGTCTACTGCCGTGGGTAGCTCTGGATTCATTACCTATTCGCCTTTAACTCGCCTGTTCTTCAAATTTGGAGAATTTGGTTACGGCTTCATCCAGACGCGTCTGGGTACAAAGCCCTAGCAACACAGGATCTTTCGGCTTGATATTGGTACTGTTCCAGTGGGAGCGTGTCCGCACTGCATTAATGGTATTTTTGGTAGTACCAATCAATTTGATAATCTGGGTATCGGGAATCGTGGGATGGAATTTGAGGAACCACGCCACAGCGTCTGGCTTGTCCTGACGACGTGCAACAGGAGTATAACGTCCGCCTTTTGCCTTCGCCTTGGCAGTGATAAATTTTTCCGTTTCAGCAGAAAGCGTCAATTTAGCGTTTTCATGCTGTTCGCAGCGTTCAATTTCAGCTTGCGTGATCTGTCCGGAAGCAATAGGGTTATGTCCCATGATACCCACTGCCACTTCACCGTCCGCAATGCCCTGCACTTCCAGCGAGTGCATCCCGCAGAAATCTGCAATCTGTTCAAACGTCAATTTGGTATTTTCAACCAGCCATACAGCCGTTGCCTTGGGCATTAATGGTAAAGCCATAGTCTTAAAACCTTTTCTATTTATAATTTTTCTGCTTTATAGCTTAATAACAATCTTACCAATATTCAAGCCTTCTTCCATTCTTTTTAATGCTTTTTCTGCATTTTCCAAGGAAAAAATACTATCTATGCGGGGATTAATGCGTTTTTGTTCCACTCCCGCCCAGAGATGCTGCCGTATTTCCTCTGCAATTTGGGCTTTTTCAACTAAGGGACGTGAACGCAACGTAGACCCGAAAATAGAAAGGTGATTCAACAGAACAGGAGCAAAATTAGCCTGAATTTTTGCACCTTTCAAAAACGCAATGATACATAAACGCCCATTTTTACGCAAAATGGAAAGGTTTTTATCCAGATATTCCCCGCCCACCATATCCAGAATCACATCTACTCCTGCTATTGTTTTGGCGAAATCTTTTGCGTGGTAATTGATAGCGACCTCTGCACCCAAATCATAACAGAGCTGGCATTTTTCCTCTGTCCCCGCCGTGGTGAAGACTTTGGCTCCGAGGTATTTGGCGATTTGTATGGCAATATGCCCCACTCCGCCCGCTCCACCGTGAATCAATACCGACTCATCCCGCTGTAATTTTGCCTGCCAGACCAGACTTATCCAACTGGTAAAACACGCTTCGGGAAGACAAGCCGCCGCTTCAAGTGAAAAATTGGGCGGGACTTCGAGTATCAGGCTGGCGGGGACGGCAACATATTCCGCAAATCCACCTTCTTCGAGCAAACTAGCGATTTGTGTCCCTATTTTTATATGCTGCACTTTATTCCCTATGGCGATGACTTCGCCAGACACTTCCAGCCCGGGAATGCCATTTTCAGGCAGGGGATATTTAGCCTGCAACTGAAAAAGATCGACACGATTTACCCCCGCAAACGCTACTTTTACCAAGACTTCATCAGGTTTGATAGACGGGATAGCCGTGTTGCGAAGGGTATATTTGCCATTTTCTAAAAATACTGCACGCATCATATCGTTTCAAGCTCCAACAAGGGAAGTTGATATTGCGGATGGGAAGCATTACCATAGACAGGCGGTGGGGGCATAATTTGCTGTTCTATACCTTTTTCAATAGATTTGATAATACAATCAATTACTTTTTTCACATCAGCATCACTTCCCGCTACCCTATGCTCAATATGACGATTTTTCAATGATTTACTAGGCAGGCGAATCGCCACGCTACGATTATTTTTCCCCCAGCTAAGCGTAGTGGGAGCATTCACATTGCACAGCGTATTTTTCGCCGTGAAGCGAAGGTGGGATTCAGGATAGGGAGCAAATATCGGCATGGAAGCATTCATATCCTTAAGCAATCCCCCAATGGCATAAAGCAAATCAGGAGCAAATTCAGTAGCTTCTGCATAAAAAAGATTGTTACCTATTTCATCTTCGGCGTTAATATGAATATGCAGCCCGCTACCTGGTTCACTCTGCAAAGGCTTGGCAGCAAAATCTGCTTTTACGCCTTTTTTAGTCCATACCTCCTGCATAAGCTGTTTGAAACGCTGCGTATCCTGTACCAGTTTGGGCAGGTCATAAGAAGGAAGCAGTGCCACTTCATATTGATCCCTGCCAGACTCTTTATTGATAGAAGCCAGTGCTATCTGGTGTTGATCGCATAGCGACTGGATAAACGAAAGCACTTCCTGCACCATATGTGTTACGCCATGCAGGTAAAACTCTATTTCCGTGGCAACGAAAAAGTGAAGTTCAGGCAACGGATTCTAACCATTCGAGCAATTTGACCTCTGGCATTGCACCCACTTTGGTAGCGATTGCCTTGCCTTCCTTAAACAGAATCATGGTAGGAATCCCGCGTACGCCAAATTTTTGCGGGGTTTCAGGATTCGCTTCAATATCCACTTTCGCTACTGTGAGCTTGCCCTGCATTTTTTCCGCTACTTTTTCCAAAATAGGAGCAATCTGGCGACAGGGACCACACCATTCCGCCCAAAAGTCTACCAATACGGTTTCTTTAGACTGCAATACTTTGGCTTCAAATTCGGCATCACTCACCTGAATGGTCATAATAAATCCTCTATATTTAAGTGTGGAAGTTTAGATATAGGAACAAAAAGCGATTATTTCAAGATGGTAATTATACACAGGCAAGAAATAAAACTTTCCATTCATGCTATTTTATGTTAGTTGCCTGTCATCACTTAAAGATTTATAGAGGATTTATGAAAATAGACGGTTCGGCAATCAGATCGGGTATGGTACTGGAATATAATAACCGTCTGGTATTGGTCACCAATATCAAGATTGGTACGCCTGGCAATTTGCGTGCGTTTAATCAGGTGGAAATGCGGGATATTAAAAGCGGAACCAAGAGCAATTACCGTTTCAGTTCGGACGAAAAAGTAGAACGGGTGCAGCTTGAGCAAAAACCCTACCAGTACCTCTATTCGGAAGATGATATGCTGGTATTTATGGATAATCAAAGCTATGAACAGATCCACCTTAATAAGGAATTATTGGGGGAAAGCCTGCCTTTCTTGCAGGAAAATATGGAAGTCAGCATTGAATCCTACGAAGGTGAGGCACTGAGTGTTTCGCTGCCTGAAACCGTGGTGATGACTATTTCTGAAACGGAGCCAGTCGTCAAAGGACAAACGGCTTCCTCTTCCTATAAGCCCGCTATTTTAGAAAATGGTGTGCGGGTGATGGTTCCTCCCTTTATTGATGCGGGAACGAAAATTGTGGTGAATACCAAAGATATTACTTATGTGGAAAGGGCAAAATAATGCCACGTTCCGCTATCCTCAATGTCATGTCTACTGCTGTATTGAAGGCAGGAAAAGCCATCTTGCGGGATTTTGGCGAACTGGACAAATTGCAGGTATCGCGTAAAAGTACAGCCAATTTTGCGACCGCAACAGATAAACGCTCCGAAAAAATACTCTATAAGGAGTTAGCCAAAGCCCGTCCTGATTTCGGGTTTTTAATGGAAGAAAGTGGTGTAATTATGGGGCAGGATCCCAATCACCGCTTTGTCATTGATCCGATTGACGGGACGCATAATTTTATTCATGCCGTGCCTTATTTCTGCATTTCCGTTTCGCTGGAAAAGCGTTCGCCAGAAGGTGAATATGAAGCGATAGTAGGGATAATTTATGATCCTATCCATAATGAACTTTTTTATGCGGAAAGCTATCAGGGAGCGTTCCTGAATGATAAACGTATTGTGGTTTCCGCTCGACATGAAATGGATAGTTTCATGCTGGCGGGGTTTATGCCTCACCAGAAAGATGAACATGCAATGAAAGTCTATGGTGAATTGTCCAGACATCAATTATCGTTGCGAGCGACGGGTTCTACCGCACTGGATTTAGCTTACGTTGCAGCGGGAAGATATGACGGGGGCTGTTTTATCGGCTATAAGGAATGGGATGTTTCGGCAGGAAAATTGCTGGTGCGTGAAGCGGGTGGCAAAGTATTCGAGAAGCATAAGAAGAATAAGAAAATCCTGTTTGCTGCCAATAAGGAAGTAGCGACTAAAATAGCCGTTCCAGTAGTGGATTTGCTTTAATCTCCTGCCAGGGTAAAGCGTTTGCTGCCTCTGCTATTTTTTCACTGATGCAAAGTGCTTTGATATGAGGATGCCATGTTTCCAGCCTGTAGTGCTTTACCAGTTTAATATAGTTGGTAAGCGTATGAAGCGAGAAAAACGTCACGGCTTTTAGCTGATTATTCTGTAGTGCATCCAGAAAATCTTTTGAAAATTGTGTGGCAGGCTGCATTTGATAGACGGTTTTTTCTGCTATGCTGAAACCTTCCTGTCGCAAGCGGGCAGATAAATCGCTAGTAATGGTTTGCCCCCTTAAATACAGCAATGTTCCTTTTTTAGGTGCAAAGCTTTGAATAATAAAGGAAATAAGCGAAGCAACATTGCCTTCTGCATAAAGGACATTTTCAAACTGTGCTTCAATAACTTTTTCTGCGGTTTTGTTACCCACCGTAAAAATGGGAGTGTGCAGGGAAATAGGGAGCGTTGATAATGCAGAAACCGCATGTTTGCTGGTAAGAATGATAGCTGCTGGCGTAAAGGAAAGCGGAGTTAAGGGGAGCTTTTGCAAGGAAAGCATGGGTTCAATGAGACAATGACTTTCTCCCCATTGTTTGGCTAATATGCGGGCATCTTCAAAAGGGCGGGTAATAACAATGCTGCTATGTGCGTTCATTTTGTCTGGCAACCGTATTTTCAGGCGAACGCTGATTCATAATATCCTGTTCGTGTGATTGGCGACGGGTGGGAACTTTATATTCCTGTGCCACAAAATTACCTCTGCCCTGCATGGCTCTTCCTTCTGCGGCAGCACCATCTAAATATTTGTCATAGCCAGAAGTGATTTTATTGCGGTGGGTTTCTTCATTAATATACCATGCAGCAGCAGTGGCTACCATAGCAATCAAAGAAACAATGGGGATAAAGGCTGTAGCAACGGTCATGATTCCACCAACGGCAAGAATACCCATAGATTTCCAGAATCCAGTTTCAAGCCCTTCCGCTTTCCGCCATTCTTCCATGGATTGGGTTTTTATACCAAAATTATCCTCAATATTTCTACGACGGCTTTCCTCACGGTTTTGCACCCCATTCCTTCTATTGCTTTCTTCAATATAGAAAATATCAAAAAAATCCAGTGCCATACTTGTACCTCTTATTATACCTGTAACATCCTACAGCAAGAAGGCAAAAAGAAAAGTGAAGTTTATGTTACAATTAGAAGCTGTTCAATATCTTTTTTAACGATGGATTTTTAGAGAGTTTTGTGCGAAAAATCAGGTGTGATTCGCAGGAATAGTGGTACTATTTCAAGAATTATACCTGATTTTGCAGTCAAAATTATCAAAAATAGGCGTTAAAAAAGATATTAAACAGCTTCTTATACGTCTTTCAGGCAGCTATCACCCCCCGTTGCCAGCAAATATTCCCCTACTTCTCTTCCAATAGCTTCCGCTTCGCTTGCTTGCCCTGCCCGTAGCGTTTTGGTATAAAAACTGCCGTCGGTTTTGGCGATCAGCCCTTCAAGCTGGATGAATCCACGGTCATAGACGGCATTTCCCGCAATAGGCGTTCGGCATGAGCCGTCGAGCGTTGCGAGCATGGAGCGTTCTGTCAAGGCTGCCATAAAAGTAGGTTCATGATTTATCTGTGCCAGCATTTGCCGCATAGTATCATTGGTTTCAAGGCATTCTACGGCGATAATACCCTGTCCCACAGAGGGGATAAAATCCCGTTTATCAAGAATTTCCGTTGCCTTGCTGGTCAAGCCCAGCCGTTTTAAGCCCGCATAAGCCAGCATGATAGCGTCAAGGTCTTCATTTTCCAGCTTTTTCAGGCGGGTATTCACATTACCACGCAAAGGGATAATGGTAATATCAGGACGCATCATTTTAAGCTGTGCTGCCCTTCTTACCGAAGAAGTCCCTACTTTGGCGTAGCGTTTCAGCCCCATAATGGTTTTTTCCACAGGTGCAATCAGGGCATCGCGTTCGTCTTCCCGCTCCAGTACCGCTGCAATGCAGAGGTTCCTGGGTAAAAAAGTCTCCATGTCCTTAAGGGAATGCACGGCAATATCCAGCCTGCCTTCCTGCAACCCGATTTCCAGTTCTTTGGTGAACAGCCCTTTACCCCCAATGTCCGCCAGCGAGCGATTCACGTTGGCATCACCACTGGTATTCATGGCGATAATTTCGACATGCAGAGTTGGAAATGCCAACAGCAATTTCTGTTTAACGGCTTCTGCCTGAATCAGGGCAAGCGGGCTTCTTCTGGTAGCAAGACGTATAGGATCAGGCGTTTTCATGTATTTTTATTATCATTAACTGGCTTTTTGCGGACACTATACAAACTGTAACGCACAACGCAAGGAACGAATCCTAAAAAGTCATTGACAAAACTCCAAGATTCCTTACTATTATGTAAGGATATTATCTATAAGTAAGGTTTTTTTATGATGGAGGCGACAATCACGACCAAAGGGCAAATTACTTTACCCAAAGCATTGCGGGATGCGTTGCACTTAAAAACAGGCGACAGGGTGCTTTTTGAGGAAGTGGGAGAAGGCGAATATGCCATAAAGCCCAGAACACATGAGGTACATTCACTCAAAGGCTGTATTGCCTATCAGGGGGCTGCAAAAACACTAGAGGAAATGGAACTTGCCATTGCTGCAAATCTATCAGGTAATTCCTGATGTACGCACTGGATACCAACGTGTTGATACGCTACCTTGTGCAGGACGACAAGGAACAGGCAGAAAAAGCAGCCTATTACATTGAACGGCTTACTCTTGGGGTGCGGGCATTTATTTCCTGTATTGTGTTGTGTGAAGTGAATTGGGTGCTAAAAACAGCCTACAAAATTTCAAAAGATGCACGCATTGCTACTTTGAAGAAAATTCTTTCTATCGCTGCGTTTGATATTGAACACACCCCTTGCTGTGCCAAAGCATTAAAACACTATGAAAAAGGACAGGCAGACTTCTCTGATTACCTGATACAGGAAATAGCCAGAGTGAATGGCTATGCTACCCTCTTAACCTTTGATGAAAAAGCACAAAGAAATCCTGGATTTCAGCGACCAGAATAGAAGCTGCTTCTTATAGGTTGCTTTTAAACATCGCAATCGCTTTCTCTTTTGCTTCTTTGTGATTAACCACAGGCTGATAATAACGGGGAGCCAGCAACCCGCCCTGACTGGGTTCATGCAGATATTCACTTTCCACTCCCTTTAATTCAGGGAGGAATTTTCTAATATACTTGCCTGCGGGGTCACATTTCTGGCTTTGCAGCGTGGGGTTGAAGATGCGGAAATAGGGTTGTGCGTCCGTACCCGTAGAAGCTGCCCATTGCCAGCCCCCGACATTGGAAGCCAGTTCATAATCCATCAAATAACGGGCAAAATGCTGCTCGCCTTTTCGCCAGTCTATCTGCAAGTCTTTGGTTAGGAAACTGGCAACAATCATACGGGAGCGATTGTGCATCCAGCCTTCCTGCACTAATTGCCGCATGGCAGCGTCCACAATGGGGTAGCCCGTTTTGCCTTCACACCAGGCAGAAAACAGCTTTTCATCCTGCTGCCAGGTCAGCGTACCTCTGTATTTGGGGTTCCATTCGAGATGTACGGATTCAGGATAATGATAAAGTATCATAGCGTAAAATTCCCGCCATATCAGCTCCGAAAGCCAAACGTCTGCTCCCACACGATACGCAGCCGAGACGCATTCACGAATAGATATTAACCCGAAACGTAAATAAGGTGAAATGCGACTGGTTCCTTCTTCACCCACTTTGTCCCGCATCACCGGATATGCTTTTGCCTTGTTTTCAATGAAATGATCCAGGGTAGTATGAGCTTGAAAAGGATTCCATAAAGCATCCTGGCTATATTCATAACCTATTTCTGCCAGCATGGTTTTGGCATCGTTAGTATTAATGGTTTTTAAGTGCATCTGTGCGTATCTTCCTGCGTCCTTATAGCTAAGCAGGGTAAGGCAGTGATGCGTGATGTTGCTTAACCAGACTTTGGAATAGGGCGTGAAGACTTTATAGGGTGAGCCATCTTCTTTGGCTATTTGCGTGGGAGAAAAAATAAGGTGATCGTTCACCAATATCATTTCTGCAACACCCTTCAAGCTGTCCTTCACCGCTGCATCCCGCTTTAGGGTTTGGGGTTCATAGTCACGAGCAGCAAAAATATGGGAAGCGTTCAGGGTTTTGGCAAGTTGCGGCATAAGCATTTTTGCACTGCCATGTAATATCAGCAGGTTACCGCCTTTTTCTTTCAGATCCCTATCCAGTTTCACCAGCGATTCAGCAATAAACACCAGACGGCGATCGTTTTTATCAGGAAAATCAGCGAGAATATCCGTATCAAAAATAAATACGGGCTGGATGGGATGGGGATGTTGCAGAGCGGTCGCCAGTGCCTGATTATCATGCAGGCGTAAATCACGGCGTAACCAGAGCAGGGAAAGCGTCATGGCTTTTTCACTTCTTCTGCTTTGCTGCTTTCATTGAGCCTGTCCGAAATATAGCTTTGGGCAGCGTTGAGCGAGCATTGCGTATGGATCATGCGGATAGTGTTAATTTCAATCACCGCATTGAGTTTGGCTTCGTCTTTTTCTTCCAGTGTTTCACTGTATTTCTTGATTTTTCCGCCATAATTAATACGGATTGCCTGAATATAATTAGTGATATTCTTGCGGGCGTAAGTTTCGCTGTCATTATTATTAGCGATTCCCACCAGACTGGAAGCATTCGCCATCGCACCCGTGGGAAGGCTGGCATTTAATGCGGAAGTAGCCGTTCCTGCTACGCTTATATTATTCGTATTATTGCTTTCCGCCAGCGAAAGATGCCTGATAAAATCATCGCATTTTTTCTGTGAATCCCCGATAATATAGGCAATATAGGTTTTTTTAGTATAGGTAGTTTTGTTTTCTTCCAGGGTATTTTTGCTACAGCTATATTGATTGCCAGTAGCATCAGGCGTACATTTGCCCCCCAGATCAGGGTCAATATCCTCAGCCGTAAGCCCCAGACTTTTCTGCTTTTCCATTGTCCGCATCGTGTTTTCATCACATGCACTTAATAACAAAAGCAGGCAGATTATCATTCTATAGTTCATCATCATCCCTCAATATGCGTTCTGCATTACCTACGGGGTCATCAAACTGGTTATTGTTTAAAGCCCAGAAAAAACCGCACACGGCAAGCAATGCCAGCGTAATCGAAATCGGGATGATGTAAAGCAATACGTCCATTGTGGTTACTTGTTTAGTTCTGCCTGCCTGTGATCGGTTTTAATATCAGAAGTTTTTACTTACACTTTTACGGTACGATGAACAGCACTTTCATCTCCGTTGCTATAAGCAATGGCTTCTTCCAACCCCTTCTTAATACCTTCAAATGCTTTTTTACTCATTTTCCTATCCCCTTAGTGTGTATATTTTATAGGTACACCATTTTCATTTCCTGTTCAACCGTAACGCATTCACAATCACCAGCAGGGAAGAAGAAGACATGGCAACGGCAGCCATTAAAGGCGTAACCATTCCCATTAATGCAACGGGTATGGCGATGATGTTATACAGAAAAGAAATGGCAAAATTCTGTTTCACCAGCCCCATACTAAGATGAGCAATGCGGAGTGCATCCAGTATAATTCCCAGTTTTTTCCCCTGAAATACCATATCGGCAGCATTTTGGGTAATGTCCATCCCCGTAGCGGGGGAAATGGAGACGGTAGCGAGGCAAAGGGCAGGGGCATCGTTGAGTCCGTCTCCTACCATTAATACTTTTTTACCCTGTTCCAGTAAGTGCTTGATAAAATCATGTTTGTCTGCGGGAGAAATTTCGGCTTCATAGTGTGTTATGCCTAGTGTGTTGGCAGTGCTGGCAACCACTGCTTTCCTATCGCCTGATAATAATATCACGCTTAAGCCCTGTTGCTGCAAGGTTGCCACCGTAGAGGCGGCATCTTCCCGCAAACTATCCGAAAAGGTAAATCTTACGGGGGCTTTGCCTTCCTGATGCAGCCATAATTCGAGATAGTCATCCTGTGGAGCTTGTGCATCCCCACACCAGCCACGCCTGCCCAGCCTTACCACTTTTCCCTGATAGAGCGAAGTAAGCCCGTTGCCACTTTCTTCCTCTACCAATAGGTCTAACAGCTCACCCTTCCAGCTTGCTGCAATCGCTTGGGAAAGGGGATGACGGCTGCGAGAAGCAAGCGAAGCTGCCAGTTGTAAATCTTTCGTGTCCTGTTCCCGCAGTGTGGGCTGCCCCATTGTCAGCGTACCCGTTTTATCAAATATCACCGTATCAATACCCGCCAGACGTTCCAACGCATCGCCTGATTTCAGCATCATGCCTTTTCTAAATAACGCACCTGATGCCACGACCTGCACGACTGGCACGGCAAGTCCCAAGGCACACGGGCAGGTGATAATCAATACCGTTGTCGCAATCATCAATGCCTGTTGCCACACCACGCCGTGCGAAAGCCAGAAAACAAATGCCAGTGCTGCCAGCAAATGCACCAAGGGGGTATAATATTCCGCTACCTTGTCGGCTATTCTGACATATTTGGCTTGTGACTGCTCGGCATTTTCCATCAGTTTGATAATGTCGGAAAGCAGGCTGTCTTTGCTATTTGCCACTACTTTTAACTCAAGCGGGGCAGTCATATTTATCATGCCTGCGTAAAGTTTCTGCCCCTTCTCACAAGCTTCAGGTAAAGTTTCCCCCGTAAGCAGGCTTTTATCAATCTCGGAAACTCCTGAAATAACGATACCATCGGCTGCTATTTTCTCCCCCGCAGCGGCGATTAATACCATATCAGGTACAATATCACGAATAGGCATGGTGCGGAGCTTGCCATTTTCCCGTATCGTGGCAACGCCCTGTAACATGGCAAGCAGATTCTGGGCGGCTGCTTTGGCTCGACCACGGGCTTTCTTGTCAAAATACCTGCCAATGAGCAGTAAAAACACTAACATGATGGCGGAATCAAAATAGACATATTCGCCGTGTCTGAGCGTCTCTGAAAGGCTGGTAGCAGAAGCCAGCAGCACCGCCACGCTAATGGGAACATCCATATTGGTACGAAAATGCCGTAACGCATTCCACGCCGAACTAAAAAACGGACGACCTGAATAAAGGATAGCGGGCAGGGCAATCAGGGCAGAAACCCAATGAAATAAATCCCGCGTTGCCATACCCATTTCTGCCTGCGTGGAAAACCACAAAGCATAAGAAAACAGCATGATATTTCCGCTCGCAAAGCCTGCAATCGCTATGCACTTGACCAGGAATTTCTGCTCTTTATCACCCTTTACGTCTGATTCATAAGGGCTGAAACGAAATCCAAGCTGCATGGCTTTGGCAATGAGTGCATTACCCCGCTCTTTCTCCCCGCTCCAGCGTAAGCTAAGACGCTGCGTGGAAAGATTAACACGGGCAGATACCTCCGCATCATTCAAGGCATGTTCAATCTGCCACGCACAGGAAGCACACTCCATTCCCTCTATCACCAGATGAAGCTGGTGCGTGGTGGGCGTTTCCGCTTCGCTTTCTGCATAGCTGGAAAAATCAATGATAGGGGTGCTTTGGTTTGTCATGGAGGGCATGGTAACTGAACACTGACAAATTTGTCAAATCGTTTGCATTTTATGAGCATATCATGTAGCATAATGTAAAGAAAAACAGGATTACCAATGACCACAGCCACTTTTGATACGCTAAGATTATCTCAGAAACTGCGTGATAGAGCCAAATACACGCCTGAACAGGCGGAGGGTACGGCGGAAGTATTGGCGGAAACATTCACGGAGTGGCAGGAACAGATTGTCACTAAGGAACATCTGGTGACGTTCAAGTCCGAGATGAAAAATGACTTCGCTACCTTAAGAAATGACTTTGAAGGTTTGCGTAAAGATATGCAAGTAAGCGAAGCCCGCTTGGAAGCCAAAATAGAATCAGGCAATGCGGCTGTGATGAAATACATGTTCTCGGGCTTTGTAACTATTGTTGGCTTGCTGATTGCTGCCATAGCTGGCATTTTGCTAAAACACTAGCCATCATCTCAAACTCTACTCCTGTGGACAACTGCTTCGTTAAAACCGTACTCGAATACTCACGTACTAAAGCGTACGCTGCGTTTCTGCGTGCGGTTTTGCCTTGCATTTATCTCACAGGAGCGAGTTTTAGAAGATGTCTAAATGATTTCAACAGCAACCGTTTCCCTCGTCACCTCTTACTGCAAGCACTTCTCCAAATTCACTTTCTTTTTCAATCGCAGCGTCCAGCAACATGCCACGGAACAGTTTAAGCAAGTGCTGATCCAGGTGATGCGACATTTCTTCTTGCATGATTTTGAGTGCCACTTCGGGGGACATGGGGGCTTTATACACCCTTCGGTCAGTTAAGGCACTGAAGACATCGACAATCGAAGCCATACGCACCAGTTCGTTTATTTCTTTGCCTTTTAAGCCATTAGGATAGCCAGTACCATCTAGTTTTTCGTGATGCTTGCCAGCAATATCAATAACCTGTTTGGGTACATCCCCCGCAGATTCTAAATAATTAACCGTATGAATAACATGGCTTTTCATAATCTCAAATTCGGCTTCATCCAGTTTGCCTGCCTTGTTTAATACCTGGTGTGGTATCATCATTTTTCCGACATCATGGAGCAAGCCGCCACTGGCGAGTATTTTATGTTCTTCCTCTTTTAATCCTGCTGCCTGCCCGAGCAGCGAAAGCAGGGTTGCCACTCGCATACTGTGGGAATAGGTGTAATTATCGTGGTTTTTCACGCCTGTTAATATATCCCTGAAATCATTTTGCTTGATGGCTTCAATCAGGGGAGTACAGGCATCACTTACTTTTTTGAAGGCAATAGATTCACCATTGGCAATAAAATCGGCAATATTGTTGAAAACAGTTAGCGTGTTTTTAAGGCTATCTTTTTGTACGAGGGAGAGATTTTCCCAGGATTTTTCTACATCCCTGTTCACAATACGGGAAATCGTATTAAGCAGGTTGCTGCGTAAATAGGGTTTGATGAGATATTCATCGACTCCCGCCGTTTTTGCCTGATGAATCAGTGTTGGGTTTTTCCCTTCCGTGATAAAGAGTATCGGGACATGATGCAGCAGTTTCTGGTTGCGAATATGGCGAATCAGGTGGAGACTGTTATGTTTGCCTACATTATCGCCGACAATAATAATATGGGGAGGAGACGTGATAAAGGCTTTCAGTGCCACTACTGCATCCTCATAATCCTGCACTTCGTAAAACGAAAATAATGCTTCGTGCAGTTCCCTGCGATGGCTTTCGCTCGTATCGACAATCGTAACGGCATGAAGATTATTGATTCCTGGCTGCATAGTATCTCTGTTATTTTTACGCTTCATGGAAAATATAACACAAAGAGATTTAAGGATTGATTAATAGGCTTTGCAGTTTATAATCAGGAAAATTTTGGGAATGGATATATTATGCGTATAATGCTTTATAGTCTGATGCTGCTTTTGACTTTCTCACAGGCTCAGGCAGATTATCAGCCTACAGCGGACAATAAAGCAGTGATTGCAAGGCTGGAGCATTACCTCACCTCCATTAAAACAATTAATGCTTCTTTCACACAGGAGGCTTCTAATGGCGATGTATCCACAGGTATATTTTACCTTGCAAAACCAGGCAAATTGCGGATGGAATATGCTCCTCCCACGCCTATTTTAATGGTCGCAAAAGACGGAAAAATTGCCTATTATGATAAGGAATTACAGCAGGTAAGCTATATTTCACTTGATTCCAGCCTGGTAGGGTTTCTGGCACGCGATAAAGTGACGTTTGATGATAGCGTAACAATTACTCATCTTAGCAATAGCAATCAAAGCATCAGTATTTCCATTGTGCAGAGCAAAAACCCGAAGGATAATACCCTAACCCTCGAATTTTCTGATAATCCGCTATTACTGCGTAACATGATCGTAAAAGACAGTGCGGGTAATATTACTTCCGTAGCCTTGAACAATGCCCGCTTTAACGGGGTGCTGGATGAAGATTTATTTGTTTTCAAAGATCCCAATCTGGGCAAAAAATCAGGGATTAAGCATTAGAGGCTGTTCAATAGACCTCTGTCAAAACTCATTTTGGCTGGCTGCAAATACCAGTTTTTCTGCGTTACGATACTCACGTGACTCAAGATGTACGGCTTAAGTTTCGTTACTCAAAAAACTGGCATTTTCGCCTA
>Ga0116226_10000516_pt1 | contig 32980 bp, 24 predicted proteins | sample S1TSphfallax_FD_89692 | JGI IMG/M metagenome (GOLD analysis project Ga0116226, IMG submission 89692) | Host-associated microbial communities from peat moss isolated from Minnesota, USA - S1T2_Fa - Sphagnum fallax MG | ecosystem: Host-associated > Plants > Peat moss > Unclassified | place: USA...
AGCATGGCATCGTGGCGACGCTCCTCCCGCACCCCAATCACCGGCGACAACCAGATTTGATGGCTGGCACACCTGGCACTCCCCATCGCGAGGTCAGGGCGCCCCAGCCGCAGGGCCGACGCTACCCGCCTCCACCAGCACCATCTTGGCGGGATCGAGATGCGCCTTGATCGCAGCGTTAACCTGCGCCAACGTCACAGCGTTCACCGCCTGGCTGTACTCATCCAGCCACGACACGTCGTAGCCGCGCTGCACATTGGCCAATATGGTGTCCGCCAAGCCGCCGGTGGTCGACAAGCCAACCAGGTAATCGCCGATGATGCCCTGCTTGCGTGCGCTCAGCTCCTGAGCAGTGACGCCGCCGCTCCACCACTTGTCGAGTTCGCGGCGGGTCGAACCGACGCCTTTCTGCAACAGTGAAGGTGCAAAGCTCGCGGAGATGTCCCACGCACCGTCCGCGATGCTGTCATCACCCATGGTGGCGTTGATGCCGTACGTCAGACCCTCCTTGTCACGTACGGTGGACATCAAGCGTCCGGTAAAGCCGCGGCCCAGGATGGCGGTGCCGATACGCAATGCCAGCGCATCCGGGTCCCGATAGCGCAGACCGGTTGCCTGGCCCAAAATCACCGTCACGCTGGGCTTGTCGGCCAGCGGCACGTTGATCTCGCGCGCTGCCGTGCTTGCCTGCGAAGCGCCTGGCTTTGCAGAGCGGATGTAATCCTGACCTCCGCTCCATCCCGAGAAGGCGCCTGCGATCTCAGCACGCACTTCCGCATCCGAGACATCGCCGGCCACCACCATGCTCATATGCGCCGGTCCGTAGTACTTGGCCTGAAATGACTTCACCTCATCGAGACTGGCAGCTTTCGCTGCGGCCACGAATTCCGCCAACGTGTGCGGCCGGTTCGGATGACCCTCGGGATAAATGCTGCGCTCGAACGCCTCGCGCGCGCGCGCGCCACCGTTCTGTGCGGAGGCCTGCAGTCCTCCCACGAATTGCTGTTTCGCCTTGTTGAACTCCGCCGGCAGGAGCGCCGGGGTGCGCAGTTCCGACGCAAGCAGGCCGAGCACCAGATGCATATCCTTCTTCAGGCACTTGGCATGCACCTGAAGCGACTGCGTGCCGACTTCGAAGGAAATGCTGGCGCCGACGCTGTCGAGCTTGTCCGCTATCGCGAACATGTCCAACGCCTTCGTACCGCGGTCGAGCATCATTCCAGACAGCGTCGGCACCGCAATGTTGCCGGGTTCCGCCATCGCATCTCCCGCGGGCAGCGCGGCGACGATCACCACCACGTCCTTGACGTTGGAGTGATACGTGATCACATCGATGCCCGCGGTCGACGCGCGTTGCGCGTGTTCGGCCATCGATGCCGACGCCGTGCCACAGAGCAGCGCCAGCAATGCCGCGATGACGACCCTGGTCATACGGCCCGTGGCCTCACGGCCCGTGGCTATAGCGCCCCTCACGTACCCGCTCCCGTTTTGTCGGTGAGGGGAACGAACCAGCCGGCGGTCGTCTCGTCCTCCTTGAAATATTTGTTCGCGACACGCTGCACGTCTGCCGGCGTCACTTCCTGCACCTTCTGCGGGAAGGTCACGTACAGCGTCCAGTCGCCGATGCCGATCCATTCGCTGATTTCGGCGGCGACCGCAGCGGTGCCGTCGCGCTTGTAGGCATCTTCCGCGATGTACTGCTGTTTGACGCTCTCCACTTCGGCGGCACTCACGCCGCTGGTCTTGATCTTGTTGATCTCGGCCCACAGCGTCTTCTCCGCCAGCTCATGCGAGGTGTCCGGACTCAAGGCTGCGTACAAGGTGTGCAGCGACAAATCGTAATGCAAATCCGTGCCGGACCCGGCGCTCAAAGCCATTCCCTGGTCGACCAATGCTCGGTAGAGGCGCGCATTCTTGCCCGAACTCAATATGGCATCGAGCATCTCCAGCGCGGGCTGGTCGGCATCGCGGCCGTTGGGTACCTTGTGGGCGAGTATCACCGTGCCGGCCTCCCCCGGTCGCTTCACCGTGACACGCCGCTCTCCCGTCTGCGCAGGCTCCTCGGTGTAAATCGTCGGGATGGGTGCCGGCGAGCGTGGGTACGTTCCGTAATATTTCCTGATGAGGGCCAGCACGTTGGCCGTGTCGAAATCGCCGACCACGGTGACCGTGGCATTGTTCGGCCAGTAAAACGTGTTGTAGAAATCACGCAGTTTGCTGATCGGGACATGCTCGATGTCGCTGCGCCAGCCGATGGTGGGGTGATGATATGGCAATGCCACATAGGCCGCCGCCGTCACCTCTTCCACCAGCACGTTGTCGGGATCGTTCTTGCCGCGCTCGTATTCGTTGCGCACCACCGTCATTTCCGATTGGCGGTCCTGCTCGTGCAACCAAAGATTTCGCATTCGGTCGGCTTCGATCGCGATGTAGCCCTCCAGATTCTCCTTGCCGATGGTCGCAAAATAATTGGTCCGGTCGGCCCCGGTGCTGGCATTGAACTGCCCGCCTACCCGCTCGAGCATCTGTTTGATGCTGTTCCCTTTGGCATCGTTGTAGGCATCGCTGCCCTTGAACATCATGTGTTCGAGCAGATGGGTCGAGCCGGTGTCGCCGGTCACCTCGTTGCGTGACCCGACGCGATAGGTCACTTCGAAAGTGACGACCGGCGCGGAATGATCCGCCACCAGCAGCACTCCCAAACCGTTGTGATCAAGACGATACTCATCGATGCCGCCGAGCGATTTGACGTGGGTGAAGCCCGTGGTGCCGTCTGTCACTGCGGCAGGCGCCGCTGCCGGCGTCGATGCCGGCGCCGCTGCAGCGCATGTGGCAATCAGCTGAAATGACAGAAATAGCACCGCCAGCGGCGGGTAAACATCACAGTGTCTGGACATGCTGACTCCAAATATTCCAGGCCATGAGGCCTTGCGGCAGCGGCATATTGTAGTGGTTTCACCGCGCGAATGGTCTTAAATCAGGCAGCCGCTTGCACGACCTCGTCGGTCCACACCTTGAACGACCGCAGCACATTGGGACCGAATGTCATGCTGATCGCAACGTCTGCCGCATCCTGACCTCGAGCCATCAATACACGGCCGATGCGTCGCTGGTTGTTGCGCGGATCGAAGGTGTGCCAGGCGCCGCCGAGATACACCTCCATCCAGCCGGCGAAATCCATCGGGAATGGCATCGCCGGTACACCGATGTCGCCGAGATAGCCCGTGCAGTAGCGCGCCGGGATGTTAAGGCTGCGGCACAGGGCGATGGCCAGATGCGCATAGTCGCGGCAAACACCGCGTCGTTCATTGAAGACTTCCCAAGCAGTCTTGGTGGGCCGCGCCGATTGATAATCGAAAACGATATGCTGATTGACGAAGTCGCAGATAGCCTGCACGCGGTTCCAGCCGGGCACCATCGAGCCGAACATGCTCCAGGCAGGGGCCGCCAGGTGCTCGGTCTCGCAATAGCGGCTCGGCAACAGAAAGAGCAGCGTGTCGTCGGGCAACGATTGCACCGTGTGTTCGAACGCTTGCGGACTCGTGGGCTCCGGTTCGCCGCCGTCGCGGATCAGACAGTCGGCCGTGATCACGAAATTTCCCGCCGGCGCCACGGTGCGCGTGCACCAGTTGCCGAACAAATCGCGATACATGGATGTCGGCACGCTCGGGTACGTGATGATCGTATCGGGACGAACCAGATCCGACGCCCGGCTGTAATGCACATTGAGATTGAGGATCATGGGCGTGGCCTGCGCGAATTGGTATTCGAGCTCATAGCCCAGTCGTATCAACATCCGGCACCGCCTGTTTCGCTTCAGCGCTCAGCATGACACACGGATGGCGGGGGCGCGCAGCAGTTATGGACGACACAGCCTGTAGGGTGGCTCCTACGGCGCCTTTTTATAGTATAAACATCCGATGACACGAGACGCTGCCGCAACGCCATGGGTCGCCCTGTTCGACCTCGACGGGACGATCACGTGGCGCGATACATTGGTGCCCTTTCTATGGGGCTACGTCAAGAAGCGACCGGGCAAGGTATTCAAGCTGTGGCGCCTGGCGCCGGCATTTCTCGCCTACGTGCGTTGCGGCGACCGGGGCGCGCTCAAGTCGGATCTCATTCGCCTGGTGATGGGCGGTGAACGACGCGCCCGCATCGAGGCTTGGGCCGATGAATTCGTGGGCACCCTGCGGGCCCGCGGCCGGCTCAGATCTGCGGCGCTCGGCGTGCTCGAGGCGCATCGCGAGATGGGTGATCACCCCGTACTTTTATCAGCAAGTCCCGATCTGTACGTGCCGCGCATCGGCCGCATGCTCGGATTCGAGTTCACCCTGTGCACCGAGGTGCTGTGGCAGGGCGATCAATTGGATGGCAGCTTGAAAAGCGCGAATCGCCATGGCGAAGAGAAGTCGCGCTGTCTCGAGCAGGTGCGCGCTCGATACCCGGGAATGCCGATCATCGCGTACGGCAATTCGCTGTCGGATGTCGATCACATGCAGCGCGCCGAGCGCGCGCTGTTGGTGAACGGCAGCGCCGGCGCGCGCCGCGCGGCGCAGCGCCTCAACATCCCGGTCTCCGATTGGGGGTAGAAGACTCGAGCGCCGCGTGCAGCTTGAGGAGCAGCTCCTCGGTCGTTTGCCAGTCGATGCACGGATCGGTGATGGAAATGCCGTACTCGAGCGGGCTGCCATCCTTGGGGATCGCCTGGCTGCCGGCGCGCAGGTGACTCTCGAGCATCAGCCCGACGATGGATTTGTTGCCTTCCAGGATCTGCGCCACGCAGTTCTCCGCCACCAACGGCTGCAGGGCATGGTCCTTGTTCGAATTGCCGTGGCTGCAGTCCACCACGATGGTCGCGGGCAGGCCGGCCGCGGTCAACTCGCGCTCCGCCACCGCGATGCTCACCGCATCGTAGTTGGCGCGGCCGCCGCCGCCGCGCAGCACGATGTGCGCGTGGGGGTTGCCGCGGGTGCGGAACACCGCCGATTGGCCTTGCTGGGTGATGCCGAGAAAGTGATGCGGATGGCGCACGGAGCGCAGCGCGTTGATCGAGGTCGCGAGCGCGCCGTCGGTACCGTTCTTGAACCCGACCGGCGTCGATAATCCGCTCGCCATTTCACGGTGGGTCTGCGACTCCGTGGTGCGCGCGCCGATGGCCGTCCAGCTGATGAGTTCCGAGAGATACTGCGGCATGATCGGATCGAGCGCCTCGGTGCCGGTCGGCAGTCCGAGCTCGGTCACATACAGCAGCAGCTCGCGCGCCAATAGAATCCCCTTTTGGATCTGGAAGGAATCGTCCAAATCGGGATCATTGATCAGCCCCTTCCACCCGACGGTGGTCCGGGGCTTCTCGAAATAAACCCTCATCACCAGCACCAGGGTGGATTCCACCCGCGCCGCAAGCTGCCGAAGTCTGCCCGCATACTCGCGGGCCGCGCCGACATCGTGGATGGAGCACGGGCCGACCACCACGAAGCGGCGCGGGTCGCGCCTCTCCAGGATCGCCCGCAGAACCTCGCGCGACCGGTACACGGTTTCCGCAGCACGGCTGGTCAGCGGCAGGAGCCGTTTGATCTCCTCCGGCGTCGCCAAGAGTTCGCTGGACGCGACATTGACGTTTTGCAGTTGATCTTGCAGGTTGGACACGGGCTACATCGATGTGCGGATCGTCCAAAGTTCCGGAAAGAACTTCAGCTCGAGAGCCTTGGTCAGATAGGACACGCCGCCGGTTCCGCCGGTGCCGCGCTTGTTGCCGATGATGCGCTCCACGGTCTTGACGTGCGCGAACCGCCACAGCTGGAACTTATAGTCGAGATCGACGAGTTTTTCCGCCAGTTCATACAGCTGCCACTCCTTCTCGGAGTTGTGGTAGACGCTGAGCCAGGCGGCTGCAACCTGCTTGCTGGCCTGATAAGGCGCCGCAAAATCGCGGTCAAGCGTGTCCGCCGGCAGGTTGAAGCCGCGCCGGCTGAGCAGCCGCAACACCTCGTCATACAAGCTCGGCGCGCGCAGCGACCGCTCCAGCATCTCGTAGGTCTGCGGATCGTAGCGGAACACCTTGATGGTATCGGCGTTCTTGTTGCCGATGAGAAATTCCAGCATCCGATACTGCGGCGACTGGAACCCCGAGGATTTGCCGAGGGAATTACGGAACGAGGAATAGTCGCGCGGAGTGATCGTCGCCAACACGTCCCATGAGTGCAAAAGCTGTTCTTGAATCCTGGAGACCCGCGCCAACATCTTGAAGGTCGGTCCCAGGTCGTCGCGGCGAATACAGGCGACCGTGGCGGTGAGTTCGTGCAGGCAAAGCTTCATCCACAGCTCTGACACTTGGTGGATGACGATGAACAACATTTCATCGTGCTGATAGGAGTAAGGGTGCTGTGCGCCGAGCAGCTTGTCCAGGCTCAAATACTGCGAGTAGCTCAAGTCCTTGCTCAAGTCCCAATGGACACCCTCATCGCTCAGATCGACGAACGGCTTGCTGTGCGGCTTGGGCTCGTGCGGCGTACTGTCGCCCATGTTCAGGTCTTGAAGATCCAGCCGGGCACGGTGCGCCAGCCGGCGAGCAACTCGCGGTCGAGACTGCGATATTCAGGTTCCAACTTTCCCACCAAATTCCAGAAATTCGGCGAGTGATTCATGTGCTTCATGTGCGCCAATTCGTGCACGAACAGATAGCGCACGACTTCCGGGCGCAGGAACACCAATGAGCAATTCAAGCTGACGGTGCCGCGTGTGGAGCAGCTTCCCCAACGCGTTCGCTGGCAGCGGATGGCCACGCGTGCAACCGGATACTTGAGGTCTGCCGCCAACTGCAGCAACCGGGGCGCCAGGCGCTCGCGCGCTGCCGCCTTCAGCCAGGCTTGCAGCTGAGTACGCGCGCCGGACTCATCGGCGGCCGTGACCACCAGCCGCCCGGCACGCTGCTCGAGCGCGCCGCCCGCAGCGCGATGCCATTCGACTTCGAAAGCCTCGCCGCTGAAGGCGAAGTTGATGGAACGCGGCACCGCCTCCGCCGGCGATGCGGCGCCGCGCATTGCCGCCACCTTGCGGTCGATCCACGGTGTAAAGCGCTGCACGAAATCGCGCACGGCATGGGCATTGACGCCGACGGGAACCACGATTTCGACGCGCCCGCCGACGTGCACGCGCGCCGTGAGTCGGCGTGCGCGCGGGCTGACCCGCACCGCGAACGGCTCGGCGGAGCTACGCGTCTCGAACAGCGATAACTGCGTGCCTTGAAGCTTCATCGCGCGGAATCATACCAGGTTAGTCAGGTTCAACGCTTCTCGAGCGATGCGAGTTGGCGCTGCGCCGCTTTGAAATCGGGCGCCGCGATCAGCGACTTCTCGATCCAGTTGCGCGCACCCACCGTGTCGCCACGCGCTTGCGATACGCGGCCCATCGCCAGGTAAGCTTCCGCGTGTCCCCAGCCCGGCACGTCGATGCGGGTCGCCGGGGACGCATCGAACTCACGTGTTGCCATGTTAAGTTCGCCCAATGCCCGCTGGAATTCCGCGGATCCGGGCTTCGCATGAGCCAATTCATTGGTCGACTCGATCAACAACAGCCGCGGATTGCGCGGCGCGAGCTGGGCCGCCTGATGCAACCGATCGGCGGCGCGGGAGCGCAGCAGCACGGCCTGCACGGAACTCACATCGGCCAGCGCCGCATAACAGGCACCTTGCAGCACCAAGCTTTCCGCGGATTTGACATCTTTCTTCAGCAGCGGCTTCAGGTCGTCGATGCAATCGGAAAAAGCCGAATCCGCGTGACGGCCCGAACCCGCGGCTGCCAGCTCACCGAGACGATACTGCGCGTGCGCCAGGTGGTAGCGCAGCGCACCGTCGTCGGCAGAGTCCTTGAGCCTGGCGCTCAGCCCCTCGATCAAATCGGCCAGGCTGTTGGTGTCCTCGGTGTGATACGCATACAGTATCTGCGCCTGTACGTCGCCTCCCTCCTGGGCATGCAACGCTCCGGCCATCAGCAGCAGGATTGCGCAGAGAAATTTTCCAGGACCGGGCATGCCTGCGAACATAGCACACGAGGTTTTACACGTTGACATTTGAATTGATCGACATTGGAGCCAACCTCACGCATTCGAGCTTTGCCGCCGACCGCGAGGCCGTACTGGAGCGTGCGCTCGACGCCGGCGTGCGGCGCCTGATCGTGACGGGGGCGGATCTCGCCGGCTCGCAGCAAGCCCTCGAATTGGCGCAACAGTATGACGCGCGGCTGTGGAGCACTGCCGGTGTGCACCCGCATCACGCGTCGGATTTCGTGCCCGCGCAACGCGGGTCGTTCCTGGAACTGCTGCGCTCCGCCAAGGTGGTCGCGGTGGGCGAATGCGGGCTGGACTATTATCGCAATCTCTCCTCCCCTGAATCGCAGCGTGCGGCGTTCACGGCGCAACTGGAGCTTGCCGTGGAAACGGCGAAGCCGGTGTTCCTGCATCAGCGCGACGCGCATGCGGATTTCGTGGCGATCTTGCGCGAATTTTCCGGCAGACTGGCCGGCGGCGTCGCACATTGCTTCACCGGTGGTCCCGCCGAACTCGAGGATTACCTCGCCCTCGGCCTGCACATCGGCATCACCGGCTGGATTTGCGATGAGCGCCGCGGTCACGCGCTGCGCGAGGCGGCACCGCGCATCCCGCCGCAGCGGCTCATGATCGAGACGGACGCGCCCTACCTGAAGCCGCGCGACTTGAATACGCAGGACAAATCGAGACGCAACGAGCCCGCCCATCTGCCGCATGTCGCCGCCGCGCTTGCCGCGCTGCGCGGCGTAACGCTTGAGCAACTGGCACATTCCACCACCGAAAATGCTGCGCGCTTTTTCGATCTGCCGCCGGCTACAGGTTCGTGAACAGGTGCGGGCTGGGACGCACCTGCGCCATCAGACGGCTCCACCCCTCCGCGTATTTTGCAAACGCGGGTGAGGACTGGGCGTTGCGATCGACCACCGGAAATTCCACTTCGATTCCGTCCAGCATCATCACGTACTTGGGAATCCCCTTGGTGAATTTTCCGACGTTCGAGAACAACAACCTCCCCTCCACGGGCACATCGCCGACCACCGCCTTCACGGCGGCGATGCGGTCGTACAGGGCCGGCTGCGGATTGTCGAAGGTGAAGCGCCGGCCGCGTCCCATCACGGTCCAATCGCTCATCTGGTCGCCCCCGAAGATGAGCCCGGCCACGCGCCGCGTATCGAGCAGCAACACGCCCCGCGGCGTCAGCAGCAAATGATCGATGTGAATGAATCCGCCCATGCCATCCGGCACCTGCACCTGATGCGCGGCCGAGTACGCGACGCGTTCCAACCGGGCAAGCAGCGCTTTGCGCCGTGCACGCCGTTGGTAGGCACGCCATCCCCAGATGGCCGCCCACCCCAGCACGAGAACCGCGGCGCCGATGCCAATCCATTGCGGTTCGATCTTGATGTCGGTCATTCGAGTGCGGCGGCCAACGCCGGCAGCGACGGCGCAATGTCCAGGCGGATTTGCGGCAGACTGAGCAAACGTCCGAGACTCGGCGGCACCGGCAACGTCCTGCCGATGATCGGCTCGACGATCTCATTGAACTTGGCAGGATGCGCGGTCGCCACCAACACCCAGGGATGCTCGCGACGTTCCGCTTCGCTCAGGCGGGCATAGACTTCAGCCGCAGTCGCGGTGTGCGGGCACCATTCGCGTCCGTACTGCATGAAGTCCTCTTTGATGCGGGCACGGATTGTAGCGTCATCGATGCTATGCGCGCTCAATTGTTCGCTGATCTCGCGGGGCGAGGGAAAGAAGGAGCGCACGCGCTCCATGTTGCTGGGATTGCCGACATCCATTGCCGATGCGAGCGTTGGAATGCTGGCGCGCGGCTGCCACAGACCCGTTTGCAGGAAATCCGGCACGGTGCGGTTCGCGTTGTGTGCCAGCACGATCCGCTCGATCGGAAAACCCAGTGCGCGGGCCCAGACGGCGGCAAACGCGTTGCCGAGGTTCCCGGCCGGAATCACATAGCAGGCCTTCGCGCCCGTGAGTTTCGCAACCTCGAGACTGGAGGCGGCGTAATAAACCGCCTGCGGCAGGAGGCGGCCGATATTGATGCTGTTGGCTGAGCTGAAGCGATGCCGAGCCGCGAGCGTGGGGTCGCGAAACGCTTCCTTGACGAGGCGTTGGCAGTCATCGAAAGAGCCGTCGACGCGCAGGGAGCGTACATTGCCGTCCCAGCACGTCAGCTGCTGTTCCTGCCGCGGACTCACCAAGCCCTTGGGGTAGAGAATGACGACCCGTACCCACGGGCGCTTGTGAAACGCGGCGGCGACGGCACCGCCGGTGTCGCCGGACGTGGCGACCAGGATGGTCAGGTTCGCAACTCCCATGCGCTGCATGCTCTCTGCCAGAAAGCGCGCGCCGAAATCCTTGAACGCGGCCGTCGGACCATGGAACAATTCCAAGGCGAACAACGCGGCGTTTGCGCCGGCGACCGGCGTCGTCGGTGCCGGCAGCGCGAGAGCCGCGTCCGCGATCCCGCCGAGCGACGCTTCCAGTCTGTCGCCCTCGAAGAATCCGCGCAGCGCGCAGCGCGCCACCGTCGGCAGATCGAAGGTGTCCGGCAGTGCTGCGGCATTGACCGTGGGCAGGTGAGTGGGCACGTACAGCCCGCCATCGGGAGCCAGCCCCGTCTCCATGGCTTCGCTCAAACTGACCGACGGCGCGCCGCCCCGCGAGCTCTCGAACTGCAACCGCGGCATCAGGCCTTTACCACCCGCGCACCGTAGTTCTCCATTCCGGAAATCCAAGAATCGGATTTCAGTTCATGCTCGAGAAATGCGGCCGACATGGCGCCGCGTACCGCCTCCGCATGCTGAATCTCCGCCCAGGCAAAGATGGTCGGCCCGGCACCGGAGATCGAACATCCCAATGCGCCGGCGGACATTGCGGCACGCTGCACGTCCTTGAATCCCGGGATCAGGGAGAACCGCTGCGGCTCGATGATCACGTCATTGAAGGAATCGCGGATCATGTCCAGATCATTGGAATAACAGCCGCTGATGAATCCTGCGAGATTTGCGCTTTGCCAGACGTAATCGGAGCGGCTCACATTGCTGTTCAGCATGGCCCGCGCTTCGCGCGTGCCCAGATACATGTGCGGATGCACCAGCACACAGCGCAGCGCCGCCGGCACAGGAATCTGCTTCACTCGCGGCGTGTCGATGCCCACGGTCAGCGTCAAGCCACCGAACAGACACGGTGCGATGTTGTCGATGTGCGCCGAACCACTGGCGACGATCTCTCCCTCCATCGCGAACTTCAACAACTGCAGACGCGAGGCGGGTGCGTGCAACAGTGCGTTTGCGGCGACCACCGCAGCGACCGCCGAAGCCGCCGAGCCACCCAGACCCGAGCCCAGGGGGATTCCTTTGTCGATGAACATCTCGAAGCCGAAGTCCAGGCCCAAAGCCTGCTGCATGGCCTGCACCGCGCGTCCGGCGGTGTTCTGCTCAGGAATGACCGGCAATTCCCCGGCCACACCGGTGATGGACAGTATCCGCACTTCAGGCACATCGATACGGCGCAGCCTCACCCGGTCGCCCACCGCCTCCACCGTGTGACCCAATATATCGAAGCCGATGCCGACATTGGCAACGGTGGCGGGAGCAAAAGCGGTGACGTCGGTAAGCACGGACTTCCCAGCCAACGGTGTTAGAGGTGAGCGCCCAGATACGCCGACAGGCGCAACAGGTCCGAAAACACGCCGCCCGCGGTCACTTCCGGACCCGCGCCGGGACCCTGCACGATGAGCGGATTGTCGCAATAGCGCCGGGTGGCGAAACGCACCACGTTGTCGGTGAGCGCAATATTGGCGAAAGCATGCGTGGCATCGAGCCGCCGCAGGCCGACCGTGGCCTTGCCTTGGTGGTCGACGCGCCCGACGTAGCGCAATACCTGCTTCTTCGCGGTCGCCTCGGCGAGCGCCGCCGCCATCGCAGCATCGGATTCCGACAGCCGCGCCATGAACTCCTCGGCGCTGCACTTGGTCAGCTCCCGCGGCACCAGTCCCTCGACCTGCACGTCAGCGATGTCCAGGTCGAGGCCCATTTCCCGGCCGAGGATGATGAGCTTGCGCGCGACGTCCATGCCGGACAAATCGTCGCGCGGATCCGGCTCGGTAAAACCTTTCGACTTGGCCATACGCACGATCGATGAGAACGACTCCTTGCCGGTGAATGCGTTGAAAAGATAGGCGAGAGTCCCGGAAAAAATGCCTTCGATCTGCGTCACATCATCGCCGGTCTCGCGCAGGTCGCGCAGCGTTTGAATGACCGGCAATCCCGCACCGACGGTGGCCTCGTACAAGTAGTGCGTCCCCGCCGCGCGTCTTGCCTCATGCAGCGCGCGGTAGTACGGCATCGTGCCGCTGTTGGCCTTCTTGTTGGGCGTCACGATGTGGATGCCACGGGCCAACCAGTCGCGATACTGATCGGCGATCTCCTGACTGGCGGTGCAGTCGATGATCACCGTATGCGGCATGTAATCCGCCTGCACATGGCTGACGAACTTATGCAGGTCGAGCGGCTCGCCGGCTTCGTCCAGCCGTTCCGACCAGCGTTCAAGATCGACCGCGTTCTCCTCCAGCAGCATGCGCGTCGAGGTCGCTATGCCGCGCACCCGCAGGTCAAGATTCAAGTCCCGCAATCGTTCGATCTGGGTGGCCATCTGCGCGAGCAGCACACGGCCGACCGTGCCGGGGCCGATCAGGCCGATGGACATGGTGTTCGGCGAGAGGTAGAACGCGGCGTGAACCGCGCGCAACGCCTTGGCCGACACGGCGCCGTCCACGACCACGGAAATATTACGTTCCGATGCGCCTTGGGCGATCGCACGCACGCTGATGGCGGCGTCGCCCAGCGAATTGAAAACCTTGGCGGCAACGCCGTGGGCCCCCGCCATGCCGTCGCCCACCACCGCAAGTATCCCCATTCCATGCGTGATGTCGACATGCTGAATCTGACCGCCGCGCAGCTCCGCCTCGAAGGCATGGCGCACCGATTCTTCGGCCCGGGCCGCCTGCGATTCCGGAATCGCGAAGCAGATGGAGTGCTCGGAGCTTCCCTGGGATATGAGGATCACGGAAATGCCTGAGTCGCGCAGCGCACCGAACAGCCGATGCGCCGTGCCCGGCACGCCGATCATGCCGGCGCCCTCGAGATTGACCAATGCAACCGGATCGATAGTCGTGATGCCCTTCACCTTGATGGCCGATACGGGATTGGCACAAATCAGCGTACCGCGCTTTTGCGGCGCAAACGTATTCTTGATGTATATGGGTATGTCACGGGCGACCGCCGGCTCCATCGTCTGCGGATGGATCACCTTGGCGCCGAAGTACGCCAGCTCCATGGCCTCGTTGTAAGACAATTGGTCGATGACTTGCGCGTTCGGCACCAGCCTCGGGTCGGCGGACAACACGCCGTCGACGTCCGTCCAGATGATGATTTCGGACGCATCGAGCAGCGCACCGAAAATCGAACCCGAGAAATCGCTGCCGTTGCGGCCGAGCGTGGTTTGCCGTCCCTTGGTCGTGGTCGCCACGAATCCGGTCACGATCAGCCTGCCGGCGAAATTCGCGGGCACGAACTTCTCGAGATTCTTGCTGCTCACCGCCCATTGCACGGCCGGCCCCAAGGATCCCCATTCCACGATGATGACTTCGCGTGCGTCCACCCACACAACATCGCCCTTGATGCGGCCGCGCTCGCGCAGATACGGTGCGAACAGACTCGTCGACCAGATCTCGCCGTAACCGGCAATCACATCGCGCATCGAATAGGTGGAAGACTTGATCAGCCGCACCGTCTGCAGCATGCCGGAGATGTCCCGGCAGTCGCGCTCGAGCTGAGCGCCGTATGAATCGCAGACCGCTTTGGAAACCAGCTCCGCCGCGAGGTTCATGTGCCGCAACTTCAGCGCCTGGATGGCGGACGGAAAGTCTCCTGACGGGCTTTCGGCCAGGGCTACCAGTTCCAGCAGCGCATCGGTCACGCCGCGGCAGGCGGAAAGCACCACCGCTTCCCGCGGATTAGGCGAGGCTTCGAGGATATCGGCAACCCGGCGAAAGCATGCGGCGTCAGCAACGCTGGAGCCCCCAAACTTGTGAACTAGCCATTTATCCATACGTGAATCAAACCTTGAAGCCGCGCGGAACTTTAATCGCTCCAAAGGGAACCTAGCAAGCGATTCCCGCGCGATTCTTAAGGTCGGCGCCTGCCCGATTTCGGCAACCCGGTGTGCTGGGTGCGAAAGCGCATTCCCGCCGCCGGTGCACCTTTGACGGGCGCATGACCGCCCGCAAGGGCACGGGTCGCCAGCGGCTGATAGGCAGGAATGAGGTGCTGCTTGCCGTTGCCGATGAGGTCGGCGCGACCCATGCGTTTGAGTGCATCACGCAGAATGGGCCAGTTGGCGGGATCGTGGTAACGCAGAAAAGCCTTGTGCAAGCGGCGCACCTTGATGCCCTTCGGCACCACCACATCCTCGCTTGCCCGCGTGACGCGCTTCAACGGGTTCTTGCCGGAGTGATACATCGCGGTCGCGGTAGCCATCGGCGAAGGCAGGAAAGCCTGCACCTGATCGGCGCGAAAGCCGTTCTTCTTCAACCACAACGCCAGCTCCAGCATATCCGTGTCGCGCGTGCCGGGGTGTGCGGCAATAAAATACGGAATGAGATACTGTTCCTTGCCCGCCTCCTTCGAATACTTGTCGAACAGTTCTTTGAAGCGATAGTAAGTGCCGACGCCCGGCTTCATCATTTTGGAAAGCGGGCCTTCGCCGATCGCTTCCGGCGCAATTTTCAGATATCCGCCGGTGTGATGAGTGGCCAGCTCCTTGACGTATTCAGGCGACTCGATCGCCAGGTCGTAGCGCACGCCGGACGCGATCAGCACTTTCTTCACGCCCTTGAGCGCACGTGCGCGCCGATACAAGCTGATCAGCGGCGCGTGATCCGTATTGAGATTCGGACACACGCCGGGAAACACGCACGAGGGTCGGCGGCATGCGGATTCGATGGCGGTGCTCTTGCAATGCAGACGGTACATGTTGGCCGTCGGTCCACCGAGATCGGATATGACACCGGTGAAACCGGGCACCTTGTCGCGGATGGTTTCAATCTCGCGGATCACCGAATCTTCCGAGCGGCTTTGTATGATGCGGCCTTCATGCTCGGTGATGGAACAGAAGGTACATCCGCCAAAACAGCCACGCTGGATGGCCACGGAAAATCGAATCATGTGGAAGGCAGGAATCCTGGCATCGCCGTAAGACGGATGCGGGCGGCGCGCATAGGGGAGCTCGTAGACAGCATCCATGTCCGCGGTGCTCAAGGGAATGGGCGGCGGATTCAACCACAGCTCCATGGAGGCGTGGCGCTGCACCAAGGCGCGCGCGTTTCCTGGATTCGACTCCAGATGCAAGATTCGCGACGCGTGCGCGTACAAGACCGGATCGGCAGCCACCTGCTCGTAGGATGGCAGACGAATCACGCTGCGTTGCCGCTGCGCATTGGGTACATTGCGATGAAATTTCACCACGCTGCCGGCCCCGGGCGCGGCGGCATCCGGTTGCGGTGCCTGTCTGCGGCTCTCCTCGCTCGCATAAGGGTCGATCTTGGGATTCAGCGGGCCCGGCGCGTCGATCTCGCTGGAATCGATCTCGGTCCAGTCAGCCGGCATCGAACGCCGCATGTATGCGGTACCGCGCAAATCATCGATGGCCGCGATCGGCTCGCCGGCGTCGAGACGCCGCGCGATCGCGGCGATCTGGCGTTCGCCGTTGCCGAACACCAAGAGATCGGCCTTTGCGTCCACCAGCACCGAACGGCGCACGTTCTCCGACCAGTAGTCAAAATGCGCGATGCGCCGCAGGCTTGCTTCGATGCCGCCGATGACGATGGGTATGTGCCTGAATGCCTGGCGGATGCGCTGCGAATACACGATGACGCAACGGTCCGGACGTTTGCCGCCCGCGCCGCCCGGCGTGTAGGCGTCATCGCTGCGCACGCGCCGATCGGACGTGTAGCGATTGACCATCGAATCCATGTTGCCGCCGGTCACACCGAAGAACAGCCGTGGCTCACCCAGCGCCTGGAAATCCTCCGTGCTGTGCCAATCGGGCTGGGCGATGATGCCGACCTTGAAGCCCTGCGCTTCCAGCAGGCGGCCGATGATGGCCATGCCGAAGCTGGGATGATCGACGTAGGCATCGCCCGTGACGATGATGATGTCGCATTGCGACCAACCGAGTGCCGACATTTCCTGCCGTGAGGTCGGCAGGAACGGCGCCGGCGTCGGGGCGCGACGCGCGTTTGAAGCGGAGAACAGGGGGGCGGCCATTTGCACGCCCGCGATTAGATCCGATCGGGGGCCCTAAGTACAACGAATACCGTCAACCGAGGTCCAGCGCGATATAGATCTGGCGGTCCTCGCGCTGGATCAGCAGCGCCACGTTATGCCCGGCACGGGCCACCTCGCGCTTGAGATCCGACAACGTCGACACGCCGGCACCGTTCACGCCCAGCACCACGTCCCCCGCCTCCAGGCCCGCCGCCAGCGCAGGACCGCTGACGTCTTCCACGACCAAATGACCCTTGGTGTGCAATTCCTGCTGTTCGCGAGGCTCCAGGGGGCGAAGCTTCAGGCCCAGCTTGCCGCCGTTTTCATCGTTCGGGATCCGCGCAACCTGCGTGGAGGACTCTTCCAGCAAAATCGTCTTGACGCTGATCTCGGTGGCCTTGCGGTCATGCCATACCCCCAGGTGCGCCTGGGTACCCGGCGGCAGCTGCGAAATCACGGTGGGCAGATCATAGGAATGGTCGATGCTGTGGCCGTTCACGCTGGTGATGACGTCGCCGGACTTCAACCCCGCCTGATCGCCGGGACCGCCGGGCTCTACTTCGCTGATCAACGCCCCATGCGGAACGCTCAACCCGAATGACTGCGCCAGCTGTTGCTGCAGGTCCTGTACGTGCACGCCGATCCGGCTGCGCAGCACCTTGCCGTTCTTCAACAACTGATCCTTGACGTTCAATGCGATGTCGATCGGAATGGCGAACGACACACCCATGTAGCCGCCGGTGCGGCTGTAGATCTGCGAGTTGATACCGACCACTTCGCCGTTGATGTTGAAGAGCGGTCCGCCCGAATTGCCGGGATTTACCGCGGCATCGGTCTGGATGAAGGTCACGTAGTTATAGCCGCTGTCGTCGGGCAACGGTCGGCCGGTGGCGCTGATGACCCCCGCCGTCACCGAGCTCTCGAACCCGAACGGCGACCCGATCGCGATCGCCCACTGACCGGGCTTTATCTTGGTCGGGTCGCCGAAACGAACCACCGGCAAGCCTGTGGCTGGAATCTTGATCAGCGCCACATCGCTGCCCTTGTCGACGCCGATCACCTTGGCCGCGAATTCACGGCGATCATTCAGTCTGACGATCACCTCCGACGCATCTGCGACGACGTGTGCATTGGTGAGCACGTATCCATCCGCACTGACGATGAAGCCAGAACCGATTCCGCGGCTGGGGGGCGCGTTCTCGGGATGCGGAACGGGCACGTTGAAGCGATGGAAAAATTGTGACAACGGGTCATCGCCATCGGGCGCGGCACCGTTGATGCCCTGCACCTTCTGCGGCTTCTCGGTGACGCTGACGTTCACGACCGAAGCTCCGGCCTCGGCAACCAAGGCTGAGAAATCAGGCAGTCCGGTGACGCGTGCGGGACTGGCAACGGGCGCCGGAACCGCGGCGGCGGGCGGGGTGTCGGCCGGGCCGGGCTGACCCACGCCGGCGTTTGACCGCTGATGCGCGACGACCATCACGAAGATGCCCGCAACTGCAGCCAACGACCAGGTTCTGATGCTTCCCATTGACGTACGACCTCTACAAAATATGGGTGTTAACCCTGGTGACCGACACTCAACCATGGGCATAGTTTTCAAGATTTCAAGATATAGGCCCTTTGAGGGCCCAAGGGAAGCCCCGCGGGCGGCCATTCGGGTTCAGCGGGCTAAAAATGTGAATTCCCAACGTGTAAACTCGCCGCTGGCGGGTTTACCCTGCCTGCTGTTTCACTCCGATCAAGTAGTCATGGCAGATTCGAGCGGTCCCATTCTCGTCGTCGTGGGCGGCGATGCCAAGCGTCTGCAATGGCTGACACACCATGTGACCAGCCATTGGGCTGACGCCCAGGTCACCACCATGGGTGCCGGGGAGTCTGTCGGCCTCAAACGCCTGGTCAGTGAGCGCAAGCTCGACGCGGTGATCCTGCTGGCCGACTTTGCCGACGAAGCGGCCGCCGATGCGGTGCTCGCCCATATGAGCCAGCTGCTGCAAATCCACCCGGGGTTGTACTGCATCGTGCTGGCCGACAACGGCAACGAAGGGTCGGCGGTACGAGCCATGAAAAGCGGTGCGCGGGATTACCTGCCGCTCGCCGCCATCACCCGGGAACAGGTGTTGACGGCCCTCGCCGAGGCCAGCGCAAAGCGCCGCGCCGCCGCGCGGCCCGCCGCGGTAGTCGCACCGGGGGGCGAGGCGCCGAGCCTCGAGGTGACCGGCTATTCCATCGTCAAGGAAATTGCGACCAGCAACTTCTCTTCGGTGTTTCTGGCACGCAGCGAGCGGCTGCGCAGCAATGTCGTGCTCAAGGTCATGACGCGCGGCGAATCGCAACGCGAGTTGGGCGACGCCGAGCGTTTCCAACGCGAATACGAAATCATCTCCAGCATCACGCACCGCGCCATCGTCGAGATCTATGATTTCGGCTCCCAGCCCAATCACCTGTATCTGGCGATGGAATACTTTCCCTGCGGCGACCTGCGCGACCGCTTGCGCAACCCATTGAGCGTGGATGAAAGTTTGTATTATTTACGGACCATCGCCGAGGCGCTGCGGGTCATCCATGTGTTCGGCATACTGCACCGCGACTTGAAGCCGGCCAACGTCATGCTGCGCGAGGACAATTCGCCGGTGCTCATCGATTTCGGACTGGCACGGCGCTCCCGGGATGATGCGGGAACCACCGCCGTGGGACAGGTGCTGGGATCGCCGTACTACATCAGTCCCGAGCAGGCCCAGGGTCAACGGGTGGATGCACGAACCGATATTTACAGCCTGGGCGTGATGTTCTACGAGATGTTGACGGGACAGCGCCCGTACCTGGGGCGCACTGCCGTGGCCATCATGGCCCAGCACGCCCATTCCCCCGTGCCCATCCTGCCCGAACCCATGGCGGCACAGCAGCCGCTGCTCGACCGGCTGATGGCGAAGCGGCCAAACGCACGCTACGGCTCAGCCGAGGAACTGCTGGCGGATCTCGGCCCCATGGTCGCCGCGGTTGCCTGATTTGTGACAGGGGTCGCACAGCGCACCGACTGAGGCTGTGACCCTGGTCAAGCCCGATAACTGCAGCCTTTGGCAGGCTGTGGAGATGTTCTTCACCAAGCGCAATGAGCGCGACAAACAAAATAACGCAGGGGCTCAGCATCGGTTAACCGACGCCCTATTGAAGAGCTCTTCGCTCGGCTTGTTCCTGCTCGACGCCAAGGACCGGATTCAGCCGCAGGTCTCGACCGCCCTTGGCTCGATGTTCAGGCGCCAGGATGTCGCCAACCTCAGCATAGAGAAGCTCGTTGCGCCGCTCGTCACGGCCAAGACCTTGACCGCGGTGCGGGCCTACATGGCGCGCCTGCTCGAAGGCACTCAGGGAGATGAGGACAACCCGCTGCAGGATCTCGAGGTCCGGCTGCAAAATCCGGACGGCGGTTTCGAGACCGCCCACTATTCGTTCGACTTCACGGCGCTCGAGAATCCGCGCGCGTGGCTGGTGCGCGTCAGCGACATCACGGTGCGCGTGCAGCAACAGCGGGAATTGGAGGATTTGCGCGCCAATGCAAAGACACACGGCGAAATCCTGCGCAGTGTGCTGCACGTCGGCGGCGCGCGCTTCGTCGCGTTCCTGCAGACCACCGACGCGACCATGAAAACCATCAATACCGTGCTGAAGAAACCGGCGCGGGAGGCGGATGCGTTTCGCCTCAAGCTCGAGGAGACCCTCGAGCACGTCGACCGAGTGCGGCGCGACGCCACGGCGCTCAAGCTCTCGGGTCTGGAGTCCGCGGCGCGCCACATGGAGGATGCGCTGCAGGACCTGCGCAGCCGCGGCAGCCTGAGCGGCAGCGATTTCCTGCCGCTCGCGGTCAAACTCGATCAACTGTTCACCCAGTTCTCCTTGTTGCGCACCTTGTCGACGCAGGCCAGCCCGTCCCGCGGAGCCGCGGCCGCCGAACCGGACTCGCGCGTCACCGACAATGGCACGCAGATCATCGAGGCCCCGAAATTCACGTTCGACACGGCGCCGGAAGGCGCCGCAGAGGCTGCCACCGCGCAGACCATGGGGGCGCCGGCACGCCGTAGCGCCATGGTGGGAAGCCTCGACAGCACGCTGCAATCATTGACCGAACTGGCAGCGCAGGAGCAGAAAAAAACAGTGACGCTCGAATGCACCGGCCTCGATCAGGTGCCACAACGCTACCAATCACCCATCAAGAACGTTGCCATTCAGCTGATTCGCAATGCGATTCTGCACGGCGTGGAATCGCCCGCCGAACGCGAGGCCGCCGGCAAGCCTCGGCATGGCACCCTGCAGCTGGAATTCCGCGTGGCGGCAGATCAATCCTTCGAACTGCTGTTTCAGGACGATGGCCGCGGCATCGATCCCGACAAGGTGCGCGCGACCGCGATCGCGCGCGGCCTTCTCACGGAAGAGGCGGCGAGCCGCCTGCGCGATCGACAAGCCATCAAGTTGATCTTCAAATCGGGCTTCTCCACCCTCGAGGCGCCGCGCGGCGAAGGCTCGCACGGTGCCGGCATGTCGATGGTGCGACGCTACGTGCACGAAGCCGGGGGAAAAATTGCGATCGCCAGCCTGCTGGGACACGAAACCCGCTTCAAAATCACGCTGCCGCCGCTGGCCGCCGCGCAAGAGGTCGCCTAGGCGCCCGCCTCGGACTGCGGCGCGGGATCCAACTCCACCAACACGGCCCCCGCCGATACCCGCTCGCCGACGCCAAAGGCGATACGCGACACCACGCCGTCGCCCGGCGCCGTCAATGTGTGCTCCATCTTCATGGCCTCGACGGTAATCAACGCCGCACCGCGCATGACTGCCTGGCCCTGGCTCACATGCACGGCCACCACCGTACCCGGCAGCGGCGTGAGCAGCGACCCTTGTTCGGTCGCGCCTTCGACCTGCAGCGCATCGTCGGTGTGCTGCAAGCGCAGCGCCACATGCCGGCCGCCACGAAACACATGCAGGCGCCCTTCGATCTCGATGAGGCGCGCGAAGTGCGTTTCGCCCGCGATCTCCACGCGCATATCCCCGGCCTGACGCGAGCTCATGTGGGCCGGCTTTTCGCCGGACGGCGTGAGCACGGTATATCGATTTTGGCCGTGCGCGGCGATACTCGCCTCACCGCTGTCGAAGCGCCAGCGAGTGGTGTGCGCCGCGCCCAGCCGCCATCCGCGGGTGTCATCCCAGAGCGCATCGGCGCCGATGCGCTGCGTCGCGCACCAGAGCGCCGCCATCTGCACGTCAAGCTCCGCGGCCGCGGGCTCGCCGAACGACAGGTGTGCGTGCCGCAGTCCGAGGAAGTTGGTGGCGACCGAACCTGCGCGAAAATGTTCATCGGCAAGAATCGCGCAGAGCAGTGCCCGGTTGGTCGTCACGCCGATGATCTCAATACCGGCCATTGCGGCGTGCAACGTGTCGATCGCCGCCGCGCGCGATTCTCCCCAGGCGATGATCTTGCCGAGCATGGGGTCGTAGAAACTCGAAATCTCGTCGCCGGCATCGACGCCGCTGTCGATGCGCAGGTTCTCCTCGAGCGGCGGCCAGCGCAAATGCTCTATGCGTCCCACGCTCGGCATGTACGAGTGCGCAGGATCCTCGGCATACAGGCGCGCTTCGATGGCGCAGCCGCGCGCTTCGATCTCTGCTTGTTTCATCGGCAAGGGTTCGCCTTGCGCTATGCGCAGCTGCCATTCGACCAGATCGATTCCGGAAATCAATTCCGTCACCGGGTGCTCAACCTGCAGCCGTGTGTTCATTTCCATGAAATAGAAGTTCTGCGTCTGATCGACCAGAAACTCGACCGTGCCGGCGCCCACGTAGCCGACCGCGCGTGCCGCCTGCAGCGCGGCCTGCGACATGGCGGCGCGCACCTCGTCCGTCAAACCCGGAGCAGGCGCCTCCTCGATGATTTTCTGATGACGCCGCTGCACCGAACAATCGCGGTCGAAGAGGCTCACGATGCCGCCGTGCGCATCGGCGAAAACCTGAACTTCCACGTGGCGCGCCTGTGCGAAATAACGCTCCATCAGCAGGCGATCGTCGCCAAACGCGGTACGCGCGAGCCGCTGCGCCGACTCGATCGCTGCCGGCACATCGGCGCTGGCCCCGACCACCTGCATGCCCTTGCCGCCGCCGCCGGCGCTTGCCTTGATGATCAGCGGAAAGCCGACGCGTACAGCCTCGGCGGCCAATCGCTGCGGCGATTGATCGTCGCCGTGATAGCCGGGAGCCACCGGCACGCCGACGGCGGACATGGCCGCCTTCGAGGCGCTCTTCGACCCCATGGCGCGAATCGCCGCAGCCGGCGGCCCCAGGAACCGGAGTCCCGCCGCGACGCATGCCTGCGCAAAGTCGGCATTCTCGGACAAGAATCCATACCCCGGGTGCACGGCGTCGGCACCGACGCGTTTGGCGAGCGCGATCAGCCTGGCAATATCCAGATAGCTCTCGGCTGCGGCCGAGCCGCCGAGGTGGTAGGCCTCGTCGCACTCGCGCACGTGTCGCGCCGCACGATCCGCATCGGAGTAAACCGCGATGCTGGTCACGCCCATTCTGCGCATGGTGCGCGCAATTCGGCACACGATCTCGCCGCGGTTGGCGATTAGCAGGCGGCGTATCACGGGCGGGTTCACATGCGGAACACGCCGAAGCGTGTCGCGGCGGCGTCTTGAGTCTTGGTGAGCGCCAGCGCCAGACCCAGAACCCGGCGGGTATCGAGCGGATCGATCACGCCATCGTCCCACAAGCGCGCGGACGCATAGTAAGGATGTCCCTGCTGCTCGAATTGCGCGCGAATCGGCGCCTTGATCTTTTCTTCATCCGCTGCGCTCAAGGTGCCGCCGTTGCGCTCCAGCGCCTCGCGTCGAATGGTCGCGAGAACGCCGGCCGCCTGTTCGCCGCCCATCACCGAGGTGCGGGCGTTCGGCCACTGAAACAGGAAGCGCGGGGCATACGCCCGTCCGCACATGGCGTAGTTGCCGGCGCCGAAACTACCGCCGATGACCACGGTGTACTTCGGCACCGCGGCACAGGCCACCGCGGTGACGAGCTTGGCCCCATCCTTGGCGATGCCGCCGGCTTCGGCGGCCTGCCCGACCATGAACCCGGAAATATTTTGCAGGAACACCAGCGGTATGCCCTCGCGGCAGCACAGCTCGATGAAATGCGCGCCCTTCAAGGAGCTCTCCGAGAACAGAATGCCGTTGTTCGCGATGATGCCGACCGTGCTGCCGTGGATGTCCGCGAAGCCGCAAACGAGCGTGCTGCCGTACAGCGCCTTGAATTCATCGAACCACGCGCCGTCGACGAGCCGCGCAATGACCTCGCGAACATCGTACGGCTTGCGCGAACTTTGCGGAATGATGCCGTACAAATCCGCCGCATCGAGACCGGAATCCGCGCCGGTGCCGGGATGCGCAGCGCCCGCGGCGGCGGGTGCAGCGGCTCTCGGTGGCGGCCGGCGCAGACGCGCCACGGCGCGGCGGGCGAATGCCAGCGCGTGCGTATCGTTTTCCGCATAGTAGTCGGTGACGCCGGAGCGCCGGCAGTGCACATCGGCACCCCCCAGCGTTTCCGCGTCGATCTCCTCGCCGGTCGCGGCGCGCACCAGCGGCGGGCCGCCGAGGAAAACCCTGCCTTGATTGCGCACGATCACTGCATGGTCGGACATCGCCGGGACGTAGGCTCCGCCGGCGGTGCACGAACCGTGCACCACGGCAATCTGCGCAATGCCTTGCGCGGAGAGCCGGGCTTGGTTGAAGAATATGCGCCCGAAGTGCTCGCGATCCGGAAACACCTCGTCCTGGCGCGGCAGAAATGCACCGCCGCTCTCGACCAGATATATGCACGGCAGCGAATTCTCGGCGGCCACTTCCTGCGCCCGCAGGTGTTTCTTGACGGTCAAGGGGTAGTAGGTGCCGCCCTTCACCGTCGGATCGTTGGCCACGATTATGCACTCCCGGCCCGAAACGCGTCCGATGCCCGTGACCAGCCCGGCACCCGGCAACTCCTCGCCGTAAACACCCTGCGCCGCCAGCGCCGACAACTCCAGGAACGGTGAGCCGGGGTCGAGCAACACATCGATGCGCTCGCGCACCAGCAGCTTTCCCGCCCGGGTGTGTTTGTCGCGAGCCGCGGCGCTGCCGCCTGCCGCATTGCGCCGCAACAGGTCACGCAGATTTTCCACCAAACCCTGCATCGCTGCCTTGTTTTCAGCGAATTCCGCGGAGCGAACGTCGATTTTGGAGGCGATCTTGGCCATGGCTTTGTTTCACGGAGCGTGGCAAAATTGTCGGACAGTCCGATTATCCAACGATCTGATCCCGCTGACAACGAAAATCCGCACCCCATGACAAATTCCGCTTATCACGAATTCAATTTCGGCCTCGGCGAGACCATCGACGCGGTACGCGACCAGGTACGGCGCTTTGCCGAGGAGCGCATCGCTCCACGCGCCGGCGAGATCGACCGTAGCAACGTATTTCCGCGCGATCTGTGGCGTGAATTCGGCGACCTCGGGCTGCTCGGAATGACCGTCAGCGAGGAATACGGCGGCGCCGGGCTCGGCTACGTGGCGCACACCATCGCCATGGAGGAGATTTCGCGCGCCTCCGCCGCCGTCGGCTTGAGCTACGGCGCGCATTCCAATCTATGCGTGAACCAGCTGGCGCTGAACGCCAGCGACGACCAGAAGAAGCGCTATCTGCCCAAGCTCATCAACGGTGAACATGTCGGGGCGTTGGCGATGTCCGAGCCGAGCGCGGGCTCGGACGTGGTTTCGATGCAGCTCAAGGCCGTGCGCAACGGCGATCATTACGTACTCGACGGCCGCAAGATGTGGATCACCAATGGACCCGAGGCCGACGTGCTGGTGGTGTACGCGAAAACAGCGCCGCAGGCCGGCGCGCGCGGCATCAGCGCATTCATCATCGAGAAATCATTCGCGGGGTTCACGCCGGCGCAGAAACTGGACAAGCTTGGCATGCGCGGCTCGAGCACCAGCGAGTTGGTGTTCGATGGCTGCCATGTGCCGGCGGAAAATCTGCTCGGCCGCGAAAATGAGGGCGTGCGCGTGTTGATGCGCGGCCTGGACTACGAGAGGGTGGTTTTGTCGGGCGGCCCGCTCGGCATCATGGCCGCCGCCCTGGACGTTGCGGTTCCCTATGTGCGCGAACGGCGCCAATTCGGCCAGGCAATCGGCACGTTCGAACTCATCCAGGGCAAGCTGGCCGACATGTATGCGGCGCTGAACGCGAGCCGCAGCTACGCGTACATGGTGGCCGCTGCCTGCGACCGCGCCGATCACACCCGCAAGGATGCCGCCGCCTGCATCCTGTTTTGCGCGGAAGCCGCCACGCGCGTCGCGCTCGACGCCATCCAGCTGCTCGGCGGCAACGGCTACATCAACGACTATCCGACCGGCCGGCTGCTGCGCGATGCGAAGCTCTACGAAATTGGCGCCGGCACGTCGGAGATCCGCCGCATGCTGATCGGCCGCGAGCTGTTCGGCGAATCGCCATGAAGGATTTGTTCGCGCCGCTCGACGATCATCCGGCGTACCGGAAGATCGCGAATCTCATCGAGCAGCGCATCGTCGAACGCACCTTGCGCACCGGCGATGCGCTGCCCTCCGAAAGCGATCTGGCACGGCAATTCGGCGTCAACCGCTCGACCGTGCGCGAAGCAATCCGTGAGCTGGAGATTCAGGGATTGCTCGGCCGCGGCCGCGGCGAGAAACGGCTGCGCGTCACCCGCCCCGAGCATCACCACATCAGCGGCGACGTCAGCCGCGCACTGGCGCTGCACGATGTGACGTTCCAGGAACTGTGGGAAGCCATGATGGCCGTCGAACCGGCCGCGGCGCAGTACGCCGCCGCGCGTCGTACCGCCGCGCAGCTGCAGGCGCTGGCGCAGGCCGCCGCGCACTTCGAGCGCGACGCGGCGGACACGCGGGCGGCCGTGGCAGCGGTGGTGGAATTCTTTACGGCAGTGGTGAACGCCAGCGGCAACCAGGTGCTCGCCCTGACGCAAGCTTCGCTCAATGAGCTCCTGGCGCCGGCACTGACGCGCATGATCGATTGCATTCCCCAGGCCCGCCGCCGCATCAGCGAGGCTCAGGCGAGAATCATCTCCAGCATCAAGCTCAGGAAGAGCGAGCACGCGCGCAGCTGGATGGAGAAGCACATCCGCGATTTCAAGCGGGGCCACGAACTCGCGACCGCCGGCACAGCAGCAGAGCGGCACTGAACACTACATCGAGCCAATCCCAGGCTCCGCCTCCCCCGCCCGCGGCAGGCGCGTTGACCTCGAGGGTGGCCGAGGCCGTCGCGGTATTGCCGCCGGCGGGCCCTGTCATCAATGACTGGGCACCGACGGTCACAGTATAGGTGCCGGCGCCGCTTCCGGCAGCGCTCAAGGTCACCACGCAGCTGCCGGCGGCAGGAATGTTGGCATTGCTCAGCGTGACGCTGCTGCCGTTGCTGGTGAGCGAGAGCGACGCCCCGGTGCAGGTGGTGGCCGGCATGGGGGATGCAGCCACGGTCAGACCCGACGGCAGGCTCTGCGTGAATGACGACTGGGTCAACGCGAAGGGATTGGGATTCATCAGAGTCAGCGTCAGGGTCGCGTGCGAGCCGGTGCTGGTGCTTGCCGGCTGGAATGCCGCGGCGACGGTGGGCGCGGCAACGCCGACGGTCAAGCCGGCCGGACACGCCGAAGCGCTGTCACCTGCCTGCGCCGGAGCGGCGGTCGTGGCGCCGGCACTGCTGAAACTCACCATCGCGGTGTCGCTGGCGCCTGCGGAGTCCGTCACCGTGAGCAGCAAAGTGCCGGCCGACCCATTCCAGGTGGTTTGAACCTGAGGCGCCGCGGCGCCCGACTCGATCGTCACGCCGCCGGTGGCGGTCCAGGCAAAGGATTGCAGCGTCTGGCCGCACGCCGCAGCACTGCCGGCCGCATTGAACGTCGCGGTACCCGCAGTCAGTTTCGCGGGGATCATCACTGCGGCGATGGGATCGAGCGCGGCCTTGACCGCGCTGTAAGCATTGACCATGCCGGCGCCGCACTGGCCGGGCACGCATGAGCATTGGCCGGTGGACGGATCGGTTGCCGGGCACACCGGCAACCCCGACGTGTTCGGCGGGAATGGCGTGGCGCTGGCCTCGATGCGACCGATCAACTGCGACGGCGTGAGGTTCGCGTTGACGGCGCGCATCAGCGCCGCAATTCCCGAAACGATGGGCGCTGAGAAGCTGGTACCGAGATTCGGATTGACTTCATCCGTGTAAGTGCCGGCGCCCGGCGTGGTCAAGCCGGCGTTGATGGTGGTATCGATGGAGCGCAGGCAGGCGCCGGAACTGTTGACGCAATTGCCTGCCGGCGCCGATACACCGACTTCGGCACCCAGACTGCTGTAGCCGACCTTGGTACCGACGTTGCGCAGACCCGCCACCGCGAGAACGCCGGGGCAGTTGGCGGGTGTATCCACGGGGCCGCTTTCGTTGCCGGCCGAGGCCACGACCAGCACTCCCATGGCGTCGAGCGCAGCGAGCAGGTTCTGGTAGGCCGAGGGACATGCCCCGCTACCGCCCAGACTCAAGTTGATGATGCTGGCCGGGTATGGGTTGTCGACCACCCCGGAGACCGTCATGCCCGCCGCCCATTGCATGCCGGCGATGATGTCCGAGTCGTAGCCGCCGCATTTGCCCAGGGAACGCACCGGCAACAGATAGTTGTTCCACGTCATGCCGGCCACCCCGACCGCGTTGTTGGTGATCGCCCCGAGCACGCCGACAACCCGCGTACCGTGCCAACTGCTGTCCGCGATCGGACACTTGGACGTGGGGAACAGAGCGCTGTTCGCCTGGTCGGTGGCGTCGATCCAATCACCCGGATCGGAGGGGTCGGGGTCCCATCCGTCGCCGTCATTCGCCGTGAGGTACGTGCCCAATGCCGCTCCGGTGGTGAGATTGTAGTCCTCACCGACGAAGTCGTAGCCAGGCAGCAGCCGCCCGCCGAATCCGGCGCGCAGCAAATCCGGATGATCGAAGCGCACGCCCGAGTCGACGTCCGCAATGACGGTGCCGGAACTTCCCGTGGTGATGTTCCACGCCGACACCGCATCAGTTGCGGCGACATCGCTGGTGGGGGTCGCAGTGCTGGGAGTCAACATGAACCACTGTCCGGCGCTGCTGCCGTCCACCGGTTGGAACAACGGGTCATTGGGCATTTCATGCGGGTAGCGCCGGGCGTCCACGTCGGCAAATGCCACCGCGGGATCGGCGCGCAATCGCATCAGCACGGCATCGACAGCCTCGCCGTACAAGGTCCGGGGAAGGTAGAGAACGTGCATGCTGGGGGTGATCTGACGCGAGCCCGCGGCGCTGACACCGGCCCGGGCCAGCAGGCCGGCCACATCCGCCCTGGAGGTCTGCGCCTGGACGACACGGATGCTGCGGCCGCGCACCGACCGCTGCAGGGTCTTGACGATGGTATTGGCCCGGGTTGTCTTGAAACCCACGATCAACCGCTCCGCCTCCGGACCGATCTGGATTGCATGCGTCTTGACCGGATTCCATTCCAGCTGTGCCGCGTGAACCAGCGCCGCCGCACCGAGCAGCCAGCAAAAAATCGAACAAGCCGCCAAATTTTTACGCAATGTCATGGCGTTACCAGCCTAACAACAATGCGTGCGCGAAACTGAGAAGCGTCCGGCAAAGCATGGACCCGCTGGGGTAGAATGAGGCCGGTCCATCGCACAATGAAGGGGCAGGCATGACGTACGACAATCGGCAGTTCTATATCGATGGCGCGTGGGTCGATCCTATCGAACCGAAGGAATTCAAGGTCATCAATCCTGCCACCGAAGAGGTTGCCGGCGTCATATCCATGGGCAGCAGCAAGGATGTCGAGCTTGCGGTGGCAGCGGCGCGGCGCGCTTTCGACAGCTATTCGCGCACCTCGCCGGCGGAACGGCTCGATCTGATGGAGCGAATTCTGCGGGCCTACAAGGCGCGCTACGATGCAATCGCGCAGGCGATCAGCATCGAGATGGGCGCGCCGATGAGCCTGTCGATGGGCTCACAAACCCGCATCGGCGTCGGACACATCAGCGCCATGATCGACGTGCTCAAGACCTTCAAGTTCGAGGAACTTCGCGGCACGGTACGCCTGGTGCAGGAACCCGTCGGTGTGTGCGCGCTCATCACGCCCTGGAATTGGCCCATGAATCAGGTGGCGGCGAAGGTGGTTCCTGCTTTGGCGGCGGGTTGCACCATGGTGCTGAAGCCCTCGGAATTTTCGCCCTTCAGCGCCATCCTGTGGGCGGAGGTGATGCATGAGGCCGGCGTACCGGCGGGCGTGTTCAATCTGATCAACGGCGACGGACCCGGCGTCGGCGCACCGCTTTCCTCACATCGCGAAATCGACATGGTGTCCTTCACCGGATCGACGCGCGCAGGCACCGAAGTGGCGAAGAGCGCGGCCGCATCGGTAAAGCGCGTCCATCAGGAACTCGGCGGCAAGTCGCCGAACGTGTTGCTGGACGATGCCGACTTCGAGCGCGCCGTGAAGCAAAGCGTCTTGCACGTGCTGCAGAATTCGGGACAATCCTGCAACGCCCCGACGCGCATGCTGGTCCCGGCTGCGCGCCTTGCAGAGGTCGAAGCGCTCGCGAAGACGGTCGCGGAGTCCGTCGTCGTGGGTGACCCGAGCTCCCCGGAGACCAACGTGGGCCCGGTGGTGTCCAAGATCCAATTCGAGCGGGTCGAAGGCTACATCGCCAAAGGCATCGCGGAGGGCGCCAAGGTCGTGACCGGCGGCACGGGTCGCCCCAAGGGACTGGAGAAGGGCTACTACGTCCGGCCGACCATTTTTTCGAACGTGCGCAATGACATGACCATCGCACGCGAGGAGATTTTCGGACCGGTGCTCTGCATTCTCCCCTACGACAATGAAGAACAGGCCGTGCAAATCGCCAATGACACGCCCTACGGCCTGGCGGCGTACGTCTGGTCGAAGGACAACGGGCATGCGAGGCGCATTGGCGCACGCATCCGCGCCGGGCAGGTCACGCTCAACGGTGCCTCCGGAACCATGAACACGCCGTTCGGCGGATTCAAGATGTCGGGCAACGGGCGGGAATATGGAGAATTCGGACTGCGAGATTTTCTCGAGGTGAAGGCGGTCATCGGGGTCGACGCCGCTTGAGGCCGACAAGGCAGCGGTGACCGACTCCATTCTTCGCCTCGAGAACTTAAGCAAGCGCCATTCACCGGATCGCCCTGCCCTGTTCGAGGGCTTGAATCTCGAACTGAAGCAGGGCGAGTATGTTGCGGTGATGGGCGAATCCGGCGTCGGCAAATCGACGCTGCTGAATTTGCTGGCCGGGCTGGATCGACCCGACACCGGCAGGGTGCTGCTCGATGGCCATGATCTGGGGGCGCTCGACGACGATGCCACCACCCTGTTGCGACGCCGATCCGTCGGCTTCGTGTTCCAAGCCTTCCACGTTCTGCCCTACCTGACGGTGAGCCAGAACGTGGCGCTGCCGCTCGACCTGTTGGCCGTGCATGAGCCCGAGCGAGGGCTGCGCACCCGGCAGATGTTGACCGCCGTCGGCATCGAAGCGCTGGCGGCCCGGCAAGCCCGCGAGCTCTCCGGCGGTGAGGTGCAGCGCGTCGCGATCGCACGCGCCCTCGTGCATCGTCCGCGTCTCGTGCTCGCGGATGAACCGACCGGCAACCTCGATGCACGCAGCGCCGCGCAAATTCTCACGCTGTTGCGCACCCGCATAAAAAGCGATGCGGGAGCCGGGATCATCATCACTCACTCGCGAAACGCAGCCGACACGGCCGACCGCATCTTGACCCTGGATGCCGGCGGCTTGAATCCCTTGCGCGGCGCAGCGGCTTAGCGGCGATGGGCACGCGCGACGCAGCCGCGTGGCGCGCGTGGCGCATCTTGTTCCAGGCGCAGCTGCGCGAACAGCCGGGACGCCTGTTGGTCACGGTGCTGGCCATCGCCCTGGGCGTGGCGCTGGGCGCCGCGGTGTTCCTGGTGAATGCGGCCGCTTTGAATGAGTTTGGTTTGGCGACCAAGCGGCTGGTCGGCGAGTCCGACGTCATCGTGCGAGGTCCCCATGAGGGCTTCCCGGAGCAACTATTCGCGAGCCTGGTGCGCAATCCGGCCGTCAACGCGGCGAGCCCGGTGCTGGAACTCGACGCCGCGCTGCCCGGGCACACGGAGACGCTCAAAATCATTGGCCTGGACCCGTTTCGCGCCGCAACGCTGCAGCCCGCGTTGCTCGCGGATCTGGGCGCGAATATGTTCGATTTCCTGCAGCCCGACGCCATATTCTTGAGCAGCAGCGCGGCTGCGGCGCTCAACGTTGCAAGCGGCGGACACATCGATGTGACGGTCGGCAGCAGCCCCAAGACCTTGCGCGTCGCCGGCGTTCTTTCGCAGGGCGCATACCCGCAGCAGCTGGGTCTGATGGATATCGCCTCGGCGCAATGGCTGTTCGACAAGATCGGAACGCTCAATCGTGTCGATTTGCAGTTGCGGGCAGGTACCGACGTCGAAGCCTTCCGGCGCGCACTCGCGCCCGGCTTACCGGCGGGCGTATTGAGCGTCGCGCCGCAGGTCGAACGTGATCGCGCCTTGTCGGTGACCCGCGCGTACCGCGTCAACTTGAACATGCTGGCGTTGGTATCGCTGTGGACCGGCGCGTTTCTGGTGTTCTCGACGCAGTCACTCGCGGTGCTGCGTCGGCGCCGCTCGCTGGCGCTGCTGCGCACGCTGGGCGTGACGCAGGGTCAACTGCAGCGCGCCCTGCTCGGCGAAGGTGCGATGCTCGGCATTGCCGGCTCCGTTCTCGGCGTGATCTTGGGCGCACTCATCGCCGAGATTATCTTGCGGCTGCTGGCGGGCAATCTCGGCAACGGCCAGTTAAGGGTCGTCAGCGTCTCGCTGCGCACCGGCACGTGGCCTATGTTGGCATTTTTCTGCATCGGCACATTGGCGTCGAGCGCCGGAGCGTGGTTGCCGGCGCGCAATGCGGCGCGGCAGGCGCCCGCGCGTGGCCTGAAGGGCGGCGACGCCGACTTCGGCTCCACCGTGCGCCGCGGCTGGCGCGTGGGGGCGGCGCTGATGCTGGGAGGCGCATTGCTGGCATTCTTGCCGCCGGTGATGGGTTTGCCCGTGTTCGGCTATGCCGCCATCGGCGCACTGTTGTTCGGCGCCGTCTTGCTGGTGCCGCTGCTCACGGTCATCGTCCTGCGCAGCGTGCCGACGACCCGCCGCGCCGTGTTCGACATTGCGGTGGCACAGCTGCGCGGCAACGTCGGCCTCTCCACCTTGAGCCTGGCCTCGATCATCGTCAGCTTCAGCCTGATGGTGGCAATGGCCATCATGGTGTATTCATTCCGCGTGTCCTTTGAGCAGTGGCTGGGCAAGCTGCTGCCGGCGGACCTGCAGCTGCGCGTCCCCTTCGAGAATGACACCGCGTATTGGTCGCCTGCCGATCAGGCGAGGTTGTCGGGCACGCCGGGTGCGGTGCGCGCCGAATTCCGGC
>Ga0116226_10000517_pt1 | contig 32929 bp, 26 predicted proteins | sample S1TSphfallax_FD_89692 | JGI IMG/M metagenome (GOLD analysis project Ga0116226, IMG submission 89692) | Host-associated microbial communities from peat moss isolated from Minnesota, USA - S1T2_Fa - Sphagnum fallax MG | ecosystem: Host-associated > Plants > Peat moss > Unclassified | place: USA...
CTTGCCACGCTGCCACAGCATTCGAGCCTCCGATCCGATCGAACCGGACGCTTACGAATCACATAAGCGACCCGTGCCGGAAGGGGGGATTCCTGATTCCACTCAGCCTGAGGACGCTCTAGCACCAGCCACAAAAAAGCCTGACCGACGGAGGCCGCCGGTCAGGCGAGTTGTGTTCGTCGCACATAGCCGATGCGGCGAAAGGGGGAAACGCTCACTCAGAAACCTGGCCTGTCGGAGAACGACCGGCCAACCCGGCATATGGTTTTACGAGTCCGCGTCGCAGGTGGCCTGCCGATCACGATGCGCGTGAGGATCGTTCCCAACAGCGTGAGCTTCAGGCGTCCGCCAGCAGCGAAAGCGCCACCGCCACCGTGGCGCGCCTGATCGCGGTGCGGTCGCCCGGGAACACAAGGCGCACGGTGCGCGTGGTGCCGCCGCGCCGGGCGCAGCCGAACCAGACAAGCCCGACCGGCTTGCCGGCACTGCCGCCGCCCGGCCCGGCGATGCCGGTCACGGCGACGGCGAGATCCGCCGCCGAGTGCGCCAGCGCCGCCTCCGCCATCCGCCGCGCCACCTGTTCGCTGACGGCGCCCTCGGCGTCGATCACGGATGCCGGCACGCCCAGCATCTCCGTCTTGGCCGCGTTGGAGTAGGTGACGAAGCCGCGATCGACCACGTCGGAACTGCCGGGGATTGCGGTCAGCGCCGCCGCGATCAGGCCACCGGTGCAGCTTTCCGCCGTCGCCACGCGCAGACCGGCGGCGCGGCAGGCGGCCAGCAGGCGCTCGGCCTGCGCGAGAATGGCGTCGTCGATCACGCGGACGATCCGGTTGCCTCGATCCGCCCGGCGCGAATCGCGGCAACGAAGCTGGCGTGGTCAAGCTCGGACTGCGCCGCGTAGGCGAGGGCGAAATCGGCCAGCGCCTCGTCGAACGCATCGCCGTCGCCGAGATAGCCGGCGATCAGGGCGGCGTCGCCCGAGCGGGCATGGGCGCGCGCGAGCGTGTGGCCGCACAGGCGCGCGTAGAACGGCAGCGCCACGTCGCCGAGCCGCGCGCCGACGTTGGCCATCCGGGAATCCTTGAGCTGGCGCACATAGAAATGCCGGCCGGCGGAATCCTGCGTCCAGTTCAGGAACACGTCGGTCGCCGCCTGCATCATCCGCTGGCCGACGACGACGCGCTGGCCCTGCTGCGCATAGACGCTGTCGCCGGCATAGGGCGCGAGCACGGAGCGGTTGGCCTGCTTGAGTTGCAGCAGCAACGTGTCGCCGTCGGCGGTGGCGAACAGGCCGATCGCACAGAACGTGCCGACCGAGCCGACGCCGACCGCCTTGAACGCCACGTCGCGCAGCCGGTAGCGCGCCACCAGCACCCGCCGCTCCTCGGCGAGCGTCGCGACATAGGCGGCGAACGCGGCATGTGCGATGTCCTCGTGCGCGCCGAGGCGGAACACCGTCGGCGGCCGTTCGGGCAGGCGCAGCCGGTCGGCATCGACGAGATGGCTGTAGGCCCCGCTGCTCGCGGCGACCGCCTCCTCCAGCCGCTGCCGCTCGGCGCGGCGTTCGGCGCGGTCGCCGATATCCTCCACCGCCGCGTTGAGGTCGATGTGCGCCCGCCATGCGTCGAGCGGCGGGACGTGGGCGAGGTCGTGCATGTGCCGCCGGTAGGCGTGGCTGGCCCGCCGTGCCAGGGCGCGCGCCTGCTTGTCGGTCATGCCGCGCACGCGCCCGGCGACGGCGAGACTGGCGGCGAGGCGCTTGAGGTCCCATTCGAACGGCGCCGGCAGGGTCTCGTCGAAATCGTTGATGTCGAACACCGGCGTGCCTTCCGGCGAGGCATAGGCGCCGAAATTGGCGAGATGGCAGTCACCGGACGCCTGCACGATCAGCCCGGTATTCGGCAGCCCGCCGAGATCGGCCGCCATGATGGCGGCGGCGCCGCGCAGGAAGGCGAACGGATCGGCCCGCATCCGCCCATAGCGCACCGGCAGCAATGCCGCGATCCGGTTTGCGTCGGCGGCGATCAACTGGTCCACCGGGTCCGCCCGCCCCGGCGGCGGCGACCACTGCGCATGGGCGCCGCGCGCCAGCCGGTTGCGCAGCGCGTGTCCGGCCTCCCGCCGCTCACGCACGGTCAGCAGTTGCGGCGCGGCGTGCGGCTGGACGTGATTCATTTCCTGAGAGTGCCGGAGCGTCGAGATTCCGTCGAGGGCGCGGGGGCGGAGCGACGCAGACAATCGCGTTACAAGATCAGCGACGTTGCCGACTCAGTCCAGCAACGCCGGCCAAACGAACCGCAGCGCCAGCAGCAGCGCGGCGCCGATCAGGCCCGCGAGCACGTCGTCGCCCATCACGGCGGCCGCGCCCGAACGGCGGTCGGCCCAGCCGATCGGGCCGGGCTTGGTGATGTCGAGCAGGCGGAACAGCACGAACCCCGTCGCCAGCCCCTGCCAGCTCGGGCGCGGCAGCGACAGCAGCGTCAGCCATTGGCCGGCAACCTCGTCGATCACGACCCAGCCGGGATCGGCGTCGCCGGCCCCGGCGGCGTCGATCGCCCAGATTCCGCCGAGCGTCGCCGCCAGTGCCGCCGCCGCCAGCAGCCACGGCGAGACGCCGAGCAGTGCGGCCCCGGCGCCCACGGCGACCAGCGAGGCGAGCGTTCCCGGTGCCCACGGAAAATGCCCGATGCCCCCGACCCCCGCGACCAGGCGAGCCAGTCTCAGGCGAGCCGCTGTCAACCCAGCCACGGCGCCAGCGGATGGGCCAGCGTCTCGCCCTGCTTGGCGCGATAGATCACGTCGTTCTCGATCACCCGCTGCACGTAGTTGCGCGTTTCGCCGAAGGTGATTTCCTCGATCCAGTCGATCATGTCCACCGTGCCGCCGCGCGGGTCGCCGTTGGTGCTCAGCCATTCGACGACCTTGGTCGGCCCGGCGTTGTAGGCGGCGACGGCCACCGGGATGCAGCCTCGGAAATCGTCGATCAGGCTGTGCAGATAGGCGCTGCCGAGCCGGACATTCAGCGCGTTGTCGGTCGTCAGATCCGGCAGCTTGCGGCCGAGGCCGAGCTTGCGTGCCATCAGCGAGGCGGTTTCCGGCATCAACTGCATCAGCCCGCGCGCGCCGGGGCCGCTGACGGTGGTGTGGTCGAAGCTGGTCTCCTGGCGGATGATGGCCAGCGCCAGCGACGGCTCCAATCCCGTATCGTCGGGCACTTCGGCCGCGATCGGCCAGCCGGCGTCGAGCAGCACCGCGCCGTCCCGCCCGGCTTTGCGGGCGATGCCGACGGCCACGTCCGGCAGCCCGAAGCCCAGCGCCAGATGCGCGCCCATCGAGCGTTGCGCCGGGTCGGGCGACATCTCCGCCTGCCGGAGAAGGAAAGCCTGCGCCCGCTCCGGGTCGCCCCAGGCGACCAGATAGGTTGCCGCGCGAACCAGATCCTGCTGCGCGAACCCGAGCGCCTGGGTGGCGCTCCAGCCCGGATCGCTCGCCGTTTCGATCCGGTGCGCGAGGCCGGCGGTGCCCTCGCCGAGGGCGAGCGAGGCAAGCTGGCCATAGAACGTGTTCGGATACTCCGCCGCCAGCGAATATTGCACCCGCGCCATCGTCGGGTCGGTTTCGGCGCGGGCCAGCCAGTAATGCGCCCGCGCCTGGGTGATCGCCGATTTGGAGACCGCCGCGAGGCGGGCGAAATGTTTGGCCGCGCGCAGCGGGTCGTCGAGTTTGCGCAGCGCGATGAAGCCGGCCAGGAATTCGGCGTTGGCGACCTGCTCGGCACCGGTCTGCGCATGGCCGGCCATGAGGCCGTAGGCGCCACGCGCGTCGCCGTCGCGCAGCAGGTTGCGGGCGAGCAGGCTGCGCTCGTCGCCGAACGAGGCCAGCCGGTCCGGCGGCGCCGCCCGCTCCGCCGCCTCGCCCTGCCGCAGCCAGACGCCGAGTGCGTCGGCGTCCTTGTTGGTGCGGCGCAGATGGCGGGCCAGTTCGAGCACGAGCGCGGGGGCGTCCCGCTCGGCCGGTGGCAGCGCGCGCACCAGCGCCTCGGCCCCCCGATCGTCGCGGCGCAACGCCAGCCGCGCCTGCGCCGCCGCCCGCTCGGGCGGTTGCAGCCGATCCGCCTGCCGCGCCGCGCTGGCGGTGTCGCTCCAGGCCAGCCGGTCGAACCGCGACGTCTGCTCCGCCGGGCCCGCCGCCCAGCCGAACCGGGCGAGGAAGCGCCGTTCCGCCGCCGCGTCGCCGGGCAGCGCCACCCAGGCGCGCGCCGCATAGTCGCCGCCCCGCCCCGGCTCGCCGAGCGCCAGCGCAGCCTCGGCGCAGCGGGTCAGCGCGGCCGCGCCCTCCGGCAGGCGGGCGGCGCAGGCGGTGCCGACGTCCGCGTCGTTGCGGTCGGCGACGATCGCCTCCTCACGCCGCCGCTCGAGCGTGCCTTGCAGCGGCCAATCAGGATTTTCGGTCATGAACCGGTCGATCTCCGACTCGGTCGCGTCGCCCGGCTCCATCATCCGGTAATAGGTGACGAGCTTGGTCACGAGCGGGTCGGCCGCCCGCGCCGCCTCCGCCTTCGCCTCGGCCCAGCGGCTGTCGCGGATCAGCGCGATCAGGTCGCGCGCCCCCGCGTTGGCGCGGAACGCGGGCGCGCTGAGGGTCAGGCAGAGCACGGCGAGAACCGCGACTCGTACGGGCAGGCGGCACATGATCGGTTCTACCTCGTCCCGCCCTTGCGATGCATCCCTGGCACGCCTAGCTTCCGCGCTCCACCGAGAAACCTCGGCAAAGCCGGAGGATGCGCAAACAATGCTTAAGGGGTCGTTCGTCGCCCTTATTACGCCCATGCGCGCCGATGGCGCGGTCGACGAGGACGCGCTCGCCCGGTTCGTCGACTGGCAGATCCGCGAGGGCACGCAAGGGCTTGTGCCGGTCGGCACCACCGGCGAATCCCCGACGCTGACGCATGACGAGCACAAGCGCGTGGTGGAGATCACCGTCGCGGTCGCCAAGGGACGGGTGCCGGTGATCGCCGGCGCCGGCTCGAACAGCACGCGCGAGGCGATCGAGCTGGCCCGCCACGCCAAGCAGGCCGGGGCCGACGCGGCGCTAGTGGTCACGCCCTATTACAACAAGCCGACGCAGGAGGGGCTGTTCCTGCATTTCTCGGCGATCGCCGATCAGGCCGACATCCCCGTCGTCATCTACAACATCCCGAGCCGCAGCGTGATCGACATGAGCGTCGAGACGATGGCGCGGCTGGCCGCGAACCGCAACATCGTCGGGGTCAAGGACGCCACCGCCAATCTCGCCCGCCCGCTGCACACGACGCGGGCGATTGCCAAGGAATTCAGCCAGTTGTCGGGCGAGGATCACACGGCGCTGGCGTATCTCGCGGCCGGCGGGCACGGCTGCATCAGTGTGACCGGCAACGTCGCGCCGCGCCTCGTCGCGCGGATGCACAATGCCTGGGCGGACGGCAATCTCGCCGAGGCGATGGCGATCCAGAACCGGCTGCTGCCGCTGCACGACGCGATGTTCGTCGAATCCAACCCCGGTCCCGTGAAGTTCGCGGCGAGCCTGCTCGGCCACACCAGCGAGCATTGCCGGCTGCCGCTGGCGCCCTGCGCCGAGTCGACGCGGGCGCGCGTGCGCGCGGCGATGACCGAGGTCGGATTGCTGAACTGACGCGGTGATGGCGACCAAGGACAAGAAGAAATCCGGCCTGATCTCGCACGGTGTCGCGGCGCAGAACCGCAAGGCGCGGTTCGACTATTCGATCAAGGAGACGATCGAGGCGGGGCTGGTGCTGAAAGGCCCCGAGGTGAAAAGCCTGCGCCTCGGCCGCGCGACGCTGACCGAGGCGTGGGCGGGCGAGCGCGACGGCGAGATGTTTCTGTTCAACGCCTACATCCCCGAATACCAGGGCGGCATCCTCTCGCGGTTCGAGCCGAGGGCACCTCGGAAACTGCTGCTGAAATCGAAGCAGATCAACCAGTTGCTCGGCGCGATTGCGCGCAAGGGTCAGACGCTGGTGCCGCTGGATATCCATTTCAACGACAAGGGGCGCGCGAAGGTGCTGCTGGCGCTGGCCGAGGGGCGCAATGCGTCGGACAAGCGCCACGCGATAGCCGACCGCGACTGGCAGCGCGACAAGGCGCGGCTGATGCGCGAGAAGGGGTAACGTCGCGGCTCACGCCGGTTTCAGGGCGGCAGGTCCGATCCGTAACGCCATGTCTGGTTGCGTTCGCCGGTGCAACGCCAGGCGATCAGCTTGGTGCCGCTGGCGGACGACCCGCCAAGCACGTCCAGGCACAGGCGGCTCGCCACATTCTGTAGCACATAGCCGTTGCCATCGTTCCTGATCGACCAGAGCTGCGACAGCGAGCCGTCGCACGAAACCTCGACGACATAGGCCCCGCCGCCACTGCGGCGCGCCTTGGTGTCGAGGCACTTGCCGCTCATCACGCTCAAAATGCGCCAGCCGACGGCGCCGAGCGACTCGATCGTCCATTGCTGGTTGCGGCCGCCGTGGCAGTCGAACTGGATCAGCTCGGTGCCCTCGCCGGTCTCGCCGCTCGGCAGGTCGGCGCATTTCCCCGAGGCGATCGACTGCAAGGTTCCGGGCGGCGGCGGCCGCTGTGCGCTGGCGGCGTGACCGGCGAGGCCCGTCGCCAGCACAGCGAGCAGTGGCGCGATGACGATGGCTCTGCGTGGCAAATGCGAATGCGCCCCCGCGCGATGGTTTATAGACCGCGACTCCAATCATAACGGCGCGCGGCGCCCGCTGCATCATGTCGTGGCCCGGTCGGGCATGGCACGATCGCTGCTTGCCGAAATGCGTCCTTCACGGAGGTTCGATCGCCATGTCCGTCGCTACATCGCTGCACGATGCGCCCGCGCTGACCATCCCGGCCCGCCCGGAGCCGCTGCGGATCGTCCCGCGCGAGACGGCGCTGATCGTCGTCGACATGCAGAACGCCTACGCCTCGCCCGGCGGCTACATCGACATCGCCGGCTTCGATGTCGGCCCGGCGGCGGGCGTGATCGACCGGATCAGGACGCTGGTCGATGTCTCCCGCCGTGCCGGCGTGCAGGTGGTGTTCTTCCAGAACGGCTGGGACGCCGATTATGTGGAAGCGGGCGGCCCGGGCTCGCCGAACTGGCACAAATCCAACGCGATGAAGACGATGCGCGCGAAACCGGCGTTGCAGGGCAAGCTGCTGGCGAAGGGCGGCTGGGATTACGCGCTCGTCGACGGGCTGGCGCCACAGCCCGGCGACATCGTCGTGCCGAAAACCCGCTACAGCGGCTTCTTCAACACCGGCTTCGACAGCACGCTGCGGGCGCGCGGCATCCGCACGCTGGTGTTCTGCGGCATCGCGACGAATGTCTGTGTGGAATCGACGCTGCGCGACGGCTTTCACCTGGAATATTTTTGTCTGATGCTCGACGACGCGACGCACCACGCCGGCCCGGATTTCGTTCGCCAGGCCGCCGTGTTCAACGTGGAAAAATTCTTCGGCTGGGTCAGCACGGTCGCCGACTATTGCGGCGCGGTCGGGCAGGCGGCGCCGGCGGGGTAGGGCTGCGTGAGGCTCGCCTTGCTCCACTGTCGCGCCGCGCGCAGCCGCGTTCAAGGACGCGGCGCGCCGCGCCAGGGGGCGCGGTTGCCTTCGGCCAGCACGGCGCCTTGCGGCTCCGGCGCGGTCCCCCTCCGGCGAACAGGCGTCAGCCGAGCGCGGGATCGAAAACCCGCTTTCGGGAGACGCCCTGGGCGGCGTTGGACGTGGCCTCCCACGCTTCCCACAAGGCCAGCCGTTCGGCGAAGGCGGCGCGGGCCACTTGCATCCCTTCCGTGCCGAGGAAGACGCGCAGCGGCGGCTGCTCCGCGTCGATGACCTTCAACACGGCCGGCAGGGTTGCCTGAGGGTCCCCCAACTCGACCTCCGCGGCATAGGCATAGAGCTGCGCCCGGATGCCGGCGTAGGCGTCCAGTCCGGCCGCGAGCTTGAGCGAAGAACCCCTGCCGAAGTCAGTGGCGTAGGCGCCGGGTTCGATCAGGGTCACCTTGATGCCGAACCCGGCCACCTCCTTGGAAAGCCCCTCATGCAGCGCTTCGAAGGCATATTTGGACGCGCTGTAGAAGCTGCTGAGCGGCCCGGTGTGGATACCCGCGACGCTGGATACGCCCAGGATATGCCCGCCGCCCTGCCGGCGCAGCAGCGGCAGCACCGTCTGGATCACCGCGAGCGCGCCGAAGAAGTTCGTGTCGAATTCCGCGCGGACTTCCGCCTCGGTGGCCTCTTCGACCGCGCCCAGCAACGGATAGCCCGCATTGTTGATCACCACGTCCAACCGCCCGAAATGGGCGTGAGCCTTCGCAATGACGGCCTCGACCTGATCACGCCTGGTCACGTCGAGCGCCAGCGGCAGGACCGCGTCGCCGTACTTTTCGGCGAGGTTGGAAAGCGACTCCACGGAACGGGCGGTGGCCACGACCGTGTCGCCCCGCGCCAGCGCCCCCTCCGCCCAGACGCGGCCAAAGCCGCGTGACGCGCCCGTGATGAACCATACTTTGCTGGACATGGATAATTCCTTTCGGGTGCCGTTATTGAGTCTGGACTTTATTGGTCGACCTTCGTGCCCGCTCGGTCGTCAGCCGTATGATCGCGTCGAAGCCGCGATCCGTTAGCGTGCGGCGCAGGAACAGGGCGAGCCGGGCCCCGCCGCCGGTGGGATAGCGTGTCCTGGGACGGCGCGACCGCACCGCCTTGACGATGGTGGCGGCAACGTCGCTGGGCGGTTTCGGCAACGACCCTTCGCTGATCGAGGTCATCATCCGGACGTGGGCGCGCGCGCCGTCGCGATACGGCCCCTCGCCCGAATGCCGGGTCAGGCTGTCGCGCGCGATCCCGCCCCACGCCGTGCGTGTCGACCCCGGCTCGATGATGACGACATCGATGCCGAACGGGGCCAACTCCATGCGCAGCGAATCGCTCAGCCCCTCCAGCGCGTGCTTGCTGGCGTGATACCAGCACCCGAAGGGCTCGCCGATCTTCCCGCTAATCGACGAGACGTTGACGATCCGCCCGGAGCGCTGCGCCCGCATCGTCGGCAGGACGAGCTGGATCAGGCGCGCGAGACCGAAAAGATTGACCTCGAACTGCCGCCGCCCCTCGTCCAGCGGCACATCTTCCAACGCGCCGTACGAGCCATAGCCGGCATTGTTGACGAGGACGTCGATGCGGCCGGTCTCGCGCAGGACGGCGCCAACGGCGGCGGTCATCGATGCGTCGTCGGTCACGTCGAGCGACAGCACGCGCGCGCCCGCTGCTTGCAGCGAACGCATGGCGTCGACCCGCCGCGCGCCGGCATAGACGATGTAGCCGGCGGCAAGCAGGCCCTTGGCCGTTTCCTCGCCGATCCCGGACGAGGCCCCGGTCACCAATGCCGTTCCCGCCATCCCGATGCCCTTTCCACCAAATGACAAAATCTGTCCATATGTCCAATCTTGACGTTCGGACGTAATTTGTCAAGGGTGAGTCATGAGCGACGACAAAAGGAGCAGGATTCTGGCGGCGGCCCGGTCCGTGTTCCTGCGCTACGGCTACAAGCGGGTGAACATGAACGACATCGCCGAGGCTGCGGGCATGTCGCGTCCCGCGCTGTACGTTCTCTTCAAGAACAAGGAGGAGATTTTCATCGCGGCATATCTGCGTTGGGTCGACGAGACCATCGAGCAGGTCGACGCGGCGATGGCCAAGGCCACGTCGCCCAAGGACAAATTGACACACGCCTTCGACATCTGGGCGGTCGGTCCGTTCGAGATGACAAGGGCATCGCTCGCGGCCGAGGAACTGGTCGATTGCAATTTCGCGTTCGCGGATGAGGCCCGCAGCCACGGCTATGCGACGTTCGAGGCGACGATCGCGCCGGTCGTGTCGAAGCTGAGGGAAACCCATCCGGCCGCATCCCGCATCGCTCCGGACCGGATCGCGCGCGTGCTGGTCAGCGCCGTGCGCGGCTTCAAGCAGGCGGCGGCCACGCCGGACGACATGCGGCGGCTCATTGGCGAGCTTTTGCTGTTGGCGTTCGGACCGCGTTAGTGCTGGCCGGTCGTTGCCCGGCGAGAATTGGAGAAGACGCAGACCTCTGAACGACCGCGATGGGCGCAGAGTGGCCATGCAAACCGACCCACGACCTGCCGTAGCCCCACCTTGCCCCTCCAACGCGCGCGTCCTACCCTCCCGGCCCTCTCGATCGGGACCGGAACGGAAGAATGCTGACCAAACGCTGGGACAAGTCCAACCTGCCGTCGCGCCACGTGACCGTCGGGCCGGACCGGGCGCCGCATCGCTCATACTACTATGCGATGGGCCTGACCGAAGACGAAATCAATCTGCCGTTCGTCGGCGTCGCCACCTGCTGGAACGAGGCGGCGCCCTGCAATATCGCGCTGTCGCGGCAGGCCCAGTCGGTCAAGAAGGGCGTGGCGGAAGCGGGCGGCACGCCGCGCGAATTCACCACCATCACCGTCACCGACGGCATCGCGATGGGCCACCAGGGGATGAAATCCTCGCTGGTGTCGCGCGAGGTGATTGCCGACTCGGTCGAACTGACGGTGCGCGGGCATTGCTACGACGCGCTGGTCGGCCTCGCCGGCTGCGACAAGTCGCTGCCGGGCATGATGATGGCGATGGTGCGCCTGAACGTGCCGAGCGTGTTCATGTATGGCGGCTCCATTCTGCCGGGCAATTTCCGGGGCAGGGACGTGACCGTCGTCGACGTGTTCGAGGCGGTCGGCCAGCACGCCGCCGGAAAGATGTCGGCCGAGGATCTGCACGAGCTGGAGTGCGTGGCGTGTCCCTCTGCCGGCGCCTGCGGCGGCCAGTTCACCGCCAACACGATGGCGACCGTGTCCGAGGCGATCGGGCTGGCGCTGCCGGGCTCGGCCGGCGCGCCGGCGCCGTATGAGGATCGCGACCGCTGGGCGGTGGAATCCGGGCGGGCGGTCATGGCGCTGATCGAACAGCGCATCCGCCCGCGCGACATCGTCACGCTCGCATCGCTGCGCAACGCGGCGGTGGTGGTGGGCGCCACCGGCGGCAGCACCAATGCGGCCCTGCATCTGCCGGCGCTGGCGCACGAGGCGGGCATCCGCTTCACCCTCGACGACGTCACCGAAATCATGCGCCGCACGCCCTACATCGCCGACCTGAAGCCGGGCGGGAAATACGTGGCGCTGGATGTCCATCGGATCGGCGGCATCCCGGTGATCATCAAGGCCCTGCTCGACGCCGGCCTGCTGGACGGAAGCTGTCTGACCGTGACCGGCAGGACGCTCGCGGAAAACCACAAGGACGTGGTGTTCCCCGAGAACCAGGACGTCGTCTACCCGGTCAGCCGCGCGATCACGCCGACGGGGGGCGTCGTCGGGCTGAAGGGCAACCTCGCGCCGGACGGCGCGGTGGTGAAGGTCGCCGGCATGAAGACGCAGCGGTTCGAGGGCACCGCGCTGTGTTTCGACAGCGAGGAGGAAGCGTTCAAGGCGGTGCAGGACCGCGCCTACAAGGCCGGCGACGTGATCGTCATCCGCTACGAGGGGCCGAAGGGCGGGCCAGGGATGCGGGAGATGCTGTCCACCACCTCGGCGATCTACGGCCAGGGCATGGGCGAGCAGGTGGCGCTGATCACCGACGGCCGCTTTTCCGGTGGCACGCGCGGCTTCTGCGTCGGCCATGTCGGGCCGGAGGCGGCGGTCGGCGGCCCGATCGCGCTGCTGCGGAACGGCGACAGGATCGTGCTCGACGCCGTCGCCGGCACGATGGATGCGCTGCTGACCGAGGCCGAGTGGGCGGCGCGGCGCGCGGCATGGACGCCCCGGAAGACCGACTATCAATCGGGTGCGCTGTGGCGCTACGCGCAGAATGTCGGGCCGGCCTATCTGGGCGCGCTGACCCATCCGGGCGGCGCGGCGGAGACGCATTGTTACGCCGATATCTGATCCGCCGATCCGGCGGGCGGGCCATGACGAAATCGTCAGGGAACGGAATCGCGGCGGCAAGACTAAGATCGTTATTGGTTCGTCTTGGCCGATTCGGAGTTTGAGCCATGCATCGTCGTCACTTGTTTGCTTCCGCCGCCTTGGCGCTGGTCGCTCTAGCGGCCGGCGGGGCGGTCGCCCAGCCGGCACCGCCGGCGGTGATCCCGCCGCTGCGCGTCGAACCGCCGCCGCCGCCCCCGCCGGGTCCCCGCTATGCGTGGGAGCCGGGGCATTGGCACTGGGACGGCGTCGGTTGGGAATGGCGTCCGGGCCGCTACGTGATCCGCCGGGTCGGCTGGCATGAGTACGTTCCCGGCGCATGGGTGTTCCGGCACGGGCACTGGGTCTGGGTTCCGGCCTACTGGCGCTGAGGCTTCCGCGACTGCCCTGGCGTGGTTGCGAATCTGAGTCGCGGAAAGGGGGGTGGCGCCGGCCTGGCGCCGCCCCTATTTGTTTCTCCGTCGCGGCCAAAACCGTCCGACACGGGGAGCAGCGCCTATGTCCAGCACGTCACGGGCCTCGGTTTTCTCCATTGCCGGCCTCGCCCCCAGCGACGGCTACGCGCTGTGCGAGCGCGACGCCTGGGAGGCTGATCCGACCGTCTCGATCTGGTCGGTCATGCGGCGCGAAGCGGTCGAGGCGGTCGAGCGGGACGCGATGATGGCGGGGCAGATCAACGCCGCCATCCTGCGCCACGCCAGCTTCGCGGAAGGGCTCGGCGCCCGGATCGCGCACAAGCTGGCCGACGGCGACTTCGCCGAGCCGGCGCTGGCCGCGCTGGTCTCCGACGCGATCGACAATACCCCTGGCATCGCCCGCGCCGCCGCGCGCGACCTGCTGGCGGTGCGCGAGCGCGACCCGGCGTGCCCGGACCTGATCACCCCGTTCCTGTTCTTCAAGGGTTTCCTGTCGTTGCAGACATACCGGGTGTCGCACTGGCTGTGGAAGCGCGGGCGCGAACACGTGGCGCGGCAGGTGCAGAGCCGGACATCGGAAATGTTCGGCGTCGATATCCATCCGGCTGCCCGGATCGGCTGCGGCATCATGATCGACCACGGCACCGGCCTGGTGATCGGCGAGACGGCGGTGGTGGAGGACGATGTCTCGATCCTGCAGGGCGTGACGCTCGGCGGCACCGGCAAGGATTGCGGCGACCGGCATCCGAAGATCCGCCGGGGCGTGCTGCTCGGCGCCGGGTCGAAGGTGCTCGGCAATATCGAGGTGGGCGAGGGCGCGAAGGTCGGCGCCGGCTCGATCGTGCTGGACCCGGTCGAGCCGCATACCACGGTGGTCGGCGTGCCGGCGCGCCCGGTCGGGCCGAAACTGACAGACATGCCGGCGTTCACGATGGAACACACCCTGCCGGGACCGGACTACGTGATCTGAGGCGGCGGCCGGGCAGGCGCCTCACGCGGCTTTGGCGGCCGTTTCGCCGGCAAGCACCCGCAACATATTGTCCAGTCTCGCGAGTGTCTCAGTGTCCTGGCGGAAGCTGAGCGTGGTCAGGTCGCCGGCCGAGCGGGCGATGCGTGCGCGGACGGGGACGCCGCCCGGCAGCGTTATGTCCGCGTCGGTGCCGACCTCATCGATGCACCGGTGGCGCACGGCCATGCCGCCCCGCGAGATGTTGCGAATGTCGACCCGCGCGACCGGGCGGCCGGAGATACGCAGGTCGGCCTGCTGGCCGGACACGGATATCCGCTCGTAAAGCCGCCGTTCCGCTTCGCCGCCGCGTGACATCGCGCTGAGGAAGTCGGTCACTTCCTTGCGCAACGTCTCGGCGGTTTCCCCGACATTGACCGCGGCACTCATGACCGCCTGCGCGCTCGCATCGGTCCCCTGGGCGATGGTCAGAACCTGGCGCATCGACGCGGTTGCCGCCGAGGTGGTGCCGGATACCGTCTGGACGCTGTTGGTGATGTCCTGCGTCGCGGCGGACTGCTGCTCGACGGCGGCGGCGATGACGGTGGCGATCTTGGCCACCTCGCCAATCGCGCCGCCGACCTCCCGGACGGCGCCGACGGCTTCTGTCGTCGCGTCCCGGATCGCGACGATCTGTGCGCCGATCTGGTCGGTCGCGCGCGCGGTCTGTGCCGCCAGCGCCTTCACCTCGCCGGCGACCACGGCGAAGCCGCGTCCGGCTTCTCCCGCCCGTGCCGCCTCGATCGTCGCGTTCAGCGCGAGCAGATTGGTCTGGCTGGCAATGCCGGTGATCAGGCGGACGACCTCGCCGATCTGGTCGGCCGCGCGGGACAGGCCCGCGACCTTGCTGTCGGTTTCGGTCGCGCGCAGCACTGCGGTCTGCGCGGACTCGGTCACGAGCGACACCTGCCTCGTGATCTCGGCGATGCTGCCGGCCAGCTCGCCCGCCGCCGCGCTGACCGCGTTCAGGTTGTTCGCCGACGCCTCGGCGCCCTCGACGGTCGTCGATGAACTGGCCCGTGTCTGCCGCGCACCGTCGCTCACCTCGGCCGCCGTTCGGCGCATCGTCGCGGCGGCGGCGCTGAAATTCGCCATCACACCCGCGACCGACGCGCCGAAGTCCTGGAGATGACTGTCCATGCTCTTTTGGCGCCGATCCCTTTCAGCGTCGGCGCTCGCCCGCACGCGCTCGGCGGCAAGCCCGGAATTCTCGATCGCGCTCCGGCGGAAGACCTCGACCGCGCGTGCCATCTCGCCGATTTCGTCGGTGCTGTCGCGGGCCGGAACCTCGGTGTCGGTGTCGCCCGCCGCCAGCCGGGTCATCGCGTCCGTCATGGCGCGGATCGGGCGAATGATGCCGCGCGCGATCAGCAAGCCCAGCACCAGCCCCGCCAGCGCGCCGCCGGCCGACATCCATACCTGGTCCTCAAGCGTCGCGTGCGCGACCGCGTGCGCGTCCCGGCCGGTCTGATCAAAGCTCGTCGACAGCGAATCCTCTGCCGCGCCGACGACCCGTTGCAGCTCCAGAATCTCGCCTCTGATCTGGCCGAAATACAGTGCGTGGCCTTCCAGCAGGGCGGCGGACAGCCGATCGAACACGGCGCCATACGCGGCGAAGGCGTCACGCACCGGGGCAATCGCGGGCTTGACCGCGGGGGAGGCGATCTTGTCGAGTTCCGTCAGATCGACGTTGGCGGAGTCCGCTCCCTTGCGGAACGGCCCCACCAGTTCCGGCTCGGGCAGCGCCAGGAACCGGGTGCCGGCGATCCTGGCCTTCAGCACGGCGACCTGCACCGCGACGACAGCGCGGCGCTCGGCGTCATCCTCGCTCGCATTGGCCGCGTCGAGCAATTGCGCGAGTGCCGCCGTCAGCTTGTCGCCGGCCGCGAACAGCTTGCCGCGCTCGGCGATGCCGCTTGCGATCAGCGGCGCGAACCGCTCGGTCTTGGGAGTGAGCGTGCGCAGCTTCGCGGCCGCTTCGTTGAACAATGCGCGCCGCTGGTCGGAGTCCGTCGCCGCGGCGGCTTCCGCCAGCAGTGCCTGCGCCCGCGCCTCGGCGCTGGTGGCATCGCGCAACGCGCCGTCGTCGGCGTCGATCACGTAGCGTGTCAGCGCGCGGCGCACCTGCTCCATCCGCAGTACGATTTCCTTCGCACGGCTCAGATTGCCGGCCATGCTGTCCATCCGGTCGATTTCCTTCCCGACCGTGGACAGCCCGAAACTGCCGAAGGCGGCCACCGCGAGAAGCAGCGCGATCAGCGCGGCAAAGCCGAGAATGATCCGGGCGGCGATACCTAAGCGGATCAGGCCCATATCGCGCGCTCCGGTCATTGCAGTTTCGACAGGAGAGTCCGGCAATAACGTAAACAAGGCCCGAAGCGTGGCCGCTTCCCGGTCTTCGCGATCAATACCAACCGGCATAACAATGACCGATAGACTCCCTAACAGGCCACGACGCGCCCTCTCCGCCGCACTTCGCGGGGGGAGAGGGTTGGGAGAGGTGGGTGGCCGGGTCGCGACCGTGTCTCAAACTTGTAGTGCCACTCGACAACTTCGGAGTTTCCTCCACCCTACCCTCTCCACCTCCAGGGGCGGAGAGGGTCTTTTGCGACTCATCCTATCATCTGTGCCGCTTCCGCCCGTTGTCACAGTGCTCGGAACCCCGCGCACCACGACCCCACGTTAGGAATAGAGTTATTTTCACTTGACAACACCCGCCAGTTGCGCTACATAACCCCCATGCCGCCCCCCACCCCGCTCCCCGTCATCGCCCAACTGATCGGCCTGTTCCGCCAGGGCTTCTGGCGGCGGCTGGTGGGGCGGTTTTTCGGGCGCACAGGCACCCAACACGCGGAAGATCCGGTCGAGGAGTTCCTCCTGCCGATCCTGGAGGCGATCGCCAAGATCGCCGCAGCGGTCCAGGACGGGACCTACCGGGAGCCCGAATACGCCCCCTGGGAACAAGACGAGCGAGACCAAAGGCCACCCGACGAGGCCCCCAAAACCTCCGGCCGGAAGCCGCCACCGGTCCGAGAGCCGGAGCCCCCGTGGCTCCTCGGGCCGCTCCCGGCCAGGCCCCGAGCGCCAAGGCCCCCGCCCGCCCTGGAGCCGGCGGAGCGGCCATCCGCCGCACCCCAAGCACCCAATGCGCCCGAGCGGCCGCGCCCATCGTGGCCGCCCGTCCGCGCCGCCGCCCGGCGACCGCGCCCGCCGCCCCGGGGCTGCATCCCTCCAAAAAAAGCCCGCCCGAAGCCTGTGGGGATGCACGCCCATGTCGTTCCGGATAAGTAACAATATCTCGGGTAGCGTTGGATAGCGCCAGCAAGTCCGGGTTTCAGAAGAACGGTATAACCCGTCAAGACAAGGCTGCCTCCCCTTAGCCAATTTTTAATTGATTAAGACGACGCTAACACACGGGCTGCCGTCACGCCGTCTTAACTCTGTGCGGTCTTTCTGCATCGTCCGCAATCGACGTGGGTGCGCGCCCAGAAGGGGCGCGTGGGGGATGAATGGGGCTGTCATTTGTCTGGACCGGCGCGGACGGGACCAGTTTCAGCGATGCCAATGACTGGGACGACGTTACCGACGGCCTGAACCCCGCGACCGCCGCCCCCGGCGCCGCCGACACGGCCGACATCACCAGCCCGGCCAACATCACCGGCCCCGGCGCCGTGTTCGACCTGACCGTCGGCGGCGGCACGACGCTCACCGGCACGATCACCGTCGGCGACAGCCTCGAAATCGACAGCGCCCTGACCCTCGCGGCCGGCGCGGCGCTGAGCACGCCGGTCATCGATGTCTCGGGCAGCGGGTCCGTCGAGGTGCAGACGGGCGCCTTGCTGACCGCGCCGGGCACGCTGGCCGGCACGCTCGACGGGTTCTTCGAGGCCGCCAGCTTCTCCGGCAACCTGACCGTCGATGGCGGCGTGTTCGATGCCGGCGGGCTGGTCGGCTTCGGTGTCGATCCGGGCGACGCCGTCTCGGTCGCGGTCAATGCCGGCGGCACGCTGGATGCGTGGGGGATCGACCTCGCCGACGCCGCCGGCGTGCAGGCCAGCCTGTCGCTGACCGGCAGCGGCACGATGGTCAACGTGGCCGGCGGCCCGGTGCCGAACTCCACCGACACCGGCGGCACGCTCGCGGTCGGCAGCGGCGGCTCCGTCACCGTCACCGGCGGCGCCACGCTCGCTGCCGCCGCCGCGCTGCTGGGCGCGACGGCCGGCAGCGCCGCCGCGTTCGTCTCGGGCGGCGGCATCTTCGCGGTGTCCGGCGGCCTCGGCGTCGATGGCGATGGCGGCGGCCAGAGCACGCTCGATGTCGGCGGCGGCGGGCTGGTGACGGTCGCCGCGTCGCTGGCGATCAGCGGCGGGCTGGTGACGATCGAGGGCGGCGGCACGCTGATCGACACCGCGACGGACGGCACCGGCGGCGTCGCCGTGAGCAGCGGCGGGACGCTATTGGTCGAGGGCACGGCGGCAATGCTGTCGGCCGGAACCAGCGACCTCGACGTGACCGGCGGCAGCGTGACGATCGCCAACGGCGGCAGCGTGACCGCGTTCGGGCTCGCACTCGCGGGCGGCGCATTGCTGGTGCAGAGCGGCGGCACGCTGATCACGGCCGCCGGCGACGGCGGCGCGATCGGCACGGCGGTGTCGGCCGACGGCGTGGCGAGCCTCGACGGCGGCGGCTCGGTCTGGCGCGACGGCGGGCCGCTGATCGTCGGCGATGGCGGAACGGGCACATTGGCGCTGACCAACGGCGCCGTCGTCAGCGCCGGCCCGGTGACGATCGGGCAGGGCGGCGGCACCGGCACGATCACGCTCGATGGCGGCGCGATGCTGTCCGGCACCGGCGCGCTCGATGTCGGCAGCGGCGGTAACGGCACGCTCGCGCTGACCCGCGGCGGCATTGCCGGCGCCGCCACCGTCAGCGTCGGGATGGCCGGCGGGAGCGGCACGGTCTCGGTCGATGGCACCGGCTCCACGCTCGACGACGCCGGCGCGCTGGGCGTCGGCATCGGCGGCACCGGCGCGCTGGCGATCACCCGGTCGGGCGTGGTCCTGGCGACCGGCCTGACCGTCGGCTCGGGCGCGGGCGCTGCGGGCACGCTGCTGGTCGGCGCCTTGAGCACGCTGGAGACGAGCGGCGGGGGCACGATCGGGGCGACGCCATCCGCGAACGGCACCGTCACGGTCAGCGGCAGCAACGCGAACTGGCAGTTCGCGGGCCCGCTGGCGGTCGGCGCGCAGGGCGCGGGCACGCTCAGCATCAGCAGCGGCGGCGACGTGGATGCCAGCGGCGCCGCGCCCGCCGGGGCCGTGACGATCGGCGCCAGCGCCGGCGCCACCGGCCTCGTGACCCTCAACAACGGCACCCTCGAATCCGGCAGCGGCGCGATCCTGGTCGGCGTCAAGGGCGCCGGCACGTTCGACGTGACCGCCGAGGCGACGGCCGACGCCGGCGGCGGCCTCGCGGTGGCGCGCGGCACCGGCGGCACCGGCACGGTCGATGTCGACGGCTACATCTCGACGCTGTCGGTGGAATCCTATCTGGCCATCGGCGCGGGCGGCGTTGTCGCGGCGACCAACGACGGCTCGCTCCAGGTCTCGGCCAACGCGACGCTGTCGGCGGGTTCGACGCTGTCGGTCGACGGCACCGGCACGATCGAGATCGGCACCGCCAACGACCCGGTGGCCGGCACGGTCGCGGTCGATACCGGCTACACGCTGACCGGCGCGGGGCTGATCAGCGGGTCGCTCGCGCTGAACGGCGTGATCGCGGCGGCCGGCGGCACGCTGGAGATCACCGGCACGGTCGGCGGCGCCGGCCGGTTGCAGGTCGCCGCCGGCGCAACGCTGAAGCTCGACGGCAAGGCGAACGGCGCCACCATCGTCTTCGGGCCTGCCGCCGGCGGCACGCTGGTCGGAACACTGGCGCATCTGTCCGGCGCGACCATCGACGGGTTCGCGCCGGGCGACAGCCTGGTGTTGAGCGATGCCGTCGGCGCGTCGCCGCGTCTGGTGGTCGGCGGCGGCGTCACCACGCTCGAACTGTTCGCCGGCACCAGCGAGATCGGCAGCCTGAATTTCCAGGGCGCGCCGTCGCTGACGTTCAACGCGGCCAGCGGCGCAATCTCCGACGGCGCGCACACGTTCGTCTGGGCGGTCGCCGCCGGCGTGACGGGCCTGATGTCGAGCCCGTCCAGTTGGGACGACATCAGCTCCGGCGCACCGCTGCCGGCGAATTCTTCCCCCGTCGCCGACGCGACGATCGAGGTCGGCGGCGGCGCGGTGCTGGCCGGGCAGGCGACCGTGGATCAGGCCGACCTGACCGGCGCCGTGACGCTGGGCGGCACCGGGACGGATCTGGTCTCCGAACAGGCTGTCGCCCTCGGCGCGGTCGCCGCCGGCAGCGTCAGCATCGGTGCTGGGTCCACGCTCGCCGTCACCGCCACGGCGGCGAATGGTACGGGCAATGTCGATGTCGGCGCGTCCGCCGGGCTGAGCGGCGCGGTCACGCTGGAAGGCACCGGCGCCATGCTGGCGGCGGGTGCGGGCCGGCTCGTCGTCGGCGATGCCGGCAGCGGGCTGCTGCTGGTCGGGCAGGGCGGGGCGGTCACCGCCTCCGCCACGTCCTACACGGACGGCGAAGCCGCGATCGGGATCGGCGTCAGCGCCGGCGCGGTCGGCCGCGCCACCATCGACGGCGCCGGCTCGACGCTCGCCGCCCTCGGCGCGCTGTGGGTGGCCGAGGCGGGCAGCGGCACGCTGGTGGTCAGCAACGGCGCCAACGTCACGGCCGGCGGCGCCAATGATGGCGGCACCGGCCTGTGGATCGCCGAAGCCGGCGGCACCGGCAGCGTCCAGGCGATCGGCGGCACGCTCACCGTCGCCGACGGCGCGCAGGTCGGCGCGGCCGGAACGCTGGCGGCGTCCGGCGGCGGCCGGGTGAGCATCGTCGGGGGCCTGTCGCTGACGGCCGGCGCGCGCGTGTCGGTGGATTCAGCATCGGCGATCACGGCCGGCGGGGGCGCGATCGTCGCCGGGGCGGTGGGCATCGGGGCGGGGGCGACGCTGGCCGGAGCCGGCCTCGTCAGCGGCAATCTGGTGGCCGCCGGCACCGTCGATGCCACCGGCGGCAGCCTCGAGGTCTCCGGCACCGTTTCCGGCACCGGCACGCTGCTGATCGCCAGCGACGGCACGTTGAAGCTTGATTCACCCGACCTCGGCACCGCCATCCGCTTCGCCACCCCGGGCGGCGGCACGCTCGATCTGGCATCGACCAATCTCGGCGGCGCTTTGGTGCAGGGTTTCGCGCCGGGCGACGAAGTGGTGGTCGCCAACGCGATCGGCGACATCGCCACCACCAGCCAGTCCGGCACCACCACCACGCTCAGCCTGTCCAACGGCGAAAACATCAGCTTCTCCGGCGACATCGACCTGAATTTCAACGCCGCCACCGGCGTCATCACCACCAGCGTCGGCGCGCTGAACACGTTGTTCAACTTCAGTGCCAGCGCCGGCGAATTTCCCGAGGCCGGGCTGATCATCGACAGCGCCGGCGACCTGTTCGGCACCACGTTCCTCGGCGGCGCCAGCGGCGACGGCGCGGTGTTCGAGCTGCAAGCGTCGGGGACCGGCGGCTACGCCTACAGGACCCTGCTCAGCTTCAACGGCGGCAACGGCACCAACCCGGCCGCCAGCCTGCTCGCCGTCGGCACGACATTGTTCGGCACCACGTCCGACGAGCTCGGCAGCGGCAACGGGACGGTGTTCTCGCTGGTGAAGTCGGGCGGCACCTACACGCCCTCGACATTGGTCAGCTTCACCGGTGCCAACGGCGGCAGCCCGACCGCCGGCCTGCTCGCCGATGTCTCGGGCGATTTGTTCGGCACCAGCAGCAGCGGCGGCGCCAACGGCGACGGCACCGTGTTCGAACTGGTCAGGAACGGGACCGGCTACACGCTGACCACGCTGGTCAATTTCGCCGGCGGCAATGGTGCGAACCCGAGTGCCGGCCTGATCGCCGACGCCGCCGGAAACCTGTACGGCACGACCACCGCCGGCGGCGCCGATGGCGACGGCATCGTGTTCGAGATCGCCAAGACAGGCAGCGGCTTCGCCGGCACGCCGGTCACGCTGTACAGTTTCAGCGGCCCGGACGGGTCGGGGCCGTCCGCGGGCCTCGTCGTCGATACGGCCGGCGATCTGTTCGGCACCACCTCCGGCGGCGGCGCGAACGGCCTCGGCGCGGTGTTCGAACTGACGCCGACCGGCAGCGGCGGCTACCGGGAAACCACGCTGGCGAGCTTCACCGGCAGCGACGGCTCGGACCCGGCCGCCGGGCTGATCATCGACAGCGTCGGCAATCTGTTCGGCACCACCGGCACCGGCGGCGTCAACGACGATGGCACCGCGTTCGAGATCGCCAAGAACAACGGCGTCTATGCCAGCACGCCGAAGACGCTGGTCAGTTTCAACGGCAGCGACGGTGCCAATCCGTTCGGCGGGCTGGTCGCGGACGCCAGCGGCAATCTGTTCGGCACCACCGGCAACGCCGGCGCCAACGGCGTCGGCACGCTGTTCGAACTCACCGACGCGGGCTACCAGGTCCCCGCCGTCACCTCCAACGCCTGCTACCGCGAGGGCACCCGCATCGCCACGCCGGCCGGCGCGCGCGCGATCGAGACGCTTGCCATCGGCGACCTCGTGGTGACGCTGTCGGGTCAGGTGCTGCCGATCGTCTGGCTCGGCCACCGCCGCGTCGATTGCACCCGCCATCCGAAGCCGCGCGACGTGTGGCCGGTGCGGGTCCGCGCCGGCGCGTTCGGCGCAGGAATGCCGCACGCCGACCTGTTCCTCTCGCCCGATCACGCGGTGTTCGTCGAGGGCGTGCTGATCCCGGTGCGGTATCTGCTCGACGGCGACACGATCGCGCAGCAACCGGCCGGCAGCGTCGTCTACTGGCACCTCGAACTGTCCCGCCACGACATCGTGCTGGCCGAGGGCCTGCCCGCCGAGAGTTTTCTGGACACCGGCCAGCGCGCCGCCTTCGCCAACGGCGGCGCGGTGGTGGCGCTGCATCCCGATTTCGCGCAGCGGCGATGGGACGCCGACGCCTGCGCCCCGCTGGTGATCGCGGGGGCGATGTTGGAGCGGGTGCGGGCGAAGCTGGGCCGGACGAAGGCGCGTCGCTCCGCCTGAGAGGGGCGCGCCCCCGCCCCCTTGTCCGCAATCGCGGCGAATCGTAAACGACGCCGATGTCCGCCACCGCCGCCACCCTGCATTTCCCCGCCCCCGTGCCGCCGGATCTCGGCCAGCCGGTGGAGGTGGCGCCCGGCATCCTGTGGCTCCGGCTGGCGCTGCCGTTCCAGCTCAATCACGTCAACATCTACCTGATCGAGGACGGCGCCGGCTGGGCGGTGCTCGACACCGGCATCAACGACGCCCGCTCCCGCGCCTGGTGGGAGGCGCTGCTGGCCGGCCCGCTTGCCGAGCGCCGCCCGACGCGGCTGATCTGCACGCATTTCCACCCCGACCATGTCGGCCTCGCCGGCTGGCTGGCGGAGAAATGCGGCATCGAACTGGCGATGAGCCGGACGGAGTATCTCGGCACCCAGTTCCATCGCCGCTGGGCGGAGACGGCGGAGATCGAGGCGCACACCGCCTATCACGCCTCCTGCGGGCTGGATGAGGCGTCGATCGGGGCGCTGCTGGAGCGTGACATCGGCTATCGCTGGCTGACCACGGATCTGCCGCCGTCCTACCGCCGCATCGCCGCCGGCGACACGCTTGCGATCGGCGGGCGGCGCTGGGAGGTGCTGACCGGCGGCGGCCACTCGCCCGAACTGGTCATGCTGTATTGCCGCGCCGACAACATCTTTCTCGCCGCCGACCAGGTGCTGGCGAAAATCTCGCCGAACGTCAGCGTCTGGCCGCACGAGCCTGCCGGCGATCCGCTCGGCGATTTCCTGCGCACGCTGGCCGAACTGACGGGGACGGTGCGGGAGGATGCGTTCGTGCTGCCGGCGCACAATCTGCCGTTCCACGGGCTGCACACGCGGATCGCCGAGCTGACGCGGCATCACGACCGGCGCTGCCAGGACATCCTGGATTCCTGCGCCGCCGCCCCGATGCTGCCGGCCGAGATCGTGCCGCTGCTGTTCCCGCGCAAGCTCGATGCGCACCAGACCAGTTTTGCCTTCGGTGAAACGCTGGCGCATGTGAACTACATGCTGCGGCGTGGCTGGATGCTGGCCGACATCGGCGGCGACGGCCGGACCAGGGTGCGACCGGCCTAGCCGTCTGCTAGGATTGTCACGCGGGAGGGGGGCGAGACCAATGCCGCTTTACGAGTATGTCTGCGAGGACTGCGGCCCGTTCGCGGCGATGCGCCCGCTGGCCGCGTTCGCCGATCCCTGCGCCTGCCCGGACTGCGGCGCCGCCTCGCCGCGCAACCTGCTCGCAAGCCCTGCCCTCGGCGGCTCAGGCTCCCCCGCGTCCGCGACGCCGGCGCGCGCCCATCCCGGCGGCTGCGGCTGCTGCAAGCCCGCGCGCGGCCTGCGCGCCGACGCGGTGGGCGGCTGAGGCAACGTCGTGAAAATGTCTTTCGGGTGACCATGGAATGTGCCCGCGTCGGCTGCTAATCCCGATCGCATGAGCGGGGGCGGTTTCGACGTACTGGTGGTGGGGCGCGGCATCGTCGGCCTCGCGCACGCCTGGGCGGCGGCGCGGCTGGGCTTGCGGGCCGCCGTGCTGGACCGCGAAACCCATGCGGTCGGCGCCTCGGTGCGCAATTTCGGCTTCGTCACCGTCACCGGCCAGCAGGCCGGCATCACCTGGCGCCGCGCCCGCCGCGCCCGCGATCTGTGGGCCGAGGCGGCGCCGAAAGCCGATATCCCGGTACATCATCGCGGCCTGATCATGGTCGCCCGCCGGCCGGAGGCGCTGGCCGTCGTCCGGGAATTTGCCGCCGGACCGATGGGCGAGGGCTGCCGGGTGCTCGGCGCCGACGAACTGCCCGCCCCGATCCGGCGCGGCCATGTCGGCGGCCTGTATTCGCCGCACGAATTGCGGGTGGAGAGCCGGGACGCGATCCCCCGCCTCGCCGCGTGGCTGGCGGAGGCGCACGGCGTCCGCTTCCTGCCGCGCGCGATGGTGCTGGCGGTCGAGCCGGGCGTCGTGATCACCAGCCTCGGCGACATCGCCGCCCGCCACATCGTCGTCGCGCCGGGGCCCGACCTCGCGACGCTGTTCCCCGACGTCTACGCCCGCCGCCGCGTGACGCTGTGCAAGCTGCACATGCTCCGCGTCGCCGCCCCCGGCTGGCGCCTGCCGGCGGCGGTGATGAGCGACCTCGGACTCGTGCGCTACCTCGGCTACCGCACGCCGTCGCTGCCCGCGCTGCGGGCGCGGCTGGAGGCGGAACAGCCGGACCTGCTCGCCGACGGCATCCACCTGATCGCGGTGCAGGGCGCCGACGGCTCGCTCGTGGTCGGCGACAGCCACCACTACGCCGACACGCACGACCCGTTCCAGCCGCGCGACGTGGACGACCGGATGCTGTCGGAATTGTCGGCCGTGCTCGACATCCCGGCGCCCGACGTGATCGAACGCTGGACCGGCATCTATCCCTCCGGCCCCGAGACCGCGTTCACCGAGGCGGTGCGGCCCGGCGTCCGGCTGGTCAATGTGACCAGCGGCACCGGCGCCTCCACCGCGTTCGCGATCGCCGAGGAAACGCTGGCCGAAATGCTTGGCCTGCCCCCGCCGCCCCATGCCCTGGAGCCCGACACATGAGCGCGATCAAAGCCGTCATTTTCGACTGGGCCGGCACAATCGTCGATTTCGGCAGCCGCGCGCCGATGGGCGCCTTCGTCCGCGCCTTCGCCGAGTTCGGCGTGAACATCGGGGTCGCCGACGCGCGGGCGCCGATGGGCATGGCGAAATGGGACCACATCAACGCCGTCGGCCGCAGCCCGCACGTCGCCGAGGCGTGGCGCGCCCGGCACGGCGTGGAGTTCTCCAACGCCAGCGTGGATGCGATCTTCGCGGTGTTCGAGCCGATGAACGTCGCCTCCGTGCTCGACCACGCCGACTTCATCCCAGGCGCCCTGGAAGCGATTGCCGACGTGCGGGCGCGCGGCGCGAAGGTCGGCTCCACCACCGGCTACACCCGCCCGATCATGGACAAGCTGGCGCCAGTCGCGGCCGAGCGCGGCTATGTGCCGGACGTGATCGTCTGCGCCGGCGACCTCGCCGCCGGGCGGCCGAGCCCGCTGATGATGTGGTACGCGATGGCCCGCCTCGGCGTCTGGCCTGCGGCGAGCGTTGTCAAGGTCGACGACACCCCCGTCGGCATCGGCGAGGGTGTGGCCGCCGGCACCTGGACGGTGGGGCTGGCGCTGACCGGCAACATCGCCGGGCTGTCGGAGGCGGAACTCGCGGCGCTTTCGGTCGACGAGGTATCCGACATTCGCGCGCGGGCGACGGCGGAGATGGTTTCCGCCGGCGCCGATCTGGTGATCGACGGGATCGCCGACCTGCCGGCGGCGCTGGACGAGATCGAGCGGCGGATTGCGGCGGGCGAGGGGCCGAGGGGGGTTGGCTAGTCGAGGGGGCTGGTCAGTCTTCGACCCAGCCGGCTTCGCCGAAAATACGGCGAGATTGATCCAGCAAAAGTTCGCTAATCATTTCAGAGGATGGTCGCCAATCATCTAATTCGTCCGGCACCATCAAACTCCAGCCATGTCCATCCGGTGATACATAGTGAAGCATCCTTAGCAACTTGGAGCCTTGCCGATACCAGCCAAGAACATTGCTTGTCCTAGTCCGCGATTGGCCGTCAAATTTACTCAGATCGTCAAGAACAGGCGAAAAACGGAACGGAACACGCTCAGTCAAAATGATGGCCCCGCTTGCCGGAACAACATGCTCAGGCCACAAAATGCAACGACAGATAACTCGTAGGTGGCCGACAAGGTCTAAATTCATGCTGCCGACAGACGTCGCCATCCAATACACGTCTTTTGTTTGGACACAGCAGCCCTCTAATGCAATGAGTGCTGTCACTCTTCCGTCTGATTGGACATGCAGACGCCTGATAAACCCAGCTTGCAAGCTAGCCAAATTTTCACCAAGGTGATTGATGTCAGGCCAAACAATCGTGACATTGCCCCAGCTACAGGAATCAAACCCAGAATAGACTATCGCAGTTTTCCCATCCGTCGCCCGCACTAACCGGAGAGCTTTGACAACTGACGGGTTTGCGAACATTCTTTCGGATGTTGGGCAGCCTCGGCCGGCATGAAGATCACCGGGCTCAAGGTCGTGGGTTAGTTTGGCGATCAAATCCTTCGGTAAGGTTGTCTCAGTCAGTAGCGGAAACTCGTCGAAGCGAGGCCAAGATTTAGCTTGCGGAAAGAGTTGATCAACAAAGCTTTCGTACTTGTCGGGGTCGATTTTGAAGGCCGTTGCTTCGTCCAACGATGCCGCCAGCGCCGATGCACTGACGCACACCATCATCATCGCCAATCCCAGCCAACGCATTCATGCCCCCACCGCCGTCGTTGCCGCTTTCGTCCGCATCCGCTGCGCGTAGACATTGACGATCAACGCCAGCAGCAGGATCAGCCCACGGATCAGGATCTTCAGGAAACTGTCAATCCTGACGTGATCCAACCCATTGTTCAGCACGCCGAGAACAAAGAGTCCGACAATCGTATTGCCGATGCCGCCCTGGCCGCCGAACAGGCTGGTGCCGCCGACGACGACGGCGGAGATGCTGTCGAGCAGGTAGTTGTCGAACTCGTCCTGCTGCGCGCTGCCGAAATGCGCGACGCCGAGCATTCCGGCGATCCCCGAACAGACGGCGGAAATCACCATCACCGCCGCGAGGACCATTTTCGTGTTGACGCCCGAATACTCCGCCGCCTCGCGGTTGCCGCCGGTCATGTACACATAGCGGCCGAAGCGCGTGTAGGTGAGGACGAGGTGGCCCGCGAGCAGAATGATCGCCGCGACGATGATGATCCACGGCACCGCGCCGAGCGAGCCGGCGCCGAGCGTGCTGATCAGATCGGGCACGTTGTAGGCGATCTGGCCGCGCACCAGCATCGCGGAAATGCCAGCACCGATCTGCAACATCGCCAGCGTCATGATGAAGCTCGGGATGCCGATCACGTTCATGCCGAACGCGGTCACGCATCCCATCGCCAGGCTCGCCGCGACCGCGAGCACGATGGCCACACCGCCGGGCAAAGCGAGGTTGGCGATGTTCACGCTCGCGTCCTGCTGGGTGAAATAGGCGACGACGATGCCGGTCGCGTTGGCGACGGCGGCGACGCTGAGGTCGATCTCCGCGCACAGGATCACGAACGTCAGGCCGACCGCCATGATGCCGGTGACGCTGATCTGCTGGAGGATGTTGCCGAGATTGTCGAGCGTGCGAAAGCTCGGGCTGATCGACCCGAACAGGATCACCAGCACGAGCAGCGTCGCGAACGGCGCGATGTTGCGCAGGCGGCTGCGCAGCCACGAATTCATTCGGGTGTTTTCCTCATGCGGCGGCGAGCAGGCGGTCCTTGCTGACCACCTCGCCGGCGAACTCTTTCGTGATGCGGCCGCGCTTCATGACCAGGATGCGATCGGCCATCGACAGCACCGTCTCGGGCTCGGTCGAAACCACGACGACGCCGATGCCCTGTTCGCGCAGCCCGCGCACGATCTTCAGCACGTCGTCCTTGGCGCCGACATCCATTCCGCGCGTCGGCTCGCTCAGCACCAGCACTTTCGGCGGATAGGTCAGCCACTTTGCCAGCGCCACCTTCTGCTGATTGCCGCCGGAGAGCGTGCCGAGCGGTCGGTTCACCAGCGGCGGACGGATTTGCAGGCTTCTGACATGGGTGGTGGCAATAGCGCGCTCCGCCTCCGGCTTGACCCACAGGCGCGAAATGCGGCCGAGGATCGCGATCGAGACGTTCTTGTAGACGGGTTCGAGATGAAACAGCATCGCCCGCCGGCTTTCCGGCACGAAGGCGAGCCCGGCGCGGCGCGCGTCGGACGTGTTGCGCAGCCGCAGCCGCTCTCCGTTGATGTGCAGGCTGCCGCGTTCGAGTGACAGCTTGCCGAACAGCGCGCGCGCCAGCTCCAGTTGTCCCGAGCCCATGAATCCGTAGATCCCGAGCACTTCGCCGCCGCGCACTTGCAGGCTCACATCCTCGAACATCCCCTCGCGCGAGAGCCCCTCGGTGGTCATCACCACCGGCGCGTCCGGGCGGCTGTGCAGGAAGATCTCGCCGGTGTAGCTCTCCTCCAGTTCCTCGTGGCCGGCGCCGATCATCCGTTCGATGATCCAGTGCTTGTCGATGCCGGCGACCGCCGCCGTCTCGATCCGCCGCCCGTTGCGGAAGATCGTGACCGTGTCGGAGATGCGCAGGATGTCGTCGAGGAAGTGCGAGATGAACACCAGGCTGGTGCCGGCATCGCGCACGCGCCGCAGGATCGCGAACAGCAGTTCCACCTCCGGCGGCGACAGTGCGGAGGTCGGCTCGTCGAGTATGATGATGCGGGCGCCCGACAGCAGCACGCGCGCGATCTCGACCAGTTGTTGCAGACCGAGCGGCAGCAGACCGATCGGCTGGCGCGGATCGACATGGATGCCGAGTTTGTCGAGTTGTTCCTCGGCGATGCGATACATCGCCTTGTAATCGATCAGGCCAAGCCGCGTGACCGGCTGCATCCCGAGCATGACGTTCTCGGCCACCGACAGGTCGCGGACGATCGACAGTTCCTGATGCACCATGCCGATGCCGGCGGCCTTGGCATCGCGCGCCGAGCGGAAATTCACCCGCTCCCCGGCGATGTGCATGGTGCCCTGATACTCGCTATGAACGCCGGCGATGATCTTCATCGTCGTGCTCTTGCCGGCGCCGTTCTCGCCGACGAGACCATGGATCTCGCCGGCACGAAGCGAAAAATCGACGTCGGTCAGCGCGGCCACGCCACCGAACGATTTGGAAATGCCCCTGAGTTGCAGCAGGGGCGTCTCCGTCGCAACCGCGCTGTCCATCACCGTGAAAGCCGACGCTCAGATCAGGAAGTGATTCTCCATCCACTGCATCCCCGGCGCGTTCTCCTTCGTCACGACGGGGCCGTCGGTGACGATGTTCTTCGGAATGGCGCCGTTGCCGCTTCCCGTTTTCTCGCCCGTCGTGACGGCGGCGACACCGGCGATGATCGCCCCGCCATGGATGCGGCAGGACGGATTGCGGACGGTCGCCAGCATCCTTCCGTCGGACACCGCTTCGAGCGCCGGCGGCATCGCGTCGCAGCCGCCGATCTTGATGCTGGTGCGGCCGTGCGCCTTCATCACGTTGTACGCCGCGAGCGCCATGTCGTCGTTGTGGAAATAGGCGGCGTCGATCTCCGGGTATTTGGTCAGCAGCGTCTCCCAGATGCGCGCGGTCTTGGAGACGTCCCAGTCGCCGGGCGTCGTGTCCAGCACCTCGATGTTCGGGTATTTCTTGACGATGCTCTCGAACCCGCGGGCGCGGCCCTGCGCGCCGGTATGGCCGAGCGCGCCCTGCGTCATCGTGATCTTGCCCTTGCCGCCGATCGAATCGACCAGCGCCTGCGTCACCGCCGCACCCATGAATTCGTTGTTCGGCGCGAGGAAGCTATGCACATCGATCTTGTCGAGCGGGGCGATCAGCGTGTCCATGTCGATCACCGGCGTGCCGGCCTTCAGCATCTTCTCGACCGGCGCGGTCAGCGTGCCGATGCCGAACGCCTGGATGGCGACGAAATCCCATTTCTGGCTCGCCATGTCGTCGATCGCGGCGCGCTGCTTGGGGGCGCTGAGTTCGCCGTCGAACCAGGTGACATCGACGTTGTACAGCTTGCCCCAGTATTCGGCGGCCTGCTTGCCCTGAGCGCACCAGGTGGCTTGCAGCCCGGCGTTGGAGAACGCCGCCTTCAGCGGCTTGTCGGACCGGCCGGCGGCCTTGGCCATCTCGTCGGCCAGCGCCGGCGAAATGCCGAAGCCGCCGAACAGCGCGGCGCCGGCCATGGTGGCGGTCGCGGCCTGCAACAGGCCGCGCCGATGCGTCGTGATATCGCTCATCCGTTACTCTCCCTTGGCAGCGGCCGTTCGTTCGGCCTGCGCTTAGTTGTCAGACCATAGTGTACGAAAGTCCGGCCGCTTGGCAACGCCCCCGGTTTGCGGGGCGGCAGGGCGGGGGAGGGCGCCGCGACCGTCAGGCGATCAGGCTGCTGGCCTGCACCGCGAGCGACGTCAGGCTGTCGCTGTCGCTGGAACTGGACGTGTTCTGCTGCTGCATGGTCAGCAGATACTGGTCCGTCAGACTGGTCACGTATTGGGGGTCTTGCAGCTTGGCAATATTGAGCTTGGACGTGATCGCGGCATTCACCGCCGACACGTCCTGATTGACGATCTGCTGCGGAATGCCGAGCGCCGTCGTGATCACGTCGAAATTGGTCTGGTTGCCGAGGATGTCGTTGACCGACTTGATCGAACTGGCCTGGCTGAGGAAATCGAGCGCGTTCGAAAGGCCGGGCGTCGCCTGATTGAGCGACTGGCGCCATTCGACCTCGGCATAGGCATTGGTGAGCGTGGCGATGATTTTGGGATTTTGTAGCTCGGCGAGGCCGGTGCTGGCGAAATTGTAGGTCTGCACCGCGCTCAGCAGGCTGCTGTCGTTCAACTGGTTGACAAGGGACTTCGAGTCGCTCGGGTTGGAGAGGAACGCCTTCTGCACCAGCGCGGTCTGGCCGATATAGCTGGACAGGCCGTTGGCGGTCAGCAGCACCTGCTGCACGTAAGGATTGGCGAGCGCGTCGCTGATATTCTTGGAATTGGCCACCGCCTTGGTGAACTGGGTGATCGCCTCGGAAACCACCGGCTGCTTCGCTTCCTGCGCGACGTCCGCGGTCTGCTGGGACTGCGCTATCTTCAGGTCGGTCAGCGGGTTGCCGGTCGAGACGAACGTGGTCGGCGCCGTGTTGGTCGAGCTATCGGGATACAGGTCGCTCAGGATTGCCGCCGAGGCGTTGCTCGTGCTGGTGCTGTCCGCGAACAGCAGGCTGTAGTCGATCCCGTTGACGATACCGCCAATGCCGCTCATTTGCGCGCCCGCAATCGTATTTTTCCCAACCATTATGGCATCGGCGGGTTAACGCGGTCTGAGCGTGAAACGGCGGGCCGAGGGGTGATCCGGGTGTAGGGCGTTTCGCTGACGGGCCAACGCGCGGGAGCCGCTACGGCTTCACAGTGCCGCGAGAAGCTCCGCCTTCGTACCCGCGTACCCTCACCGGCGCCGCGCCAAGGCCGCACTCCGTGCTATCGGTACGGCGACGTACCTCGAAGGGTTATCGCATGATGTCGAAGCTCTTCACCGCGCGGCCGGACTCCGCCGTGTTGCAGTCGCCGAAGCCGCGCTCGCCTCCCACCGAATCTGGCGATCTGGCTGTCGTGGGGATCGGCGCGTCGGCCGGCGGCCTGGAAGCGTTGATTGGTCTGGTCACGGCGCTTCCGGCCGATACCGGAATGGCGTTCATTCTCGTGCAACACCTGGAGCCGAACCACAAAAGCCTGATGGTCGAATTGCTCGCCGAGCACACCAGAATGCCGGTGTTGCAAGCGACCAGCGACATGCCTCTCGAGCCGGACCATCTCTACATCATTCCTCCCGGAAGCTATCTCTCGGTCGGGAAGGGGCGGCTCATTCTCTCCTCGCCGCAGGCAAGGCATGGCGCGCGGATGCCCTTCGACTTCCTGCTGCGCTCGCTGGCCGAGGCGTTCGGCGTCCGTGCCATCTGCGTCATCCTGTCGGGGACAGGCACGGACGGGAGTATCGGTCTCAAGGCCGTCAAAGAGCGATGCGGCATGGTCATCGCGCAACGGCCGGAAGAGGCCGGCTTCGACGGGATGCCGCGCAGCGCGATACAGACCGGTGCCGTCGATCTTGTGCTGCCGGTCGCCGAAATGCCCGAAGCGCTGATCAGGTTCGCGCGCAGGATGGCCGCCGCCCAGGCCGACGAGCCCAACGTCGCAGCCATGCCCGAAAAGACCTGGCTGGCCGAGATCATCGAGATTCTGCGCACCCGGACCGCGCATGATTTCACGCTCTACAAGCCCGGCACATTACAGCGCCGCATCGAGCGGCGGATGGCCATGGCCGCGATCGAGACGGACGACATGGATCGCTACCTCGACGTCCTCCGCAACGACATGGCGGAGCTGAATCTGCTCGCCCGCGATCTGCTGATCAACGTCACGAGCTTTTTCAGGGACCCGAAGGTGTTCGCGCTGCTCGAACAGAAAACCATTCCCGACCTGGTCAATCAGCAGCGGGCCGGAGAGGTGCTTCGGGTCTGGATCGCGGGGTGCAGCACGGGGCAGGAGACCTATTCGCTCGCCATGCTCTTCTGCGAACAGCTTGAGGCGCTGAAAAGCAAC
>Ga0116226_10000518_pt1 | contig 32893 bp, 26 predicted proteins | sample S1TSphfallax_FD_89692 | JGI IMG/M metagenome (GOLD analysis project Ga0116226, IMG submission 89692) | Host-associated microbial communities from peat moss isolated from Minnesota, USA - S1T2_Fa - Sphagnum fallax MG | ecosystem: Host-associated > Plants > Peat moss > Unclassified | place: USA...
CGCCGTTGCAGGTCTCCGGCGGTGCGAGCCAGGAAAAGCTTAAGCATTTCGGCGGCCAGACGCCGATCGGGCGGGCCGGGCAACCGGCAGAGCTGGGCTCCATCTATGTCCAGCTCGCGGCCGAAGATGCAAGCTTTGCCACGGGGCAGGTCTATGGCGCAGCGGGCGGCAGCGGTCAGCCGTAATCGCCGGGAGTGTTGAGGATGAGCGAGGATCCCTCCCGCCGCGGTCTGCTGCTCGGGAGTTGCGGGCTCGCTGTTGGGGCCGCCCTCAGCGGCGCGGCCCGCGCCCAGGAGCAGCGATCGACCGGCGAGACTATGCTCGATGGCAAAATCATGCCGGAACCGCCGCCCGATCGCAGCGCGGGCCCGATCCGGCCCGGTCGCGGTTCAACGCTCTCCGGCAAGGTCGCGGTCGTGACCGGTGCGGCGCGCGGCATTGGGCGCGCCATTGCCGTGGAGTTTGCGGCTAATGGTGCGGATGTTGTGGTGCTGGATATCGCCGGCCGGGTCAGCCCCGCCTCCGACGCAGCACCGGCGACACCGGAAGAGCTTGCCGAGACGGTGCGGCAGATCAAGGCGTATGGCCGCAAGACTGACTCGATCATTGCCGATATTCGCGATATCGCGGCGATGCGTAATGCGGCGCGCCGCGTCGAGGCGCAATTCGGCCGGGTCGATATCGTGGTGGCCGATGCCGCGATCCAGCGCTGGGTCCCGCTGCTCGATATGGAGGACAGCGATTGGCGCGATGTGATCGACAATAATCTCAACGGCACCGCCAACACGATCCGTGCCTTCGCGCCCGGCATGGTGACGCGCCGGCACGGCCGGATCATCGTGCTGTCCTCGATGCAGGGCAAGCACGGCACCAAGGATGCGTCCAGCTATTCCGCGTCGAAATGGGGCATTCTGGGCCTGATGAAATCCGCCGCCCTGGAACTCGGCCAGTATAACATCACGGTGAATGCCGTTATCCCCGGTTTGGTCGACACGCCGCTGACCCGGTATGAAAAGCGGCTGAGCGAGAGCATGGCCGAGACCGGCCAAAAACCCCCGGCGCACCCGACACCGCAGCAGGCTTGGGATTCCAGGGCACCGACCGTTGCCCTCAAGATCGGCTGGCTGCAGCCCGACGATATCTCGCCGGTCGCTGTGTTCTTGGCCTCGGATGCCGCTGCTCTGGTCACCGGCGCCGAATATGAGGTGACCGGCGGCGATAGCGCCAAGGATATCTGACCCCGGAACCCGGCTCGCCTCATACCGTTGATAGGGATAGCGTTTTTGTTTGGATGGAGCGATCGTGACCGAACGCGATGATGACTTGGATGCCCAAGATATCCGGCTGATCGCCGGCGATTATATCGACGAAGTCTATCGCGAGATCACCACCGAAAACGGCTCGGCCGATACCGGCGTCCATCCGCAGCTCGTCGAACGCCTCTGCGCCGACCCGGAGTTGCGGCAGCGCCTGCTGGCTTGGGACCGGATGTTCCGCCAGACCGAAGCGACCGTTACAGCGCCCGCGGTCGTGCCAGACGACGAGCTCTACCGAACCGTTCTCGGGTTCCTGCACCCCAATACCGACCGGGTTCAGTTTCACCGGTCGCCAGGAAGCTCATCATGACGCCGAAATCCGAAGCGCAGAAACATTCTTCCCGGAAAAGCGGTCTTGACGACCGCAATCGCGACGCGCCGCACGAAAATCCGGAACTCTCCGGCGTCCGCACCGGCAACCCGCAGCTCAGCACAGAGCGTGCCCATCCCGAGAAACCGATTCGCGGCAATTAACCCTTCCGGTTCTGGAGCGATATGACATTCGGTTGAACCGGCTTATCCTAAGCTAGTCCCCTCTCTGCCCTTCAGGGCGGCGAAAAACCCAATGATCGAGTTTAGCGCTCAGTTCGTATTGCGTCCGCGAAACTAACCCCGGGGGCGATCAAACGACAAGGGTTGCGTGTCGCCGGATTGATGCGATGATTGGGGCCGACGTTCGCGTCAGACGGTGGCCATATAGAAGGGGGAAATTTGCTGTCCCGATCGGACAAAGACGCGCATTTGGCCGCAACGCTGCACGACATTTGGATGAAGTCGCTCGGACCGAAGCTGCGCGGGTCGGAGACGCATATTCTCCGCGTCGGGGTTGGTTTGCGCCGTCTGGTCCGCCTGCTGGACGCGCTTGAGCAGCAACTCGATGTGAAGGTTCCGCCGACCGCCCTCTTACGTCTCGGCACGGAAGCCGCGGTCCTGGCGGCCATTCGTGATGGCACTTGGCCAGCCCCGTCGGCCCTGTATCTCCTGCGCGATGGCGATGATCGGCCGCCGCTGCTGATTGTTTCGGCAGGCAATGGCCTCATTCTGGAACTCTGCGATCTGGCGCAGCGGATCGGGTATCCGGGCCGGATCTGGGGCTTGCAGCCGCCGGGGCTTGACGGGGAAACCACCCCCTTCACGTCGATCGGCGATATTGCAGATTACTATGCGACAGCGATTACGGACGCGTTTCCGGACGGGCCCTGCCATCTCCTCGGCTATTCCTATGGCGGCCTGATCGCCTATGAGACGGCAAGACGATTTGCGGCAACCGGCCGCCCCATCGGGCTGCTCGGCCTGATCGACTCCAACGTGTGCGAGACCTACTGGCCGAAAAGCGTTTGGCTGCAAAGTATTTTGACCCACGCTCTACAGCGCGTGGCGGCGACGCGTCGGAAGCCGATCGGTCAGGCGCTGCGTGAAATCGGGCGGGGCATTGCCAAATTACTGCGCTATATCGGCGACAAGCTCGGCGGCAAGACCACAGCCTCCGTCCATCGCTCGGTCTATTACATTGGCGGCCTCGACCCGGATTTTCAGCGTGTGCGCGACTGCTCGATTGTGGCATTTGAAGCCTATCGTCCGAAGCCACTGGATCTCGACGTGACCTTATTCAAATCCGAGCTCGGCGACCCTCATGCCTGCGACCCCGTTCGGGTCTGGCGGCGGCTGGTTCGCCGGTTGGACGTCTACAACGTCCCCGGATCGCATACGACCATGATCCGGGAGCCTTTTGTGCGCATCCTCGCCGCCGAAATCGATGCTCGATTGACGTGACTTTTAAGTTTCGGGGCCGATTGATGATCATTTCCGCCGCGTCCGATTATCGTGCAGCCGCCGCGCGTCGCCTGCCGCGGTTTCTGTTTGATTATATCGATGGCGGCGCCAATGCCGAGGCGACGCTGCGCGCCAATGTCGCGGATCTGGCGACGCTCAACCTCAATCAGCGCGTGTTGCGCAATGTCGCGGATCTCCGTCTCGACACCGAGCTGTTCGGCGAGCAAATGGCGATGCCGGTCATGCTGGCGCCGGTTGGGTTGACCGGCATGTTTGCGCGGCGCGGCGAGGTCCAGGCCGCGCAAGCCGCGGCGGCAAAAGGGATTTCGTTCTGCCTCTCGACCGTTTCGGTCTGCCCGCTGGAAGAAGTCGCCACGCAGTCGCCGCGGCCGCTCTGGTTTCAGCTCTATGTGCTGAAGGATCGCGGCTTCATGCGGTCGATGCTGGAACGGGCCCAGGCGCAGGGCGTCACCAAGCTCGTTTTCACCGTCGATATGCCGACGCCGGGCGCCCGCTATCGCGACGCGCATTCGGGCATGTCGGGTCCGTTCGCCGGGCCGCGCCGGCTGCTTCAGGCGGTGACCCATCCGCGGTGGGCGCTCGATGTCGGGCTCATGGGCCGGCCGCATGATCTCGGCAATATCTCGCATTATCGCGGCGCCGCCACGGGCCTTGAGGATTACATCGCGTGGCTCGCCAATAATTTCGATCCCTCGATCGGCTGGAAGGATCTTGAATGGATCCGATCGTTCTGGAAGGGCCCGATGATCATCAAGGGCATCCTGAACCCGGACGATGCGCGTGATGCCGCACGGTTCGGCGCCGATGGCATTGTCGTGTCGAACCATGGCGGACGGCAGCTCGATGGCGCGCTCTCAAGCGCCAGAGCCCTGCCCGCCATTGCCGATGCGGTGGGCAGCGATCTCACCGTACTCGCCGATTCCGGCGTCCGCTCCGGCCTCGATGTCGTGCGCATGCTGGCGCTTGGCGCCAAAGGCGTCCTGCTCGGCCGCCCCTTCGCCTATGCGCTCGCCGCGGGCGGCAAGGCGGGCGTCGAAAACCTGCTCGAGATCATCGCAAAGGAGATGCGCGTCGCGATGACGCTGACAGGGGTGACGACCGTGGCAGAGATCGATCGGCGGCTATTGCCGAGTCTGGGGAAGGCTCCCATCGAACAGTAGAGCGGTACGAATTTAGGGTGGGTCGGCAAATTGCGAGGAAGTCCCCTCTTTGCCCTTCAGGGCGCAGAGGGAGAAAAGCAAATGACGTGGGGCAATGAATGATCGACGCGATGCAGGAATGGGTCATCTATCATCCCCCCAAATCTGTGTCCTTCGGGCATCAATCGGTGCCAGTTGATCCTCGGAAAGCATGGTCGCAGCTGCAACAATTTCTGGCTCGCGTTTCGGCCTTGGAATTCGCGCACCATTTCACATTGACGTGCAACGACGCCAATCAATGGACGGAGCCCGCCGTCGCGGAACGCCGGATTGAGGAGGCACGAGCCCTCTTTGGGCCGGAACGGGATATCCCTGAGGGCGGTCCACATTGGCATTTGCACGAAACACAACTGACAAGAGCCGTCCAATTCGCTCTAGATGACGATAAATTCCCTAAACAACAGATGGGGCCCACAAGACTCTACTTCGGCTACAGTTTCCTGTGGCCTGAAATCGAACGCCTACCGTATTGGTCCCCCAACGGTGATACGCGGAAACTTCAATCAACCATTGGCGTGTCGCTTGGCGGCAACAAACTGTTTCTCCAGCCACATTTCGTGTTTCCCGCACCCTGGCACTCAAATGTTCTGCGCGACTTCCTGCACCAGGTCGAGGAGACCGTCCCTTTCCGCTTTCGGAATCAATATTTTAAGCGTTCGATTCCGAAACAAACCAAACAGAGCTATCACGGCAAGCTGATGAAACTGCCCGAGTATTGGCGTGGGGTGCCCGCGTCGTCGACGCCTTGAATAGACGTGAGTCATAACGCTTTAAGGAGTGCCGCGGCGCTGGATACCAGCATTTCGCCTGAAACGGGCTTGCGCAACAGCACCATACTGGTATCGGCGGCAGCCTCCAGCCGTTGCCGCACTGCGGTGTCGGCGTAGCCGGTCAGCAGCAGGGCCGGCAGGTTGGGGCGTCGCTTGTGGACTTCCTCGATCAGCATCAGGCCGTTCATGCCCGGCATGGCGAAATCGGTGACCAGCAGATCGATCTCGGTGCCACGATCGATCGCCGCGAGCGCATCCATCCCGTCCGATGCCTCGACCACCGGATAGCCGTGCTCTTCCAGATGGCTCTTCAGTACGTCACGCACCATCGTATCATCGTCGACGACCATGATACGGTGCTTCGGCGCCGTCGGCGAGATCGGAGCCGATTCCAGGCCGGGCGTCCCGTCCGCCGATGGCGCTGCACTTGCGACCGGTAGCCAGAGCGTGACCGACGTCCCGCGCGACGGCGCGCTATCGATCACAAATCCGCCGCCAGACTGGCCCACGAAGCCGCGCGCCATCGCCAAACCCAGGCCGGTACCATGGCCGGGCGGCTTGGTCGTAAAGAACGGCTCACCGGCTCGGGCAAGGGTGGCATGGTCCATGCCTTGGCCGGTATCGCTCACCTTGAGACGGACATAGTCGCCTGCCGTGAGGCCGGCGCGGTGCGGCTTGCGGCCGACGGTTTCGGCTTCGGCGGACAGCGTCAGCGTACCGCCGGCTGGCATGGCATCGCGGGCATTGATCGCGAGATTGACCAGCACAGTCTCAAGCTGCGCCTTATCGGCCAGCAGATTGGGGAGTGCCGGGTCCACCGCGGTCTCAACCGCAATATTGGAGCCCAACGTATGGGTGAGGAGTTCCCGTATCCCCTCAAGCACGGTCTGCGGCGCGAGTGAAACCGCGTGCAGCGCATCTTCCCGGGCGAAAGCCAGCAGCCGGCCAGCGATCGACGCGCCGCGTTCGGTCGCATCGATGGCCATCTTGGCAAGGCCGCGGACCGCGGCAGCGTCTTCAGAGCGGCGCTGAATCAGCGCGAGCCCGCCTGAGACAACCTGCAGCACATTGTTGAAATCATGCGCGATGCCGCCGGCAAGCTGGCCTAGCGCCTCCATTTTTTGAGCCTGCCGGAGCAAGGTTTCGCTTTCGCGGAGCGCCGCTGCGTCGCGGTCGCGCTGTTCGATCTGTTGCGACAGGGCTTCATTGACGACCCGTAGCTGGGTCGGCGAGGGCAGCGCCAGGACGCGCGGCAGTAATGGCCAGAGCAGGATGGCGGTGACCACTGAAACGATGGCGGTGGCGAGCTTGATGCCGCCGTCCAACCAATAGAGCGGCAGCCATAGCGTCAGGATCGCCATGAAATGCGTCGTGCCGCACGCCAGAATAAAAACGGCGAACAGACCGACCACCCAGCGAAATTCCAGATCCGGCCGACGGCGCACAAATGACCAAAGCGCCAGGGGAATCGAGAAATATGAGAGCCCGATCAGCGCGTCCGACCCGGCATGCAGCCAAAGGAGCGCCGGCTGCCACATCAGACAAAAACCATGCGGCGCAAAGGAACTTTGGTCGAATATCGCGCTTAGCGCACTACCCATGTCGCGTCCTGCTTGTCTTGTTGGCGCCCGGCTGCACCCCCAGCCGATAACGGCCCGAATCGTCTAAACACCGTAACCCTGTGGTTGGATCCACATCTGCCTGCTCGCGTGCTTGAGGAAATCTCATTGGCCGAACGCAACTATCCATGCTCAGCGGGCGTCTGCCATAGACTCATGAATGACGGGAGGCCCGAGATGGAATTCACCGAGCGCCATACCGACACGGCGGCGATCAGAACAGATGACGAGCACGCGGGAGGCCTGTTCCGGAACCTGATCGCTTCGGTTTGGCGCGCGATCGCTGCGGCCTTTTCCGCGCGTCGTATTGATGCGCCGATCGTCAGCACGCTGCTTGATCTTGGAACCCTGAATGCCGAACCGGCCGAGATTGATCTCAGCGACGACGCCCCGGAGCGCGATCCAACGACACACCTGCGCACCGGCGCAGCCTTGACGCGAAGCCTCGAGGAGGCGATCGATCGGGCCAGAACCGCGAGCGAACGGTTTGCGGTCATGACAGTGTCGGTCAATCGGCTGGAGGCGCTGAATGCTTTCTTCGGCCGCAGCCTGACGGATGGCTTGCTGCGCGAAATGGCCGAACGGCTGGATTCGGTTCCAGAGCTTGGCCAGGCGGGGTACCGGGCCCCGAACCGCTTCGTCTTTTTCAGTGTGCCTGCATCGGACATGGCCGTAACTGACACGGTGCAGCGTCTCGAATCACGGCTCCGTGAGACCTTCAGGGTTGGCGCGAACCAGTATGAATTGAGCCTCTCTATCGGTATTGCGCAATATCCCGATCACGGCACCAGCGCGCCTTCTTTGTTGCACGCCGCAAATTTTGCCCGGCAATGCGCGAAAGCCGCAGGCGACGGCCACAGTGTCAGCGTCTGGTGCGACCCGACCAAATGGGAGGAGCAATGTCAGCGGTTCGCGCTCGAAACCGAGCTGCGGCAAGCGATCACTGCCAATGAGTTGCGGCTGTTTTACCAGCCCAAGGTGGCCATTCCGGGAAAGCGGCTGGTCGGGTTCGAGGGGTTGCTGCGCTGGCAGCATCCGACCCGGGGTCTGCTCAGCCCCGCGGCCTTTCTTGATATTGCCGAAACGGCCAATTTGATGCGCCCGATTACCGGCTGGGCCATCCGCATGGCCGCCCGCCAGACCCGCGCCTGGATCGCCGCCGGTCTGGCGCCGGTACCGATCGCGGTCAACATCCCACCGACCGAGTTTGTTCAGCGGTTGCTGACCGAACATCTTCCCGCCTATGAGCGCTATGGCGTGCCGGTGCGGCTGCTCGATCTGGAGATCACCGAAAGCGAGCGAATCGAGGATCTGCCGGCTTTTCTGAAGGTTGCGGCGACGATTCGCGAAAAGGGCATGAAGCTGGCCATGGACGATTTCGGCACGGGCTATTCCAGCCTGTCGGGACTCAGCACATTGCCGATCACCACGCTCAAGATCGACCAGTCCTTTACCCGCCAGCTCCCGACCGATCGCGGCGTCCGGGCAATCTCGGCCGGCATTGCCTCGATTGCCCGCGAACTCGACCTTGAGCTGGTGGTCGAGGGCGTGGAAACACCGCAGCAGCTTAAGATCCTGCAGTCGATGGGCTGCACCCTGTTTCAAGGATATCTCACCGGCCGCCCCATGCCGCCCGAACAGGCCGCCACGCTCCTGAAACCGACGCGCCGCCAACAGAAGCGGCGGTTCGCGAAGGTCATTGATGTCATGGCCCGGCGGCGCAGCATCGAGCCGCATCCCTAAATATTATCGAGCTGCCATTTGCAGATCGATCGCCCGCTGCCGTTCGGCGCGGCGCATCAGCGTGCCGGCGATGATCACGCCGATCCCGACGATGCCGATCACCAGGCTCGCCAATGCGTTCACATCCGGGCTCACCCCCAGCTTCACCTTGGAATAGATGACCATTGGCAAGGTGCTCGACCCGGGGCCGGCAACGAAGCTTGAAATCACCAGGTCGTCGAGTGACAGCGTGAAACTCAAGAGCCAGCCGGAGACCAGCGACGGCGCAATAATCGGCAGGGTCACATCGCAGAAGGCGCGAACCGGGCCCGATCCCAGATCCATGGCGGCCTCTTCCAGCGTCTTATCCACGGTTTGGAGCCGCGACTGCACCGTGATCGTGACATAGCCCATGCAGAACGCGACATGGGCGATCACGATCGTCGTGAAGCCGCGCGTGGTCGGCCAGGAGAACATCTCCGTCATCGACATGAACAACAGCACCAAAGTAATGCCGGTAATGATCTCGGGCATGATCAGCGGCGCATTCACCATGCCGGTCAGCAGCAGCCGGCCGCGGAACCTGGGGAACCGAACCAGTGCAATCGCCGCCAGCGTCCCCAGAATCACGGCGCCGGTCGAAGCGGTCACGGCGATTTCAACGGATAGCAGTGCGGCATCGAGGATCTGATCATTATGGAACAGCTCGACATACCACTTGGTCGAGAACCCTCCCCACACCTGGACCAAGGCCGAGCCGTTGAATGAATAGGCGATCAGCACGAGCATCGGCAGATAGAGAAACGCGATGCCAAAACACAGGATAGTGAGGATCAGCGGCGAGGTCCTGTTGGTCATGGCTCAGGCCTCGAGCTGCTTCACATTATAATGCTGATAGATCGCGATCGGACCCACCAACAGCACCACAAACGCAATTGCCACGGCCGAGGCGACCGGCCAGTCGTGATTACTGAAGAACTCGTCCCACAGGACCCGGCCGATCATCAAACTATTGGGGCCGCCCATGAGTGACGGAATCACATACTCTCCGATCGCCGGAATGAACACCAGCATCGAGCCGGCGATCACACCGGGCAGCGATAGCGGCAAGGTCACGTCGATGAACGCCCGCCACGGCGGCTGTCCCAGATCCGCCGACGCCTCAACCAGCGAATGATCAAGCTTTTCCAGCGTCGCATAGAGCGGCAGCACCATGAAGGGCAGATAGGAATAGACGATCCCCAGATAGACCGCGCCCGTGGTCCGCATGATCCTAAGCGGATGATCGATCAATCCCAGCCAAAGCAATGTCTCGTTCAGCAGCCCGTTTTCCCGCACGATCGTCTCCAGCGCATACACGCGCAGCAAGAACGAGGTCCAGAACGGCAAGATAATGATCAGCAGCAACAGATTCTGCGTCGTCTTGCTGGCCCGCGACATTGCATAGGCCATTGGATAGCCAATCAGCAGGCACACCAGCGTCGCGAAGAACGCTGTCCGAACAGAGTATAGATAAGATAATATGTAAAGATCATCGGTAAACAGATAATCATAATTGTCGGTTGAGATCGATATATTTATATGATTATCTTGAATGGGGCCGAAAAGCGGCGTAAAAGGCGGAATTCCAATGGTCGAATCGGCGAAGCTGATTTTGAAAGCAAATAAAAACGGAATGACAAAAAAGATCGTCAGGAACAGGAATGGCGGCAGTATAATCAGCCAATGCCGATAACGCCGGAACGCGGCATCGACCCAACGCCGCCGGGCGGTCGAAGGGGCCGGGACCCCGAGCGCCGTCAATTCTGGCGCGCGCAAATCGATATTGAGTTCTTCAGCCTGCACGATCGACACTCGCTACTATCGGTGGGTCACCGCGGCCGAGCCGCAGGTCAGCGGGAAGGCTCCAAGATCCGGGGAGGTTCGAGGTCAATTTGTCTACGCTCAGCAAGAAATTAAGCAAGGAAAGTGCCAGCGTGATGCCGGATTCCGGCGAGCGCGCCTCTCGACTGCGCCAACGGCAACGGCTGATCGATGCGTGCATCTCGGCCCTGCATCAATACGGACCGTCGCGCACGACCGTCGAAAAGGTCGTGACCATCGCCAAGCTGTCGCCCGGGACGGTGAGTTTCTATTTTGACAGCAAGGCGGCGATGCTTGTCGCCGCACTGGAATTTCTTGCTGCCGAATTCGAAAGCCAGGTTCTGGTCCCGGTTGAACAGGCCAAATCGGACCCCGTGCGCGCGCTTGAACTTCTGGTCACGCTCTATCTCGATCCCGAGATCGCCAGCCCGCGCAAGGTCTCGGTCTGGTACTCGTTCTGGGGCGAGGCGAATTCCCGCAAAGAATATTACGATATGTGCGGCAAGCGCGACAAATCGTTCGAAGTGCTGGTGCATTTCCTGATCGACGCGCTGGTCCGCCGCGCCAACGCCCCGCATCTCGATGCCGATGCCGTGGCGCTTGGGCTGATCGGCGTGCTTGAGATGATGTGGCAGGAATTTGCCTTCCAGAACGAAGAAGATATCGACCGGGTGCAGGCGAAACGGCGCACGCTGGCCTATCTGCGATCGATTTTCCCGCAAGCCTTCAGCGCGAGTGCCGCCGGGACCGCCCGCCCTACAGCCGAACCTGTGGCGCTGACGGGCCGGCTTTATTGCGACACCGCACAGTTCGACCGTGAATGCGCCACGCTGCTGCTGCCAGGCTGGCACCTGATCGGCCACGAGAGCGATCTGCCGACGCCCGGCGATTATGTCAGCCTGGACCTTGCGGGCGAACGGGCGCTGGTGCTCCGCGGTGCTGATCGGACGGTACGCGGCTTTCGCAATAGCTGCCTCCATTGGCCGCACGCGCTGGTCGATGATCGCCAGGGGCATGCCGGCCCCGTCATTACCTGTGCCGCCGACGGGATCGAGTATGCGTATGACGAAGGATCGCCGCTGCACCGGGTCGCAACCGCGGTGAGTGGTGGATTGGTCTTCGTGCGATTTGGCGGTGAGAACGCGCCGCCGGTCCCGATGCTCGCCGATCTCTCCGAAGTCAGCGCGGTGATCGCGCCGCTCGATACGAAGCTGATCGAGGCGGATTGGAAGCTGCTGGTCAGAATGTGGCTCGACGGTGCCGCGTCCGGCGACGATCCGGCGATCGACCTTGCGGCGCGCAGCATCTTTTGGACGGGCGGCCACCCGCTGCTGAAAATCGCGCCCGAGACGTCCGATGGCGAAACACGGCGCGGTTTCGTGTTTCCGGGTTTGCTGATCGAACAAGGGCCGACATTCACCGTGCTGGCGCAGATCCTGCCGGTCGGACCTAGTCAGAGCCGGGTTCGGCGCTATGTCTACGGCCCGTCCGGCAGCCTGTTCGATGATGCCGGCGCGCACAGCCTGTCGCGGTCGCTGGAAATCGCCCGCTCGACCCAGCAGGGCATGGTCGCCGCGAGCTACCAGGGCGACGATACGCTGAGCGAGCCCACGTCCCGCGCCTTCCTCGCCTGGCTGGCGCCCTCCTTGCCCCGGTAAACGAGCCGCAAGCTGTGCTTTCTTTCCCTCCCCTTGATGGGGAGGGTGGCGCACAGCGACGGGTGGGGTGGTGCCGCAGCCGCCTTCGGTTCCGGTCCGTTCGAGCCCATCCTCCTCCGCTGCACAGGGGAGGAATTTCAGGGGCCGCGGCGACATTCCTAAATGCCCACGTCAGACGAAAACTTCCGGCGCCGATGCCTCGCGGGCGGCGGGGATGCGGCTGCGAATGAGATCGTGGAATTGCAGCACCCACATTTCATGGGTCGAGAGCGGACCCGGCACATAGCCGCTTGAGCTCAAGCCGCGCTGCACCCGCTTGCACAAGAACTCGTCCTCGCGCTGCACGGCACGATTGATCCTGGCATTGAGATAGCGCAACAGCGTCATTTCCCGCCGGCTATCGGGCAGCGCGAAGGTCGCACCGCGGATCGTGCATTTGCCGGGGCCGCGCGGCAGGACCTGAAAGAAATCCATCTGATCCGGGAACACATCGATACCCAGATTGGGCACCATCGAATAGAACCGCCAAGCGGTCTTGTCCGCCTCCGGCAGATCGATCTCGACCTCGCGAACGAGCTTCTGATAGGCGCGCTCCGACCATTTTGGCGACAGCGCCGGACGCATGCGGCTGACCCCGCAGGCAACGCCGCCGGGCGAACTGCTTTGTTCCTCGTAATCCGGCGTGAACATGCGGAACAGGCCCGGATGGCCGATCGGCACATGGTAGGATTCGAGGTAATTATCCATGGCGACTTTCCAGTCGACATCCCATTCCTCGAAATAGACGCCGCCGAGCGGCTGCATCTCTTCGATCCGGTAGGGCGCCAGGACATCGAGGAACGGGGCCCAGATCTCGGCCAGCGGCATCGGATCACCGGCGAGACAGATGAACACAAAACCGAACAGCGTGTCAGAGCGGACCGGCGACAGGCCAAACTCTGACCGATCGAGCCCCGGCAAGGTCTCGCGCAGCGACACGCCCAGAAGCTTACCGTCATGGGCATAGGACCAGCCGTGATAGGGACAGTTGATGGCACGCGGGCAGTTGCCCTCGCCCTCCAACAGCCGTGCCGCGCGGTGCCGGCAGACATTGTGAAAGGCGCGCACCGTGCCGTCCTTGTCGCGCAGCACGATCACGCTTTCCGGGCCGATATCGAACACCGAGAAATCGCCCGGATTCGGGATTTGGCTGACATGACAGACGATCTGCCAGCTCGGCTTCAAGATCCGTTCATATTCGAGACGGGTCATGTCGGGATGACTATAGGTCCAGGCCGGCAAAGCGCGCGGCAGCGCCTTCCCCGGCGCGAACTGATGCTCAACGGACGCTAAGCTCGACATGTTAGTCACCCAGCTTACTTTGAATGGTTATTCAGAGTAACCCTCGACGCGGCGTTTTAGCAAGCATTTCTCGGCGGGCCCGGCATCAAATCGCCGCTGCGCCGATGCATGTTCATATAGGGAAATTGAACGATCATATAGATTTTGCTGGACGAAAAACGGCCGAGCCGGTATCACTACAGCCTACTAAAGACGGTCGAAGGAACGGATCGTGACGAGAAGTCTCGCCAAAAGTAACGCGCATTTCGAGCAGGCCGTGAAGCATCTGCCGCTCGGCGTGGCCTCAAATTTCCGCTATTGGGGTGCTGACAAAACCATTTACGTGAAATCCGGCCGCGGCGGGCGCATCACGGATCTCGACGATAATCATTATGTCGATTACCGCCTGGGCTATGGTCCGGCGATCCTGGGCTATGCCGACCCGCGAGTCGATGAAGCGGCGCGCAAAGGTATGGAAGTCGGCGGCGTGTTTGCGCTATCGACCGAGTTGGAGCTGGCGGTTGCCAAGCGCATTTCCAAGATGGTCCCGGCTGCCGAACTGGTGCGTTTTTCCAATTCCGGCACCGAAGCGGTGATGGCAGCCCTCAGGCTTGCCCGCGCCTACACCGGCAAGGATGATTATGTGCTGCTAGAGGGCGGGTATCACGGCCTGTTCGACGCCGCCATGTGGTACACGCCGATGGAGAATTGGGGCCAAGTCGGCGAGCCCGAAATCAAGCCCTATAGCGAAGGTATCCCGGTCGGGACCAAAAGCTGGGCGCATTTCGTTCAGGCGAACGACGCGGATGGTCTTGAGACCATCCTGAAGAAACATTCGCATAAGATCGCAGCGCTGCTGATCGAGCCGATCATGGGCAATTGCCTCGGCATTGCCGCCGAGCCCGATTATCTGCGCGCGGCGCGCACGCTGTGCGACAAATACGGCGTGCTGCTGATCATCGACGAAGTCAAAACCGGCTTCCGCGTGGCGCGGGGCGGGGTGCAGGAGCTCTATGGCGTGCATGCCGATCTCTGCACCTTTGCCAAAGCCGTCGCCAACGGCTATCCGATCTCCGTCCTGGCCGGGCGTGAGGAGATCATGCGCAAGATCGGTCAGGGTGTCGCGCATGGCGGCACCTATACCGCCCATGCCGTCTCGCTGTCCGCCGCCGAAAAAACGCTGGAAATTCTCGACGAGACCGATGCGCTGGAGGTGATCGAGCGCTACGGCACCAAGCTGCGCCAGGGCATGAGCCGGATCCTGGAAGCCCGCGGCATCGCCCATAGCTTTGTCGGCCATCCCTCAATGAGCGGGCTCTATTTCGCGCATACACCGCCGCGGACCTACCGCGACTGGAAAGGCAGCGATTACAGCTTCTATGACGCGATGGCGCAGGAGCTCCACGAAGAAGGCGTGCTGTGCGAGCCGGATTCGCGCGAGCCCTGGTTCGTCTGTGCGGCGCATGACGAGTCATGCTTGGCCGATACGCTGAAAGGCTTCGAAATCGCGGTCGATCGCACGGTTGCGGCGGGCATCGAGGCGCGGAAAGTACCGGCGTAACTAGACACTATCTCCCTCCCCCTTTGTGGGGAGGGTGGCGCGGAGCGCCGGGTGGGGGTGTCGCCGCTAGTTCTGAACCAACGGCAGATGCGGCACGAACCCCACCCGTCGCTGTCGCGCCACCCTCCCCATAAAGGGGAGGGAAAGACATTAAAACCGGAGACGGCAGATGGGAACAGTGCAGCGGCAATATGATGCCATCGTCGTCGGGGCTGGCCATAATGGTCTGGTCGCTGCCTGTTACATGGCGCGGGCCGGCATGAGCGTGCTGGTGCTGGAGCGTAACGCCTATGTCGGCGGCGCCGCGGTCAGCCGGCAGCTCTATAAGGATTTCACCTACTCGAACTGCTCCTATGTGTGCAGCCTATTGCGACCGGAAATCATGCGGACGCTGGAGCTGCCGAAACACGGGCTCCAGATCATCCCCTATGAGGGCGGCTGCACCATGATGCGGGACGGCAATCATCTTGCCGTCTATGACAATCACGACGCGTTCCGCCGCGAAATCAGCCGCCATTCCAAGCGCGATGCCGAGGCCTATGACCGGTTCTCGCGCGACGTGATGCGCCAGTGCAAATTCATCAAGCCGCTGCTGATGCGCGAACCGCCCGATCCGACCTCGTGGAAGCCGCGCGACCTGATGGAGTTGCTCTATCTGGGGCAGCGCTTCTGGAAGCTGGGCGAAGCGCGCATGTATGACACGCTGCGCTTCTGGACCATGAGTGCTGCCGACTTCCTCGACGAATATTTCGAAAGCGAGATCGTCAAGGCGCATATGGCCGGCAGCTCGATCATCGGCACCGCGCTGGGGCCGCGCTCCCCGGGTACAGCCTATGTGCTGCTCCATCATTACATGGGCGATATCGACGATACGGTTGGCGCCTGGGGCTTTGCCCGCGGCGGCATGGGTGCGGTCACGCAATCCCTGTCCAGCTCGTTCAAGGCGAGCGGCGGCACGATCCACACCGATGCCGATGTCAGTCAGATCCTGGTCAAGAATGGCCGCACGATCGGTGTGGCGCTGGCCTCGGGCGATGAATTCTATGCGCCGGTCGTGGTGTCGAATCTCGACGTCAAGCGCACGTTCCTGAAGACCTTCGATCCCAAGGATCTGCCGGCCGAGTTCCTGACTCAGGTCAGGAATTTCAAGATCCGTGGCTCGTCGGGCAAGCTGAATATCGCACTGGATGGGCTGCCGGACTGGCCCTCGATCCCGACCGGCTCGCCGTCAGTGCGCGGCGATATGCATGTCACCGATACGATCGACATGATGGAACGCGCCTATGATGATTGGAAGGACGGATTCTGGTCGCAGGCGCCCTATATCGATATGCTGATCCCGTCGCAGATCGACCCGACCATGACGCCCGAGGGCAAGCATTACATGTCGGTCTTCGTGCAATATTGCCCGTACAAGCTGGCCAATGGCGATTGGGACGACACCAAGCGCAAGGCATTCGGCGACACGGTGATCGACACGATCGCGCGCCACAGCCCGAATTTCAAAGATTTGATCCTGCATGCCGAGATCCGCACCCCAGCCGATATCGAGCGTGAAGTCGGCCTCACCGAAGGCAATATCTTCCAGGGTGAGCTGACCATGGATCAGCTGCTGTTCAACCGGCCGGTGCCGGGCTATGCGCAATATCGCTCGCCGGTCAAAGGCACCTATATGTGCGGGTCGAGCACCCATCCCGGCGGCGGCGTGATGGGCGCACCCGGCCATAATGCGGCCCGCGCGATCCTGCGCGATTTGCGCAAGGCGGCGTGAGATGGCTCAGAACTTCGACAACATTGTCATCGGTGGTGGCCATAACGGCCTGATCTGCGCCGCCTATCTCGCCCGGAGCGGCCGCAAGGTGCTGGTGCTGGAAGCCGCCGATCGGCTGGGCGGCACGGCGGCGACTCGCCAATTCGCCCCCGGCTATCGTGCCTCCTGCGCGCATCTGCTGCATCTGATGCCGCGCGCGTTGATCGAGGAGCTGAACCTCGCGCAGCATGGGCTGGCGCTGGCCGCGAGCTCGATGCCGACCACGGCGCTGTCTCTGGTCGGTAAGCCGTTGCGGCTCGATGCAATCGGTCCCGGCTCGATCGCGGATCATTCTTCCGCCGATGCCGCATCCTATCCGGCCTTCCGCGCCCGGCTGGCCCGCTTCGCGGCGGCGTTGCAGCCGATCATGGCCGGCAAGGCGCCGCGCCTCGGCAGCGACGGGTGGTCGGATCGGCTGGCGCTGCTCGGCATGGGCTGGCGCGTGCGCAAGCTCGGCCGCGCCGATATGCGGGAGCTGCTGCGGATCCTCGGGATGAATATCTATGATCTGCTGGAGGATCAGTTCGAATCCCCGCTGCTGAAAGGCGCGCTGGGGTTCGATGCGGTGCTCGGCAGCAATTTCGGGCCGCGGTCGCCCGGGACGGTGCTCACCTGGATCTATCGTCTGGCCGCGGAAGCCGGTGCCGGCGACACCGGTCTGGCGCAGCCAGTCGGCGGCATGGGCGCCCTCGCCGATGCGGTCGCCAAGGCCGCAGAAGCGGCGGGCGCCACGATCCGCACCGGCGCCAAGGTCGATCGCATCCTCATCGAGAATGATCGGGCAAGCGGCGTGCGACTGGTCTCCGGCGAGGTGATCGCTGCCGGCTCGGTGATTTCCAACGCCGATCCGCGCTCGACCTTCCTGAAACTGCTGGGGGCAGAATATCTCGATACCGGGTTCGTCCGGCGGGTGCAGCATATGCGGGCGCGGGGGCTGGTGGCGAAGCTGCATCTGGCGCTCGATGATCTGCCGGACTTTACGGGCGTGGATAAGGCGGCACTCGGTGGCAGGCTGTTGATCGCCCCGACGCTGGATTATCTGGAGCGGGCCTATAATCCCTCGAAATACCGCGAATTCTCGGAAAGCCCGGCGCTCGAAATCACGCTGCCGACGGTGAATGATCCGGGTCTGGCGCCGCCCGGCAAGCATGTGCTGTCGGCGATCATCCAATATGCGCCCTACACGCTGGATGCCGGCTGGGACACGGGCCGCGATGCGCTGGCCGAGCGGGCGATCGCCACGATCGAGCGTTATGCGCCGGGATTGCGCAGCGTGATCAGCGCGCGCGAGCTGCTGAGCCCGGTCGATATCGAGCGCGAATTCAACCTCACCGGCGGCCATTGGCACCATGCCGAGCTGGCGTTCGACCAGTTCATGATGGTCCGTCCGGTCCCCGGCGCAGCGCAGTACCAGACGCCGGTTGCCGGGCTCTATCTCTGCGGGGCCGGCTGCCATCCGGGTGGCGGCGTCATGGGGTCGGCAGGCCGCAATGCGGCGCGGCAAGTTCTGAAACAGGCAGCCTGATCATGATCATCGCCAACGACACCCAGCCGATGTTCCGCAAGCCCCTGCTGGAAACGCCATTCCATGCCCGTGCGCGTGAGCTGAGCCAGATTGATTCCTATATCCCATGGGCCGGCTATACCACGGTCGACGTGTTCACCACGGTCGAGCAGGAATATTTCGCGATCCGCAATGCCACGACGCTCTATGATCTGACGCCGATGGTGAAATACCGGATCGCGGGTCCGGATGCGGAACGTTATCTCAACCGGCTGGTCACACGCGATGTCCGCAAGCTGAAGCCCGGCCGCGTCGCCTATTGCGTCTGGTGCAATGACGATGGGCGCGTGGTCAGCGACGGCACGCTGTTCCGCCTCGCCGAGACCGAGTTCCGGCTCTGCGCCGGTGAGCGGCATCTCGACTGGCTGCTCGATTCGGCGATTGGGTTCGATGTGTCGGTCGAGGAAGTCACCGAGACCATCGCGGCCCTCTCGCTGCAAGGCCCGACTTCGTACGCCGTGCTGAAGAATTTCGGCATGGGCGGCATCGAAACGCTGAAGCCGTTCGGGCTGCGTGTGGTCGAGGTCGATGGCATCCAGCTGACCATCTCGCGCACCGGGTTTACCGGCGATCTCGGGTACGAGCTGTGGATGGACCCGGCCCATGCGCTGGCCGTGTGGGACCGGCTGATGGCGGCCGGCAAGACCCGCGGCATTCGCGCGATCGGCTCGCAAGCGCTCAATATCGCGCGGATCGAGGCCGGTTTTATCATGCCGGAGATCGATTTCGTCTCGGCCGAACACACGATCCGGGTCGCGCGCGACCGCTCGCCGTTTGAATTGGGTCTGGATTGGCTGGTCGATTTCGAGAGCGGCCATTTCACTGGGCGCCGCGCCCTGCTCGCCGAAAAATCCGCCGGCCCGCGCTGCCGTCTGGTCGGGCTTGATATCGAAGGCAACAAGCCCGCGCATAACGCGCTGGTCTATACGAACCGGAAGGGCAATCGCGAGATCGGTGCGGTCACCTCGGCGATCTGGTCGCCAACCTGCAAGCGCAATCTGGCGCTCGCCCTGATCGATGCGCCGCATTTCACGCTGGGTGCCAGCGTGTGGGTCGAGATATACTTGAACCGCGAGTTGAAGTGGGAGCGGCGTATGTCGGAAGCGCGCGTGGTGGAAAAGCCGTTCTTTGCCCCGGACCGGCGTAAGATCACGCCGCCTGCCGAGCGCTAACGCATCCATGTCCGCCCTTCCGGCGATCTCGCAAAAGCAGCAGCAGGCGCTGGCTGACAGGCCCTGGCTCGACCCGAATGCGAAACCGCAGATCGTGATCGACCGGGTCAGCAAGAGCTATGGCGGCTTTACCGCGGTCGATGGCATCGATCTTAAGATCTATAAGGGCGAGATGTTCGCGCTCGTCGGCGCCTCCGGCTGCGGCAAGACCACCTTGCTGCGCATGCTGGCCGGCTTTGCCAGCGAGAGTGCCGGCAGCATCTCGATCGATGGCATCAATATGACCGGCGTGCCGCCGCATCTTCGCCCGGTCAATATGATGTTCCAATCCTATGCGCTGTTCCCGCATATGAGCGTCGAGAAGAACATCGCTTATGGGCTGAAGAGCCTCGATCTCGACAAGGCGGAGAAAAAGCGCCGGGTGATCGAAGCGCTGGATATGGTTCAGCTCGGCGCACTGGGCGGGCGCAAGCCGCATCAGCTGTCGGGCGGCCAGCGGCAGCGCGTGGCGCTGGCCCGCGCGCTGATCCGCCGGCCGAAAGTCCTGCTGCTCGACGAACCGCTCTCCGCGCTCGACAAAAAGCTGCGCGAGCAGACCCAGTTCGAGCTGATGAATATCCAGTACAAGGTCGGCGTCACCTTCGTCTTCGTGACCCATGACCAGGAAGAGGCGATGGCGCTGTCGTCGCGGATCGCCGTGATGGATAAGGGCAAGCTGGTACAGGTCGGCACACCCGCGGATGTCTATGAATTCCCGAAGAGCCGCTTCGTCGCGGATTTCATCGGCACCACCAATCTGTTCGAAAGCACCGTCATCGGCGGCGAGCCCGGCTCGATCAAAGTGCATTCCGCCGAACTCGGGACGGATCTTGTGGTCGACGATATCGCCCGGTTTTCGCCCAATCAGCAGGTCTGGGTGGCACTGCGTCCAGAGAAGATCCGCCTCTCCAAAGAACCCGCGACCGGCCCGCGCCTTAATCAGGTGAAGGGGATCGTCTGGGAGCTGGGCTATCTCGGCAATCATTCGACCTACCGGATCAAGACGGAGAGCGGTAAGCTCATCACCGCCTTTGCGCAGAACGATCGGCGCACCGCCGAATGGGCGATCGATTGGAGCGACGAGGTCTATGTCAGCTGGAGCGCGGACGCCGCGATCCTGCTGCAATCGTAAGCAGGATGAATTAGTGCAATAGGCGCTTTCAGAAAATTCCTCCCCTGCGCAGCGGGGGAGGGGGACCATGCGCAGCATGGTGGAGGGGGCAAGCGCGCACCAACTAAGCCAGGCCTAGCCCGAAAGGCGGTTATGGTAAGACAGTGTGCGCCCCCTCCACCACGCTTTGCGTGGTCCCCCTCCCCCGCTGCGCAGGGGAGGATCTTGCGACTGAGGCTACAAGAAATATCTCCTCTCCGCCTTGAAGGGCGTAGAGGAGAATTAGTCCCTAAATCCAAACCCGGAGCGACCCATGGACGATGCGATCCTGACTCACGATGATTGGAAGAGCCGAGCCGGCAAGCTGAGTTTCCGCCATCTGGCCTTCATTGACGGTAAGAGCGTTGCCGCCTTATCCGGCGCCTCGTTCGAGACGGTCAATCCGGCGACGGGCGAGGTGCTCGCGCGGGTCGCGGCGTGCGATCACCAGGATGTCGACCTCGCCGTTGCAGCGGCGCGCCGGTCGTTTGAGTCCGGGATCTGGTCGCGCCGCGCGCCGGGTGAGCGCAAGGCGGTGCTGCTGAAGCTGGCTCAGTTGATCCGCGAGAATCTGGTCGAGCTGGCGCTGCTCGATTCACTCGATATGGGCAAGCTGGTCACCGATGCCGCGACGCTCGACGTGCCGGACGCCGCCGCGATCTTCCAATGGTACGCCGAAGCGATCGACAAGCTCTATGACGAGATCGCGCCGACCGGTCCCGGGGATCTGGCGCTGATCCGGCGCGAGCCGCTGGGCGTGGTCGGTGCCGTGGTGCCGTGGAACTACCCGCTCGACATGGCGACCTGGAAACTGGCCCCGGCTCTGGCGGCGGGCAACAGCGTGGTGTTGAAGCCGGCCGAGCAATCGCCGCTGTCGGCGCTCCGCCTTGCTGAACTGGCCTCGGAAGCCGGCTTGCCGGATGGCGTGCTGAATGTCGTGCCCGGCTATGGCGAAACCGCCGGCCGCGCGATTGGCCTCCATCCCGACATTGATTGTGTTGCCTTTACCGGCTCGACCGAGATCGGCAAGCTGTTCCTGACCTATTCCGGCCAATCCAACATGAAGCAGGTCTGGCTGGAATGCGGCGGCAAGAGCCCGAACCTCGTCTTCGCCGATTGCGCCGATCTCGACCGCGCGGCGGAGACCGCGACCTTCGGCATCTTCTTCAATCAAGGCCAGGTCTGCTCGGCCAATTCACGCCTGCTGGTCGAACGCTCGATCAAGGACGAATTCATCGAGCGTCTGGTTACCGCCGCCGATCGATTTCAGCCGGGCGACCCGCTCGATCCGGCCTCGACCATGGGGGCGATCGTCGATGAGACCCAGACCAAGCGGATCATGGAGTATGTCGCGGACGGCAAACGCACCGCGAAGCTGATCCGCGGCGGGGAGCGGGTCACGGTCGGCGGCAAAGGCTGCTTCATCACCCCGACGATCTTCGACGGCGTCACACCCGCGCACCGCATCGCCCGCGAGGAGATTTTCGGGCCGGTCCTATCGGTCATTGCGTTCGATGACGAGGCGGAAGCGGTCAAGATCGCCAATGACACGATCTATGGCCTCGCCGCATCGGTCTGGACCGATAGCCTGTCGCGCGCGCATCGGATTGCCGATCAGGTGCGGGCCGGGACGGTCTCGATCAACACGGTCGATGCATGCAGCCCGCAGACCCCGTTCGGCGGCTTCAAACAATCCGGCACCGGCCGCGATCTGTCGCTGCACTCGTTCGATAAGTACACGGCGCTGAAGACGGTGTGGATCAAGTATTGAGTTAGCGGAAAGATGCCTGCCGCTAAATTCCTCCTCCGCAACGCGGGGGAGGGGGACCGCGCGAAGCGTGGTGGAGGGGGCGCGTGACGTCCTGCCATAACCGGTTCTGGCGTAAATTCAGAGAGTGACGTGGCTCAGGGTACGTTGTGCCCCCTCCACCATGCTACGCATGGTCCCCCTCCCCCGCTGCGCAGGGGAGGAATTTCTACCGGATCTCAAGCTTTTAGCGCCCTAACCCAGCGCCGCCCTCACCTCATCGATCACGCCGTCCCAATCACCCAGGCGCGTCTGCCGGAACAGGCGCATACTCGGATACCAAGGGCTGTCGGTACGCGCTTCGAGCCAGCGCCAATCGGGGGCGGCCGGCAGCAAGGTCCAGACCGGTACGCCGAGCGCGCCGGCCAGATGGCAGGCGGCGCTATCGACACTGATCACCAGATCGAGCAGCGAGATCACCGCCGCCGTATCGGCAAAGCTGCCGAGCCGCGGGGCCAGATCAAGCAGCTCGAAATGCTGGCCCAGCAGGGGGGCATCGCCCGGCCGCTGATCCTTCTGGAGCGACACAAAACAATCGTCCGACGCCTCGATCAAGGGCAGCAGCCGGGCGAGCGGCACGGATCGATAGGCGTCGTGCGTATGGGAGGGATGGCCGGCCCAGACCAGCCCGATCCGACGTCGCTTGAGGGGCGCTAACACACGCTGCCACTTGGCCCGCAGATCCGCGTCGGGGAGGAGATAAGCGGGCGGCGCCGGGATCGTCTCCAGCGTCGTTCCGAGCATCGCGGGAACGCTCATCAGCGGGCAGTGCAGATCATAGGGCGGGAGCGGATCGTCCGCGCTGACAACGGTGATGCCCGCCAATCCGCGCAGCAGCGATTTCAGCGCCGGCTGTACCTCAAGCACGACACGCGCGCCCAGCGCCGCCACGATCGACGTGTAACGGCTGAATTGGACTGTGTCGCCGAAACCTTGCTCGCTCCAGAGCAGGATCGTGCGGCCGGATGGATCCTCACCGTGCCAGCGTCGGGTAGGATCGGCGCGACCGCGGTCGCCATGGATGGCGAAGCGCTGCTCGAACCGGGTGAAGCCGGCGGCAAGATTGCCGTTCAGCGCCAGCACTGTGCCTTCACCGAGACAGGCCGGGGCGTAGTCCGGTGAGCGGGATAACACCGCCTGGAACTGGCGAAGCGCCGCATCTGAATCGCCGCGCGTCAGCAGCAAATCGCCCAGATGCACCTGAAGCTCTGCTGACTCTGGATGCTCCGCGGCGACCGGCATGACCCGTGTCAGCGCCTGCTCGACCCGCCCGGCGCGGCTGAGCGCGGTGCCGATCCCGATCACGCCATCGATCGATCCAGGCCGCAGCCGCAGCACCGCCTCGAATGCGACCAAGGCTGCATCAAACAGCCGCGCGGCGGTCAGCGCATGGCCGAGGCAGAGCTGCGTCTCCGGCCGGTTCGGCGCCAGCTCGACTGCGCGTCGGGCATGGGTAATCGCCGCCTCATAGCGTCGGTCGCGGCGCGCCAGCTCGGCGAGATTGCAGTGCGGATCGGCAAAACCGGGTGCCAGCGAAGCCGCGCGCTCAAACGACGCGGCGGCCTCGACGCGACGACCCGCCGCCGATTGGCAAAGACCGAGCGTGTTGAGCGCCCCGACATTTTGGGGATCGAGCCCAAGCGCCTGATGCGCCGCCAGTTCTGCCGCATCATGCCGGCCCAGTCGGAACAGGATCTGCGCCAGATTACCCCGTGCATCGGACGCGGCGGGATTCGCCTCAATCGCCCGCGCGAACCAGGACGCCGCATCATCGAGCGCGCCTCGCTGCGCCGCGACGATGCCGAGCCCGGCAAGCGCGTGATACGCGCCGGGCTCAGCCGCCAGAACATCCCGATAAGCGATTTCCGCCGCATCAAGATCGTTGCGGCGCAGCGCATGGATGGCAGCGGCGAGGGATTGGCGGGTGGCGGTCAATAGGGCTACTCTCGGAATGCGGATGCTATACCCTAAATGAGGCCACCGAAATTGCCATCCCCAGCAGACTCCCGCGCCGCTTCGCTGTTGCAGGCTGAGGCCCAGGCCGAGCGTCTGTTCGACGCGATCGAGCAGAATTTGATCCGGCCGGGCATTAGCGAAAGCGCGCTCAGTGAGGCCATTTATGCGCTGGCGGAAGATGAATTCGGCGTCAAGCAGCATTGGCATAAACGCGTCGTGCGCAGCGGGCCGAATACGCTGTTAACCTACGCGGCGAACCCCGCGGATCGGGTCATCGAGGCGGACGATATCCTGTTCGTCGATCTGGGCCCGGTGTTTGAAGAGTGGGAAGCGGATTTCGGCCGGACCTTCGTGCTGGGCGACGATCCGGTGAAACAGAAATTGCGCGACGATCTGGCACCGATCTTCGCTGCTGCCAAATCCGCCTACCGTGCTAAGCCGGACATGACCGGCGCCGCGCTTTATAAGCTCGCGTGCGACCTTGCGACAACGGCGGGCTGGGAATTTGGCGGCACGATCGCCGGCCACCTGGTCGGTCAATTCCCGCATGAGGCGATCCCGGGCGATAAGATCACGCTCTACATCACCCCAGGCAATGACCGGCCGTTGAACCTGCCGGACGCCGGGGGCAATGAGCGCCATTGGATACTGGAGATCCACCTAGTCGACCGCACCCGCGGGATCGGTGCTTTCTCCGAGTCGCTGCTCACACTCGGTTAGAACCCATCCTCCCCTGCGCAGCGGGGGAGGGGAACCGCGCGAAGCGTGGTGGAGGGGGCGCAGCACCGAAATTGCCCCATCCACCATGCTGCGCAGGGGAGGAATTTCAGAAATTCATACATCCTGCGCGGCCGCCCTTCCGGCGATTCGCCCGGAGAACAGACAGCCACCGAGGAACGTACCTTCGAGCGAGCGGTAGCCATGCATCCCCCCGCCGCCAAATCCGGCCGCCTCGCCGACCGCATAGAGGCCTGGCACCAACTGGCCGCCGGTTCCGAACACGCGGGCATCGAGATCCGTCTCGAACCCGCCCAGCGTCTTACGCGTCAGGATATTGAGGCGTACCGCGATCAGCGGCCAATGGGCCTCATCGAGGATCCGGTGCGGCTTGGCGGTGCGGATCACCTTGTCGCCGAGATAGAGCCGGGCGTTGCGGATGCCCATCACCTGGGCGTCCTTGGTGAAGGGATTGGCGAGTTCGCGGTCGCGCGCCTCGATCTCCTGCCGCAACGCACCGGCATCGAGCAAATTCTCGCCGGTGAGCGCGTTCATGCGCTGAACCATACTGTCGAAATTGTCGGCGACGATGAAATCAGTCCCGTGCTGTTTGAACGCTTCGACCGGTCCCGTCGCCTTCTTTCCAAAGGCTCGGCCGGCGGTCAGGCGCCAGCTTTTGCCGGTGAGATCCGGATTCTGTTCGGACCCGGACAGCGCGAATTCCTTCTTGATGATGCTTTGGGTCAGCACGAACCAGCTATAATCCGAGCCCACCCTCCCCAGATGCGCCAGCGTCGCCAGCGTGTCATAGCCGGGATAGAGCGGGACCGGCAGGCGATGGCCGAACTTGTCGAACCACATCGATGACGGACCCGGCAGGATCCGGATGCCATGCAGCGGCCAGATCGGGTCCCAGTTCTCGATCCCCTCAGTATAGTGCCACATGCGGTCGCGATTGATCAGCCGGCCGCCGGCCGCGGCACCGATGGAGAGCATGCGGCCATCGACATGGGCCGGGACGCCCGACACCATGCGCTGCGGCGGCTTGCCCAGCCGCTCCGGCCAGTTCTGACGGACGAGATCGTGATTGGCGCCGATCCCGCCGCTGGCCAGGATGACCGCGCCAGCCCGGAGTTCAAAATCGCCGATTCGCTCCCGCGAACTTGGGGCTCCGCGCGGTTCATCGCTCGGCTCCAGCACAGTGCCGCGCACCCCGACCACGTGACCATTCTGGGTCACCAAACCATCGACCTGATGGCGGAAGCGAAATTCCAGCCGACCCGCCGCTTCCGCCTGCACAGCGCGCCGCTCGAACGGTTCTACGACACCCGGCCCGGTGCCCCAGGTCAGGTGGAAGCGCGGGACCGAATTGCCGTGACCGGTCGCATTGCCGCCGCCCCGCTCGGCCCAGCCGACCACGGGGAACAGCCGGTGACCCATCGAGCGCAGCCAGCTACGCTTTTCGCCCGCGGCAAAATCGACATAGGCCTCGGCCCAGCGTCGCGGCCAATTATCCTCGTCGCGATCGAAACCGGCTGCACCCAGCCAATCCTGCCACGCAAGATCGCGGCTATCGCGGACGCCGAGCCGCCGCTGCTCCGGCGAATCGACCAGAAACAGCCCGCCCAGCGACCAGAAGGCCTGGCCGCCCAGATTCTGTCGCGGCTCCTGCTCGACGATAATGACTTTCTTGCCGAGATCGGTCAGTTCGGTTGCGGCCACCAGACCGGCCAGCCCGGCGCCGACGATGATGACGTCCGCCTCACTCATCCTCCAATGTCCTCCTCGATCAGATAGGCAGGCTTGGTTTAGCCAACTCACTGTATTTCACAATGGTCTAGCCTAAATTGCACGCATTAGGTCGAACATCGTTGCGTTCTCCCTCTCCGCCCTGAAGGGCAGAGAGGGAACGTTCCTTTCAACCCGGAAGAGGGTGGATACGAATCCATGGATTTTGAAGGCGGGACCCGCGCGGCGGCACTCTTGTCTCGGCAGCGTGCTTCATTCGAACGAGACGGTGCGCCTGATCTGGCCGGACGGCGGCGGCAACTGGACCGGCTGCTGGCGACCGTTCTGGCCGAGCGGGAGGCGATCGCCGCTGCGATTTCGTCGGATTACGGCCATCGCGCGCCGGCCGAGACGCTGTTCGGCGAAATCCTGGTCGTGGTCAATGCGATCCGCCATGCGCGCCGGAATCTGGCGCGCTGGATGAAGCCGGAGCGACGGCGGGTTGGTCTCAATTTTCAGCCGGCGAGCGCCCGTATTCTCTATCAGCCGCTGGGCGTGATCGGGATTTTGTCGCCCTGGAACTACCCGTTCCAGCTCGCGATCGCGCCGCTGGTCGATGCGCTGACTGCCGGCAATCGGGTAATGCTGAAGCCGTCAGAGCTCACGCCCGCTACGGGCGCGCTGATGCGGCGGCTGCTGAGCAGCTTGTTCGACGAGACGATCGTCGCGGTCGTCGAGGGGGGGCCTGACATCGCCGCTGCGTTCAGCGCGCTGCCGTTCGATCATCTGCTGTTCACGGGATCAACAGCGGTTGGCAAACAGGTGATGCGGGCCGCGGCCGAGCATCTCACCCCGGTCACGCTGGAGCTGGGCGGGAAATCGCCGGTCCTGCTTGCCCGCGACTTCCCATTGGTCCGCGCGGCCCGCAGCATCGCCCAAGGCAAATGTTTCAATGCCGGTCAGACCTGTATCGCGCCGGATTATGTGCTGGCGCCGCGGGATCAGGTCGCGGCGCTGGCCGACGCGATGCTGATTGCCGCCCGCGACTTCTATCCGACCCTCGCCGGCAACCCGGATTACAGCGCGATCATCAGCGAGCGCCATTATGGGCGCCTCATTCACCTGATCGGCGCGGCCAGAGACGGCGGCGCACGCGTGCTTCAGGCGGCGGAGCCGGTGCCGGAAGAACGCAAACTGCCGCTGACGATCATCCTCGATGCGAAGCCGGAAATGGCGGTCATGAGCGAGGAGATTTTCGGGCCCATGCTGCCGATTATCGCCTATGACGATCTGGAGCAGGCCATCGCCCGAATCAATGCGACTGCCCGGCCGCTGGCGCTCTATTGCTATACCCATGACCGAAATCTGGCGACGCGTGTGCTGAACCGCACATTATCGGGCGGAGTCACGATCAACGGCACGATGATGCATTGCGCGCAGCCCGATTTACCGTTCGGCGGCATTGGTCCCAGCGGTCAGGGCGCCTATCACGGACAGGACGGGTTCAAGCGCTTTTCGCACGCCCGCGGCGTCCTCAAGATCGGTTTCATCTCAGGATTTGAATGGCTTGCGCCGCCGTACGGCGCGCTGTTTCAGCGGGTCAGCCGATGGTTGATCGGACGCTGAAAAAAATTTCGTGGTGACGTTACATAGAAAATGTTTGTTAACGGATAGGCGGATATGCTCTTTACGTTAGATACGTGACGGATGCGTTATGCTCCCCCGCACGTCAAGCACCTTCAGTCCGTCTATCAAGCATGTTTCTTGGAACGCTCCGAACCTTTAGCTCAAGCACGTTCAAGATAGGGTGATGCGCAAGCACTTTCTCCATATCATCGGCTTGGCCGACGATGCGGGTATGTTACGAGCAAGCTGGCTGCTCGGCAGCGACATTAAGAGATTCGAAAGAATTTGAGAGCATGCTCGGGGGTGTTATCGTTAATAAAACTTTTTCCGTCGGCGCTTATTTTGGTTTTTTTTGAAAAGGTTCTGCCACAGAATAACTGCCGCACCACGTCCAAAAAAAGAGAAAATGTGATGTACGCGTGGACCAACATTTCGATCCGCTCCAAAGTTATTAGCGCCTTTTCTGTCGTTTTATTGGGAACAATAGGCTTAGGTCTGTTCGGCATGAGCCGGACAGCAGAGGTCAATAATGCCGCCCTGGATATCCGGGATAATTGGGCCCCCGCGGCATCGGGGCTGAGTAAGCTTCTGACAGCGATGGAAGAATTCCGCTTGCGCGAATGTCGTGTCATCATCCAGGCGCTCAGTGGCGATGCGGTCGATAAGAATATATTCGACACTGCCAAAGCAGCCGCCGATAAGGCATATAAGGACTATCAGCCTCTGATCGCCCGCGGGACCGAGGATGAGCGGCTGATGCAGCAGTTCGGCGTCGCCTGGAGTAACAGCGTCGCCAATTCCGACAAAATTCTGGCCTTGGTCGCGAAGGGCGAGACCAAAGCCAGCGTGGATTTTTTTCTCGGCGAGGATCGGAAAGCCTACGAGGAAGCCAAGAAGCCGTTGGTGGCCGATATGCTATTCAACGAGAATGGCAGTAAGGCAGCAGCTAATCATGGCACCGAGACCTATGCCAGCGCCTGGTTGCTGACGATTGTCGCCTTGATTGCCACGGTCCTGCTGGGCATCGTCGCGAGCTTTGCGATCATCGCCGGCGTTGCATCCCCGATCCGCCGGATAACCGGCGTGGTCAACCGGCTCGCGTCGGGTGATCGGGCGATTATGGTCGCTGATGCCGAGCGCGGCGACGAGGTCGGCACGCTCGCCCGCGCGCTCCAGGTATTTAAGGATGCCATGATCCGAGCGGAGGCGATGGCAGCGACGCAGGAGTCGGACCGTCAAGCCAAGGAACATCGCGCGCTTGCCCTAGAGCAGCTTGTCCGTAGTTTCGAAGGAAAGGTCGCGGTGATGGTGAAATCATTGGCCGGGGCCGCGACCGAGATGCAAGCGACGTCGAACGCAATGGCCGCAACCGCCGAGCAGACCAACCAGCGGTCTAGCGTCGTTGCCACTGCCGCCGAGCAGACCTCCGTCAATGTTCAGACTGTTGCGACCGCAACAGAGGAACTATCCGCCTCGGTCCGCGAAATCGGCCAGCAAGTGACAACCTCGCGTGACATCGCCGCGCGGGCCTTGAGCGAATCCGCCGATACCGCGTCCACGGTCCGTCTCTTGTCGGAAAGCACCCAACGGATCGGCGCCGTCGCACAGATGATCTCCAGCATCGCGGGTCAGACGAATCTGCTCGCGTTGAACGCGACCATCGAAGCCGCACGTGCCGGTGACGCGGGCAAGGGCTTCGCGGTGGTCGCCTCCGAAGTAAAGTCGCTGGCCAATCAGACCGCCAAGGCAACCGGCGACATCCACGGGCAGATCAACGAAGTTCAGGAATTGACCGCCAAGACCGTGTCGGCGATCGAGAATATGGGCCGGACGATCAGTGAGATGGCCGATATCGCGATCACGATCTCAGCTGCAATCCAGGAGCAGGGCGCGGCAACGCAGGAAATCGCCCGCAGTGCCAACGAGGCGGCCAAAGGCACCGAGGATGTCACGAACAATATCGGCGGCGTGCGCGAAGCCACGGCAACCACCGGCGCCAGCGCCAACCAAATCCTGGCCTCAGCCGCCGATCTTTCCAAGCAGGCAGAAGATTTGAATAGCGAAGTCGGCAGCTTCATCGTCGGCGTCAAAGCCGCCTGATCCAGCAATTTCCTTTCCCTCCCTCTTGTGGGGAGGGAGAGAGAAAGTTCGGCGACTCACACCCCCATCACACCGGATGCGCATCCCGCAACAGATCCAGCTCCGCCGGCGAGAACGTCCTTGAACGCGTCAAGAAGCGGCGCTCCGTGCCGTTTTCCAGCGAAAACATACCGCCCCTGCCCGGCACGACGTCGATGATCAGCTGGGTATGGCGCCAGACGGCGTATTGGGACTCGCTGATATAGACCGGGACGCCGCCGATCGTCCCGAGACATACATCCTGGTCCGAGACGATGAAGTCCGACTGCGGATAGCACATCGGCGAGGAGCCGTCGCAGCAGCCGCCGGATTGGTGAAATAGTAATGCGCCATGCTGCGCCTGTAATTCAGCAATCAGTGCCAGGGCCGTTTCGGTTGCCGTCACGCGTTTCGCGTCATGCGGCGTGTCGATCGACAAGGCGCAGAGTTGGTCTTCCGCCATTACCACCATTCCTATTGTTCGCTGCGATGGCCGACGCCCAGCCGCTTGATTTTGCGGTGGAGCGTGGCCCGGCTGATGCCCAGCATTTTTGCCGCGGCGGATACGTTGCCGTCGCTACTGGCCAGCGCGCGCTGCACCGCCGAACGCTCCGCACCGGCCAGATCCGACCCGACATCCGATAGCGCCGACAGGATCATACTCGCCGGCAGAGGCTTGGCCAGCTTGGCATCGGTCAAGCCATAGGCCAGCCGCGCCGCGCGGGTCGCACCGACAATCAGATCATCGCGATCAACCGCCAGCAACGCCGTCGCGTGGCGGTCAATATCGGGCGCCAGCACGATCCGCGCATCCGGGAAGGCCTGATAGAAATTGAGAGTCTCGATCCGGCGCGCTGCATCGGCAACCGCCGTCGCGATCAATCCGACAAATCCCTCGGTCAGATCGGCGCGGCATGACGACACGTCCAGCGCCGCAGCGATCCGCCCCAGATGGTCATAGACCGGGGCGACCGAGCAGCTGAGCCCGATATTGCGCGTATGGAAATGCTGATCACGGTGGATCGTCAGCGGCCGCGCCTCGGCGATGCAGGTGCCGATGCCGTTGGTGCCCTCGCTCGCCTCGCTCCAGACCGCGCCGGTCCATAAGCCCCAGCGATAGAATGCTTCATCATCGCCCACCGCGCCGCGGCGATCGACCAGGACACTGTCGCAATCCGTCAACAGCACACAGCATCCGGTCCCGCCAACCGCCTGAAACAGCAGGTCGAGACTCGGCTGGGCAAGTCGCAGCAACGGACCCAGCCGCTCGCGCGCCTCACGCAGCTCCTGAGCGGTCACCGTCCCCGGCGGGGAGCAATCATCCGGATCCAACCCATAGCGCCGCAAGGAGCGCACCCACGACGCCGCGATCTCCGAGCGCGCGGGCGCCGAGCTGTCATTCACGACCTTAAAGATCCGGTTGCCGTGCGACGCGGTGCGGTTCGCGATCACGCCTTCCTCCGAGCCGAATTCCAGTTTTTAGCGTTCTTCGATTTTAAGAGTTATAGGAGCTCTGTCGGCTTGTACAAGGCGGCGCACGCAGACGCAGCCGCGACCTCAGCGAAATCCGGAGGGACAAGTGTCGCAGTTATGCGACACCGGACGCTTTCGGATGATTGACCTCGCGCAGGATTGGCGCAGTATGCGCGCTACAAAAATCGAAACGTCACTGTGAGGGAACGACCATGAATATGGATGTCCAGGATTCATCCGGCCGGACGATTGAGCCGCGATTCAAGAAGAAATATCCGAATTTCATCGGCGGCACGTGGCGTGAGCCCGCGGCCGGTCGCTATTTCGACAATCCGTCGCCGGTCAATGGCAAGATTCTGTGCCAGATCGCCCGCTCGGATGCGATCGATATCGAAGCCGCGCTTGATGCCGCCCATGCCGCAAAGGATGCCTGGGGCCGGACCAGCGTTGCCGAGCGTGCGCTGATCTTGAACCGGATCGCCGATCGCATCGAAGAAAATCTTCAGGAATTGGCCGAGGCCGAGAGCTGGGACAATGGCAAGCCGATCCGCGAGACGACCTTGGCCGATCTGCCGCTGGCGATCGATCATTTCCGCTATTTCGCCGGCTGCATTCGCGCCCAGGAAGGCGGCATCTCGGAGATCGACCACGATACCGTGGCCTATCATTTCCATGAGCCGCTGGGTGTAGTCGGGCAGATCATCCCGTGGAATTTCCCGCTGCTGATGGCGGTATGGAAGCTGGCCCCAGCGCTTGCCGCCGGCAATTGCGTCGTGCTGAAGCCGGCTGAACAGACCCCGGCCTCGATCATGGTGCTGGCCGAGCTGATCGGCGATTTGCTGCCGCCCGGCGTGCTCAATATCGTGAACGGGTTCGGGCTTGAGGCCGGCAAGCCGCTCGCGTCCAACAAG